>Ga0118677_10014516_pt1 | contig 11104 bp, 4 predicted proteins | sample AliMusrvi5mmetaG_FD_86154 | JGI IMG/M metagenome (GOLD analysis project Ga0118677, IMG submission 86154)
GGCGATCGCGTTCGCCGTCGCAAGGTCGTTCTCGGCGTTGAACCGCCGCACCTCGAGGCCGTCTCCTCCGCGGAAGCCCTGCTGCGAGAGGCCCTCGAGGACTCCCCGGACCCCGTCGTCGAGGATCTGCCGGCTCGTCATCTGGAAGAGGGCGAGTCGCGGGGCCCGGCCCGCCCTCGGCCGGCGGTGGCTCCAGTCGGAGGCGAGCAGGATCGCGGAGGCGGCCGCCGCCAGGAAGAGCCCGAGCGACAGCCTCCTCAGGGCGAAGAGCACGTCGAGCTCTCCGCCTCCAGCGTGAACCGGTCCCAGATCCGGGCGAACTCCCCTTCCATCTCGCGGAAGGCGGCGAGGATGCGCGGGTCGAAGTGGTCGGGGCTCGTCCGGCCGTCCCCCTTCACGATGGCCCGGACCGCTTTCTCGTGGCTGAAGCCGGGCTTGTAGGGGCGGAGGCTCCTCAGGGCGTCGTACTGGTCGCCGATGGCGAAGATCCTGGCCGCGAGCGGGATGGCCTCCCCGGCGAGGCCCTCCGGGTACCCGCCGCCGTCCCAGCGCTCGTGGTGCGACCGGGCGATCTCGACCCCCATCCTGACGGAGGCGTTCCTCGGGTACTCCACGAGGACGGATTCGAGGGTCTCTGCGCCGGCGGCGGCATGCGTCTTCATGACCGTCCACTCGTCCGGGGTGAGGGGTTCCCGCTTGAGGAGGACCGCGTCGGGGATGCAGACCTTCCCGATGTCGTGGAGCGGCGACGCCCACTCGATGATGTCGATGAAATCCCGGCCGATCCGCCGGGGGAAGGCGTTCCGCCCGTCCAGGTGCGCGGCCAGCACCCGGCAGTACTGGCGGACCCGGAAGAGGTGGGCTCCCGTGTCCTCGTCCCGCGACTCGGCGATCTTCGCGATCGCGAAGATCGTCGCCCGGTGCGCCTCGGAGATCTCCTTCACCTGCTCGGCGACCAGCTCGGAGAGGTGCCGGTTGTGCCGCTCGAGCTCCTTCCGGAGCGCGCGGAGGTTGAGGTGCGTCGTGATCCGCGCTTCCACCTCCTCGAAGTGGAAGGGCTTGGAGACGTAGTCGACGCCGCCGGCCGAGAACGCGCGCAGCTTGTCCTCGGTCTCCCCGAGGGCGCTGATGAAGATGACCGGGATGTCCCGGAAGCGGCTGTCGGCCTTCAGCTTCGCGCAGACCTCGTAGCCGTTCATCCCGGGCATGTTGATGTCGAGGAGGATCAGGTCGGGCGGCTCCGCCTCGACGGCCTGGAGGGCCAGGGCGCCGCTCGGCACTGGGTGCGGCCGGTACCCCTGCTTCGCGAGCATCCTCCCCAGGAGGCGCAAGTTGGCGAGGGTGTCGTCGACGATCAGGATGTCCGCCTTCGGCTCGCTCACGGACGGTCCTCCGGACCCGCCCCGCCCTGGTCCGAGAGAAGGTCCCCGATCCGCTCGTACTCGAAGCGCTCGGCGAGGTCGCGGATCGTCCTGGCGGCCGCCGGGACGATCCGCGACAGCTCGTCCGCGAGGGCGAGGATCCGGTCCAGGTCTCCCCGGGAGGTCGCGGAACGGATCGCGTCGCGCAGCGGTTCGGGGATCTCCAGGAGCGCGGCCGGGGTCGCCACGGCCTCTTCCGTGCCGGCGCTCTCCATGACGTACCGGATTCCCAGCGCGTCGCCCACCTTCCGAAGGAGGTCCGGCTTGCCGAAGGGCTTGCTCACGAAGTCGGTCCCGCCGGCCTCCAGCACGCGGAGACGGTCCTCCTCGAAGGCGCTCGCCGTCACGGCGATGACCGGGACCTGCTCGCCGCCCTCGAGACCCCGGAGGGCCCGGATCGCCTCGAGGCCGTCCATCCCGGGCATCCGGAGGTCCATCAGGACGAGGTGGGGCCGCCACGCCTGGAAGGTGGCGAGCGCCTCCGCCCCGTCGTCCGCCGTGCGGACCTCGAACCCCACCCGCTCGAGCATCTGCGCGGCCACCTGGCGGTTCTCCTCGACGTCGTCCACCACGAGTAGGCGCCGCCGCTGCTCGGCCTCCGGCAGGCCGCGGATCCCGCCCGGCGGCGCCGACCCTGAGGCCGGGCCCCGCTCGTCGGCGAGGACGGCCACCTCCAGGGAAAAGACGCTCCCGACCCCGGGATGGCTCCGGACCGTGATCTCCCCGCCCATCAGCCGGGCGAACGCGCGGCTGATCGCGAGGCCGAGGCCCGTCCCTCCGGGGGAGCGGTCCCCGGAGCGCGCCTGCTCGAACTGCTGGAACAGCCGCGGGAGGTCTGCCTCCGCGATGCCGGATCCCGTGTCCTCCACGTCGAAGATCAGGCGGAGGTCGACCGCGGAGAAGGCGACGGACCGGGCCCGGACGAGGACGCCCCCCTGCCGCGTGAACTTCACGGCGTTGTCGAGGAGGTTGACGAGGATCTGACGCAGCTTGGTCCCGTCGACGAGGACGTCCCGGGGCAGGGTCCCGATCCGCCGGACCTCGAGCACCAGCCCCTTCTCCTCGGCCCGGTGGCGGAACATCCGCTCGACCTCCTCGAGGAGCGCGTGAAGGTCCGTCCGGACGGGGTGCAGGGTCGTCCGCCCGGCCTCGATCTTGGACATCTCGAGGATGTCGTTGAGGAGGGAGAGGAGGTGCTCGCCGCCCCGGCTGATCGCCCGGAGCTGCTCGTGCTGCCGGGGCGTCAACCCGGAGTCGCCGAGCAGGAGCTGCGAGAAGCCGAGGATCGAGTTCATCGGCGTCCGGATCTCGTGGCTCAAGTTGGCCAGGAACGAGGACTTGGCGAGGTTGGCGGCGTTGGCCCTGACGGCCAGCTCGTTCGCCCGCGCCGTCTCCCCCTGGAGCCTCGAGTTGAGCCTGCCGGCCTCTTCGAAGGCGGCCCGGATCTCGGCGGCGGCGGCTTCCTGGGCCTCTTCCGCTCCCTTGCGTTCCGTGACGTCCCGGCTGATTCCCAGGATTCCGATCAGCTCTCCGGAGGGCCCGTAGTAGGGCGTCTTGAACGTGTCCACGAGAATTCGCCGGCCGTCGGGGTACGAGACCCACTCCTCGTTGTGGCGCGGCCGGAGCTGGGCCAGCATCAGACGGTCCTGCTCCTGGAAGGAATCCGCGACCTCGCGGGGGAAGAGGTCGTAGGTCGAACGCCCCACGATCTCCTCCCGCGGGCGGCCCAGGAGCTCGGCGAACCGCGGGTTGCAGGCCAGGCAGACGCCGGCCGTGTCCTTGATGTAGACGAAGTCCGGGATGGAATCGAGGAGGCTCCGGATCAGGGCGTCCCGCCGCCGCAGCTCCGCCTCGGCCTGACGCCGCTCGGTGATGTCGACGAAGGTCACCACGGCCCCGACGACCCGGCCGTCGGACCGCTGCGGGAAGGACCAGTACTCCGACGGGAACGAGGTCCCGTCGGCCCGCCAGAACGGCTCGCCTTCCACGTGGGTCCCGGTCCCGGCGCGGAACGCCCGGTAGATCTGGCACGTCTCCTCCGCCAGGGGGCTCCCGTCCTCGCGGGTGTGGTGGATCAGCCGGTGCATGTTCCGCCCCAGCAGCTCCGAGGCGCTGCCGTATCCGAGCAGCCGCAGGCAGGAGGAGTTGCAGAAGGTGCAGTTGCCGTTCGTGTCGAGCCCGTAGATGGCTTCGGCGGTGGAGTCCAGCAGCAGCTGGAGCTTCTCCCTCTGCTCGTCGGCGGTGGCGAGCGCGCGCCGCTCGGCACGGGAGAGGGAGAAGAAGAGCTGGAGGAGCGCGAGGCTCGCGACGACTCCCGCCAGCAGGATCGCGTGCGGGCTGCTCCCGCCGACGCTGGCGATGAAGTCGGGGCGCGGCGTGGCCTTCAGGCGCCAGACCTTCCCGGCCACCTCGAGGCGCCGCCGGGTCGCCCACCCCTCCTCGGGCGCCGGAGAGGGGGTGCCGGTCGCGTAGAGGAGGTCCTCCGGCCTCTCGGAGTCGCCGTCGAAGAGCTGGAGGTTCAGGAAGCGCTGGGAATCCCCGACGATTCCCTCCATCAGGTTCTGCATCCGGAAAGCCATGTAAGGCCAGCCGAGGAAGGCCGCCCGCCGCTCGGCCACCGTGAAGAGGGGCATCCCCCGTCGATAGGCCGGAGCGTAGATCAGGGTCCCCGCCTGGACGCGGGTGGCCGTCTCCTGGTAGAGCTTCACCCGGGCGCTCAGCGTCACGACCCCGGTGTCCCGGGCCTGGGACATCGCGGCCCTCCGGATGCCCTCCGCGTACATGTCCCGGGAGAAGGCCCTCTGGTTCCGTTCGTCGAACGGCTCCAGGAAGATGATCGAGCTGACCCCTCCCTCGGGCGGCAGCGGGCCGCCGGGCTGGACCGTGTAGTCGGGGAACCCCTCCTCGCGCATCCGGCGGACGTGGGCGTCCAGCTCGCTCGCCGGCACCCACTCCGCGAAGCCCAGGCCCTGGACGCCGGGATTGAGCTGGTCCAGCTCCAGCCCGGCCGCGTACTGTCGCCAGTCGGCGCGGGTGATGCCGCGCGGGAGAAGGGAGACGAACTCGGCGGCGCCGCGGAGGATCTGGACGTGGGTCGACATCCGGTGCGTGATCCGCTCCGTCACGATGTCGACCTCGGCGTCGAAGCGGTCGCGGACCCGCTGCTGCTCGCCGTGCCGGACGAAGAGCCAGACCGACACCGTCATCGTCAGCGCCACGGCGAGGCCCAGCCACGGCAGCCAGGAGCGGTCCCTGAGGAGCCTGCGAAGCGAGGCGGCGAGGGGCCGGACCCGGCCGTCGGTCATCCGGGAACGCCCCCCGCCGGGGGGACCGCCGGGATCGAGAAGGAGAAGGTGGCCCCTTGCCCGACGGCGCCCTCGGCCCAGACCCGGCCGCCGTGGCGCTCCACGACGCGCTGGACCAGCGCGAGCCCGATCCCCGTCCCTTCGAACTCGGTCTCCCCGTGAAGGCGCTGGAAGACCCCGAAGAGCTTCCCCGCGTAGGCCATGTCGAAGCCCGCGCCGTTGTCTCGCACCCGGAAGACGACCTTTTCCCCCTCGACGGCTCCCTCGACCTCGACCACGGGACGCTCCGCCTTCGACGAGAACTTGACCGCGTTCGAGAGCAGGTTGACCCAGACCTGCTTCAGGAGCGCCTCGCTTCCCTGGACCGCGGGGAGGTCCCCGAGCCGGAAGTCGATCTTCGCGCGGAGCCCGGGGTCCGGGACCAGCTCCTCGAACGTCGCGCGGGCCAGCTCCTGCATCTCCACCCGGCCGCTCACCAGCTCGGTCCTCCCGGTCCTGGAGAAGGTCAGCAGGTCCTCGATCAGGCGCGCCATCTTCGTCACGTTCTTCCGGACCGTCTCGAGCAGCCGCTGGCCGTCCGGGCCGAGCGCCGCGCCGTGGTTCCTGACGGCCATCGCGGAGAAGCCCTCGATCGCCCGCAGCGGCGCTCGCAGGTCGTGGGAGACCGAGTAGGAGAAGGCCTCCAGCTCCCTGTTCGACGCCTTCAGCTGCTCCGTCCGCTCCTCCACCCGCCGTTCCAGGTCCGCGTTCAGCCGCTGGACCTGCTCCTCCGCCGCCTTCCGCTCCTCCACCTCGACCCGCAGCCGCACGTTGCTGGCCGCCAGCTCGCCGGTCCGGTGCTTGACCCGTTCCTCGAGGTCCGCGTTCATCCTCCGGAGCGAGCGGCGCAGCTCGGTGATGGCGAGATGCGTCTTGATGCGCGCCAGGATCTCGCCGGGCTGGAACGGCTTCGTGACGTAGTCGACGCCCCCCGCTTCGAAGGCCCGCACCTTGTCGTTCTGGTCGCCGATCGCGCTGAGGAAGATGACCGGCACCTCCCGCCAGCGGACGTCGGCCTGCAGCTTCGCGCAGACCTCGTAGCCGTTCATCCCGGGCATGTTGATGTCGAGGAGGATCAGGTCGGGCGCCTCGCTCTCGACCGCCTTGAGGGCGAGCGCCCCGTTCGGGACGGGCCGGCACTTGTAACCCTGCTTCCCGAGGATCCCGCTCAGGAGGCGCAGGTTGTCGGGGATGTCGTCGACGATCAGGATGTCGGCCGTCGGTTCGATCACGAGAGATCCTCCAGCCGCCCAGCGGCCCGGTCCGAGAGAAGAGCCGTGATCCGATCGTACTCGAACCGTTCGGCGAGGTCCCGCAGGACCGCGGCGGCGGCGGGGTCGCCGGCCGCCAGCTCGCCCGTCAGGCTCAGGAACCGGTCGAGGTCGGCCGTGACGACCGCGGTCCGGAGGGCCTCGAGGAGCGGCCCGGGGATGGGGCGGGCGAGCGGAGGCTCCGTCGGGGACGGCGCGGGCGCCGGCTCGACGTCGTCCACCACCAGGATGCGGCGGCGGGTCTCGCCGGGAGGGAGGCCGGCCACGTGGCGGGCCGGCGGGGTCGCCAGGGGAGCCGGGCGCGCCGCGGCGCCCACCGGCAGCGTCACGGTGAAGACGCTCCCCCGGCCCACCCGGCTGGCGACGGTGATCTCCCCGCCCAGGAGGTGGGCGAAGCCCCGGCTGATGGCCAGGCCCAGGCCGGTCCCGCCGGTCGTCTCCCGGCCGGTCCGGGTCTGCTCGAACCGCTGGAAGAGCCTCGGCAGCTCCTCCTCGGAGATGCCGGGGCCGCTGTCCTCGACCTCGACGACGAGGAGCCGCTCCGGACCGCCGGCCGGACCGGCCGCCACCCGGACCTTCAGGCCGCCCGTGGCCGTGAACTTCACCGCGTTGCCCACCAGGTTGATCAGGATCTGCCGGAGCTTTCTCTCGTCGGTGACGACGCGGCGGGGAAGGCCGGCCGGCCGCTCGACCTCGAAGGCGAGCCCCTTGGCCTCGGCCCGCATCCGGAACATCGACTCGACGTCCCAGAAGACGTTGTGGAGGTCGACCTCCGCCCGGTCCACCCCGACCCGCCCCGCCTCGATCTTCGACATCTCCAGGATGTCGTCGATGAGGCCCATCAGGTGCTCCCCGCTCCGGTTGATCGCCCGCAGCTGCTCCCGCTGGCGGGGGGCCAGGCCGGAGTCCCCGAGGAGGAGCTGCGAGAAGCCGAGGATCGCGTTCATCGGCGTCCGGATCTCGTGGGACATGCTGGCCAGGAAAACGCTCTTCGCGCGGTTCGCGGCCTCCGCGGCCTCCTTGGCCTCGCCCAGGCTCTTCGCCTCGCGGGCGAGGACGTGGTCGGTGATCTCCTGGATGGTCCCCGCCGAGCGGAGGGGCTTCCCGTCCCCGCCTTGCTCCGTCCGCCAGCGCGCCCTCACCCACTTGACCCGCCCGTCGGGGGTCAGCAGCCGGTGGTCGATCTCGTGGGGGTCCGGATCCGCGAAAGAGGCGGCGTACGCCTCCTGGACCCGCTCCCGGTCCTCGGGGTGGACGGCCTCGAAGAACGCCTCCGCGGAGGTCCCCCACGCCGCCTCGTCCCGTTCGAAGAGGCGGAAGATCTCCGGGGACCGGACGATGGTCCCGGTCGTCGCGTCGAGGTCCCAGCTCCCGAGGAGGGCGAGGGCCTGAGCCTGCTCCATGCGCTCCTTGCTGGCCAGGAGCTCGTCGGTGAGGCGCCGGCTCTCGGTGACGTCGGTCCAGACGGCGGCGATGCGCGGGAGACCGCGCAGGGTGATCCTCCGTGCGCGGACGTGGACGATCCGGACCTCCCCGTCGCGGCTCCGGTGCCGGTTCTCGAAATCGGCGCTCCCCTGATCGAGGATCCGCTCGATGTTCCGGCGGGTCGCTTCCGGCGAGAGTTCCGCCTGGATCCGGCCGATTCCCAGCCGGGCGAACTCCTCCCGGGTGTACCCGAGGTTGCGGTGCGCCGCCTCGTTGAATTCGAGGAAGCTCCCGGTCTCCGGATCGGCGAGGACGATCGAGTCCAGCGCCTGGCCGACGATGGAGGAGAAGATCTCCTCCCGGGCCCGGAGGGCCTCCTCGGCCTCCCTGCGCTCGGAGATGTCGCGGACGATGGAGAGCTTGCAGGCCCGTCCGGCGAGCTCGAAGGTCCGGGAGCTGACCTCGACGGGGAACGGCGTCCCGTCCTTGCGCCTGTGAGTGGTCTCGAAGACGGTCCCGGCCGGCCGGCCGGCCGCCTCGAAGTCTTCGTCCAGGGTCTCCGCCGATTCCGGCGCGCGGAGATCCCGGATGGTCAGCCGGAGCAGCTCGTCGGCGGAGTAGCCGTAGAGCGCAACGGCGCGGTCGTTGGCCTCGACGAGGCGGCGGTCCTCGTCCACGACGAGGATGGCGTCGTTCGCGTGGCGCATCACGAGGGCCAGCCGCGCGGCCGCCTCGACCCGGGCCTGTTCCGTCTCCCAATGCCTTCTCACCAGCGCGTGCTGGCGCTGGCTCCAGAGGAGGCGGATCAACCCCGCGCCGAACGCGAGCAGCAGGAGGAGGCCGAGGGCCAGCCGCCGCGCCTCTTGCCGGGTCGGCTCGTACGCCTCCTGGAGGTCCATCTTCGCCAGGAGGAGCCAGGGCGTGCCCGGGACCGCGCGGGCGGCTCCCAGGGAGGGGACGCCCCGGTAGTCGAGCCCCTCCAGGTAGCCGCCTTCGGGGGCGAGGGGCGAGCGGTCGTTCAGGAGGGAGGAAGGGCGGAAGGGGAGGCGCATCCCTGTGGGGGCGTCCGGCCTGTAGCGAAGGGGACCGAGCGTGACGAGCGCTGACCGCTCGCGGCGGACCAGGAGGCTCTCGGCCGTCTCGTTCTGGGAGGGCCAGAGCTTCAGCAGCGGGAAAAGGTGGGAGCCCGCGTCGATCCTGAGGGAGACGGCGCCGGCGAAAGAGGTGCCGTCCGCCGAGTGCAGGGGCGCCACGAGGTCCAGGTAGGCCGCGGTGCCCTCGACGGGATGGAGGTCGCCGACGACCACGCCGTTCGTCCGGCGCGCCTCGTGGAGCAGACCCGGAGGCAGCGCCTGCCCCGAGGCGGACCCGGGCGGCAGCTCGAGGACTGGCCGGAGCTCGCGGTCGAAGAGAGTCAGCGCCTCGTAGCCGTAGGCGATCCTCAGCTTCTCGAGATAGGCCTCCAGCCGGGAGACGGCTCCTCCGGCCGGCCGGGGGCCGGCGGCCAGCTCGGATTCCGGCACGAGGAGAGTCAGCTCGGTCAGGACCCGCGCGTCACTCACCCGCTCCCGGTACCAAAGCGCGATCTGGAGGCTCTTGTATTCGGCGACCGCGTTGAGCTCGGCGGTCAGCTCGCCCCTCTCCTGATCGACGTGGATCCGGAGGTAGACGCCTGCCAGGAGGAGGACGGAAGCCAGGAACGCGAAGAGGATGGCGATCACCAGGTGCCGCTTCCGGCGCTCCGGGTCCGGGAACTCCGCGGTCCGCTTCAACTCCCCGAATACCAGGCTGTCGGCCTCTTCCCTCAGCCCGGAAGCCACGGCGAGCGCCGCGCCGAGCGCCGCGAGGGCGGCGGAGGCCGGGAACCACAGCGGCCTCGTCCCGCTACCGAGGAAGAACGGCAGGCCGGCGAGGATCGCGATGGCGGTGACCGTGCAGGTGGCGGCCACGACCAGGGCGGCCAGCAGGCCGGCCCTCCGCCAGAAGGAGCGCAGGGCCCGGCCGCGGGCGAGCGCCAGGAGGCTCAGCGAGGAGAGGAGCAGCATCGTGGCCGCCGCGGGAGTCATGTGAGTGACCGACGTTCCGGCGGCGCCGGCGGCGTTGCTCGCGAGGAGCCGCTCCCAGTCCCAGCGGGCGCCGGGCCAGGCCGCGTTCCGGAGGCCCAGGACGATCGCGGCCGTTCCCGCGGCACCGGAGGCGAGGAGGGCGGCCGCGCGCGCCGCCGCATTCCCGGGGCCGGCCTGGAGGGCACCGAAGGCGGCGCAGAGGAGGAGGAGCGCCAGGGCGGTGGCGGGAGCGATCAGGCCCGGGCCGCCGTGGTGGAAGGCGAGGGGATCGCCGAGCCACATCCCCACGAGGAAGACGAGCGCCACGCCACCGGCCACCGCGGTGCCCAGCGCCGCCAGGATCCGTTCGGGCCGGCTGGTGCTCCCGTCAGGCATCGTCCGGACCGTCCTCGAGCAGGGTCGCCAGCCGCTCGTACTCGAATCGCTCGGCCAGGTCGCGGAGCTTCGCGGCGGCTCCAGGATCGCTCGTCTCCACCTCGTCCAGCAGCGCGAGGATCCGCTCCAGGTCCCCGCGCGCGACGGCGGCGAGGATCGCGGCGCGGAGCGGACCGGGCAAGGCCCGGAAGGGAGGCGCGCCGGCCTCGGCCGCCCCGGCGCCGGCCCTTTCGCTCCCGTCGGCGGACCGGCCGGCCAGGAGGTCGGCGACGGTGCGGAGCAGGCCGGTCTCGCGGAACGGCTTGCCGATGAACGCGTCGCCCCCGGCTTCCTCGACCCGCTGCCGGTCTTCCTGGAAGGTGCCCGCCGTGACGGCGACGATGAGGGCGTGCCGCCCCTCGGGCGTGCCGCGGATCGTCCGGATCGCCTCGAGGCCGTCCACGCCGGGCATCCGGATGTCCATCATGACGAGATCGGGCCGCCACGCGGCGAAGAGGTCGATCGCCTCGCGGCCGTCGTCGGCGGTCCTCACCTCGAAGCCGGCGCGCGAGAGCATCGCGGAGAGGACCTCGCGGTTCTCGGCCACGTCGTCCGCCACCAGGATCCTCGCCGGGAGCCCGTCGGGCCGCGGCCGCCCGAACCGCGGGTGCCGGTCCCCGCTCGGAGAGGCGGGTAGCCCGGAGCAACGTTCCACGGCGACGTCCACGTTGAAGATGCTGCCGGACCCGACGCGGCTCCTGACCGTGATCTCGCCGTCCATCAGCTTCGCGAAGCCCTGGCTGATGGCGAGTCCCAGGCCGGTCCCCGTGCGGGCCTCCCGGCCGCTCCGGGTCTGCTCGAATTGCCGGAAGAGGAGGGGCAGCTCCTCGGGGGGGATCCCCGGGCCGGTGTCCTCGACGCCGATCAGGAGGCGGGAGCCCCCCCTGGAATCGCCGCGGGTCCAGGCTCGGGCCGTCACGCTGCCGCTCTTCGTGAACTTCACGGCATTGCCGAACAGGTTGATCAGGATCTGACGCAGCTTCCCCTCGTCGGTCACGACGTACCGGGGCAGGTCCTGGGCCCGTTCCATGCGAAGGACCAGCCCCTTCTCCGTGGCCTTCAGCCGGACGAGGGTCTCCACGTCCCAGAAGAGGGCGTGGAGGTCCACCACGGAAGGGTTCAGGACGACGCGGCCGGCCTCGATCTTGGACATCTCAAGGATG
>Ga0118677_10014517_pt1 | contig 11104 bp, 12 predicted proteins | sample AliMusrvi5mmetaG_FD_86154 | JGI IMG/M metagenome (GOLD analysis project Ga0118677, IMG submission 86154)
CTGACTATCCTGCCTGTTTTTTCGGTACATGATTCTCCATATGGGCAATCACTTCCGTCAGCTGCAATAAAAACCCCGTCAAACCCTTTTTCAAATGCATGAATAATCCATCCTGGTTTTACACCACTTGAACACGGAATTGAAATTGTATATACCGTTGGAGGGTAATGCAGTTTAAGTAATCCAGCCATATCAATGGCAGGATCGGAAATTTTCTCAGTGGAAAAAACCAGGATTCTGGCGCTCTTCTTAAGTGTCCCCAACATTCTCCCTGCTTATCTTTTTTTCATAAAAATGCGGTAATAACCGTTTTCCTCCATTGTGCCCAGATATTCATGCCCCTGCTTTGTACACCATTTTGGTATGTCAACCTTGGTTCCTTCATCTGCCGACAAAACTTCCATAATGTCTCCGGGCTTGATAGTGCCAACTGCTTTTTTGGCCTCAAGTAATGGACCTGGACAAGCCGTACCTCTTGCATCGACTGTTTTGGTGACTTGTATGGTCAATAATTCCGCTTGTGTCATATTTACTATTTTAAAAATTAATTAGAAATTATCTCAAATGAAATCAAACAAAAAAACATCAAAGAGCCTGAAGGGAGGCTTTTCGGCCGCTGTTATCCCTGCATCTTTAGTTGCAGCTATTCTGGTTTACCTGTTTGTATTTGGTAGTGGCTCCAATTTCGTGGGTGGAAACAATGCCAATATTCCAATTCCGGGAAATTATTTTGGAATTATCTACAAGGGTGGTCCAATTGTGCCTATTATTATCAGTTTGTTGCTGACCGTTCTTGCTTTTGCAGTTGAACGTTACATGGCCATTACCAAAGCAGCCGGTAAAGGTAAAGTCGTTGATTTTGTATCAGACATTAATGAATTTCTCGATGGTGGTAAAATTGAAGCTGCTAAAGAAGCTTGCAATGTACAAAAAGGTTCGGTTGCCAATGTAATCTTAAGTGGATTGGTTAAATACCAGGAAATGGAAAAAGAAAAAACACTTCCTAAAGATCAGAAGATTGTTTCAATTCAGAAGGAAATTGAAGAAGCAACTTCGCTTGAATTACCTGCACTGGAACAAAATCTGGTTGTTTTATCAACGATTGCTTCTATTGCTACTTTAATGGGTCTGTTAGGAACAGTAATCGGTATGATCAAGGCTTTCTCTGCTTTGGCAAATGCAGGTGCTCCTGACTCGGTTCAATTGGCAGCAGGTATTTCTGAAGCTTTGATCAATACTGCATTCGGTATTGGAACTTCAGCTTTGGCCATTATTTTTTACAATTTCTTTACAACTAAAATTGACAAGTTGACCTATTCAATTGATGAAGGTGGTTTTACTATTGTTAACACATTCGCTGCAAAAAATCAATAAGATAAAATAAAAAATGCCAAAGGTAAAAGTACCCAGAAAAAGCACGACAGTCGATATGACTGCCATGTGCGACGTGGCTTTTTTATTGCTTACATTTTTTATGCTGACTTCCAATTTTGTAGCCAAAGAACCAATTGTGGTAGCTATACCAGCCTCTGTTGCGGAAATTAAAATCCCGGAAAGAGATATAGCTACAGTCCTTATTGACAAGGACGGCAAGGTTTTCTTCGGATTGGATACCCAGCAGGATCGGAAAGAATTATTGAAGACTTTAGGTTTAGCTTTCTCCGTAACACCAGCTTTTGATGAGAAAGAGCTTAATGAATTCAGCAAAATCAGTAGTTCAGGAGTGCCGATCGAAAAAATGCATGCATTTCTTGCTCTTAAACCTGACGCAAGAGATAGTAAAGATGCTGCAATAGGAATTCCGGCTGATTCGATAAACAATCAGTTTAAGGAATGGATGAAAAATGCCCGGAAAATCAACCCTAAATTGCGATTGGCAATCAAGGCTGACCAGCAGACACCCTACAAAGTTATCAAGCGAGTCATGACTACGCTTCAGGATATCAAAGAGAACAGGTATAATCTGATCACCAGCCTCAAAGAGGTCCATAAATAGAAAGGATAGAACTATGGCTGAAATGCAAGTTGAAGATAAAGGCAAAAAAGGTAAAAAACCAAAGCAAAAGAAGCACGCAACCCGTGTTGACTTAACGCCGATGGTTGATTTGGGATTCCTCCTGATAACCTTTTTTATGCTTACAACCTCCATGCTGAAACCTCAGACGATGGAGCTAATTGTGCCAACAAAAGATGATGTAAAGGAAGAAGATCAGAATAAGGTGAAAGCCTCACAGGCTATTACCGTTTTGCTCGGGAAAGAAAACAGACTTTACTATTATTTTGGGGCACAGGAAAATGGTGTTGATCCTGAACTGGTTTTAACAGATTATTCCTCTAGCGGAATCCGGCAGATGCTGGTCAAGAGGAACGCTGAAGTCGTGAATAATGTAAACCAATTAAAGCTTGATAAAGCAGCTAAAAAGATTAGTGAAGAAGACTATAATAAAAAGCTGTCAGAATACAAAGCTGCCAAAAGTGCGCCGACCATAATGATCAAAGCCACTGATGATTCGAACTATAAAAATCTGGTAGACATCTTAGACGAGATGAATATCTGTAGTATAGCCCGATATGCGATAGTAGATATAACCCCGTATGACCTCGGTTTGATCGATAAAAAGACCCCACCGGCGAAGTAGTCACAATTTATAGAACAGTCTATGTCTCAAAAAATAAACTTGTTTAACGATGCCTGGGTTGATCTTCTTTTTAAAGATCGCAACCAGGAATACGGAGCATTTGAACTTCGAAAAGACAGTTCAAGGCGTCATCGATTGGGTATAATAATTGCCTTCTCATTCTTTCTGGCTATAATATTTGTACCGATTTTGTACAAACAGATTCTGGCCAGCCGAAAAGACCGAAATGTAGAGGTCACTACCCTATCTAATATTGTGATCGAAAAACCGGCGGAAAAGCCTAAAGATATCATTATCGAAAAGCCTCTGCCTCCTTTGAAATCATCAATCAAATTTACTCCTCCTGTGATTAAAGCGGACGAAGATGTTGCGGACGATGAAGTCATAAAAACCCAGGAGGAACTTACAAAAACCGATGTAAACATTTCAACTGCCGACGTAAAAGGTACAGATGAAGTGAATGGGGTCGATATTGCCGAACTCAATAAGATGACCGTAGGTGAGGATACAACATCCACACCTTATAGCTTTGTTGAGCAAATGCCCGAATTCCCGGGTGGAGAAGCAGCATTACGTAAGTATTTGAGTGCTTCGGTAAAATATCCAACCATTGCCATGGAAAATGGCATACAGGGGAAGGTTTATATAAGCTTTGTTGTTGACACAAACGGAAGTATCTCGAATGTAAAGGTAACCCGTCCAGTTGACTCATCCCTTGACAAAGAAGCAATGCGCGTAGTAAAAGCAATGCCAAAATGGATTCCCGGCAAACAAAATGGTGAAGCTGTTCGGGTAAGCTATACTGTGCCTATTAACTTTGTATTGGAATAGATAGAAGACTGGAGACCTAAGACCGAAGACTAACTTCCGACTTCTGTCTCCCGTCTTAAGCTGATTTAAAAAATGAATTGGAGAATTTCTAAGATTTTATACAGTTTATTAATTGTATTTTTGTACTTAACGTTTGGTATCTTACTGCTGCTAAAATATTTAGTCTGGCAGAAGGTACCAAACATTAGTCTTTCTATATTTGGCATTTTAGTAATTATTTATGGATTATTCAGAGGATATAGAGGGTACAAATCTTATCAAAAAGAAAAAGAAGAACAGAATGAGATTTAAATTGAAGTCCGAAGACCGAAGTCCGAAGACCGAAGTCCGAAGACTGTCTCCTGTCTTTCTTCTTTTGCTGATTGTTCTCACTATTTGCTTTCTGAATTCGGGCTGTCATCATACTCAACAGGCAATACCGGAAACGATGCTGACAGGTCATGGAACCATAGCTGCCGACGAGGCCTTAAAGCCCCTGATTGATGCAGAATTGAGTGTTTTTCAAAGTTTCTATAAATTTGCCTCGATTGATTGTAAGTATGTTTCTGAATATGATGCAATCAATCTTTTGCTCAAGGAGAAAATACGCCTGGCAATAGTTACAAGACCTTTGGATAAAAAAGAATTCGAGTATTTAAAAAGTATAAATATCTTCCCGGAATCGATTCCAATTGCCTATGACGCTGTGGCTGTAATCGTAAATGCGGGAAACAAGACAAATGCATTAACAACCAAACAACTTAGCCAGATTTTATCGGGTGATATTTCAGACTGGAAACAGATTGAAAATTCAGGGAAAGCAGGAAGCATTCAACAATATTTTGATTCGGAATCATCCGGGATTATCAGGTCACTCAATGATTCACTACATTTGAATAATAAGATTACCGGCAAGGTCAGTTTTTCTGGAAGCAGCGATAAACTAATTGACAGGGTTGCTTCCGACACAAATGGCATAGGATTTGTTGGATTAAATTGGCTGAGTGAAGATGAAAACATGAATGTTCAGGCTAACCTTAGAAAAGTAAATTTTATTGCAGTTTCAAAAGCAACAATTGCCGATAGCACAAACAGTTACAGACCATCATTGTTTAACATGTATAATTTGCGCTATCCTTTAATTCGAAAGGTTTATGCTATCTATACTGACCCTTCCGGAAGCCTTGCACGTGGATTTCTTGCCCACCTGACAAGCGATAGAGGTCAAAAGATAATATATCGTATTGGATTAAAGCCTGAACACGATTTTCAACGACTTGTAAATATTAATAAAGAATAATAAATGAAACTGAAACTGACATTATTTATTGTTCTGATTGCTTTAGGCGTTAAGATTGTAAGCGCCCAATCAGAATCGGATGGCTTCTCAAAATTAGATAAAAAGGAGTATAGTGGTGCAAAAAAGATCTTTTTGACATTAGTAAACACTAATCCTAAAAATGCAGCAGCGCTTTATGGTTTGGGTGAATGTTATTATTTCACCGGCAAGACCGACTCAGCAAAAATAAGCTATCAGAAAGGACTTGATGCCAGTTCATCATACGCAGGCAATTATGCAGGTATGGGTAAAGTCAGTATGCTTTCGGCTCCTGCTGATGCAGAAAATTACTTTAAGGATGCGGTAAAGAAATCGAAAAAAGATGCAACTGCCATAATTGCAATAGCAAATTATTATTACTCGCAAACACCCAGAAAACTTGATGATGCTAAACGATATATAGATATGGCTATAGGAGTTGATTCAAAAAATGCTTCAGCCTACTATCTGAACGGACTAATTGAAGTTGAAAGAAGCAATACCGGAGCTGCATCGCTTCAATTAGAGCAGGCCATTTATTTCAATCCGAACCTGTTTGAAGCCTATTTCGCACAATCGGCAATTATGGCTGCCGCGCGGAATTTTCCACAGGCAATTGAATACGTCAATAAGGTTATTGCTATTAATCCTAATTATTGGATTGCCTATAAAAACTTGGGTGAATTGTATTACAACAATCAGAAATATGCCGATGCGGCTAAAAACTTTGCCATCTATTTTAAAAATGTACCTACTGACAATGATGTCACTCATTATGCCTACAGCCTTTTCTTCGACAAACAATTTGATAAAGCTCGTGAATTAATGAATAAGCTGATCAATAAAAATCCAAATGACTATGTGCCACTGCGTCTGTTAGGTTATATTAGTTATGAAACAAAGGATTATGTCAATGGCAAAGGTATAATGGATAAGTTCTTCACCCTTATTCCGGCTGATAAAGTAATGACTGATGATCTATCCTATTACGGGAAAATGCTTAGCGCTTCAGGGAAGGATTCTCTTGCAATTGTAAACTACTTGCTTGCACTGAAAAAGGATTCCACACAATATCAGATTTATGATGAACTTGCGAAATCAAGTAATAAGCTAAAGAAATATGAGCAGGCTCTTAAGTATAATCAAATGTTTGTCAACAAAAAACCAAATGTTGCTATCTCTGATTATTTTGTTTTAGGTAGAACTTATTACTCTACAGCTAATAGCCTTAATGTAAAGAAGGATACAGCAAAGATTGTTGCACCCAAGACAGTTGCTTTAAAGACGGACTCGCTTATGAGCATGAAATTGAAAACTGATTCATTAAAACAACTGAAATATTTTACTGCGGCCGATTCCATATTTGCCAAGGTTGAAACTTTATCACCAACTTCATACCTGGGTACATTTTGGAGAGCCAGAGTCAATTCAGCCATAGATAAAGAAACTACAAGAGGCCTAGCGAAACCATTTTATGAAAAGGCATTAATCATTCTTCAAGCGGATACAGCTAAATATAAGAAGGAAATATCTGAGGCTTACTCTTATCTTGGATTTTATTATTATCTGAAAGATGATAAGGCAGCTTCAATTGACTATTGGAAAAAACTGCTTCAATTGGATCCTGCAAATACCAAGGCAGCTGAGGCTATAAATATGCTAGAGAAAAAGAAGTAATATATCTTAATTATATACATACTTTGAAAATAAAAGCGGCTGATCCTATTTAAGGATTAGCCGCTTTTATTTAAATGAAATTAACAGCAGTATGAATTCCGACTAATTGTTAAGATAGTTGCTTATAAAAACTAAAAAGGTGAATCCCTTTGTAATTTGGAATTCACCTTCTTTTATTATGGAGGTTTGGTAATTAACCAATTTCAATAAGGATATCACCTTCCATAACAGGATCACCCTTTTTGAAGTTAACCGAAATAACTTTACCACTTTTATCGGAATTGATTACATTCTCCATCTTCATTGCTTCGAGGGTAATTAATTTATCCCCTGATTTGACCATATCACCCACTGCAACATGAACATTCAGAATAGTTCCCGGGAGCGGTGATTTCACAAATCCTGCACCTTTTGGAGCCGATGGAGAGCTGGTTTTCTGTTGCGAAGGTGAAATATCTGTCGATGGAACAACCTGTTCCCTAACTAATTTTGGTGTCTTGGTTGTTTCAATTGCCCGGTCGAATTCTACAGAATAGCTTGAACCGTTGACTTCAACATCAGCAACATTGTCATCTACGTTTTTAACTGAAACATCGTAATTGTTACCATTTATTTTAAATGAATATTTTTTCATACTGTTTGATTATCTGGGATTTTGACGTAATGTGTAAATTTTTGAGCTCCAGGGAGAATAGATCCTTGAAACCTTCTTCAAAGTAATTGTTAAACTTTCGATATCATGCAGTTCTCTTTTGTACATATGAATAGCTAATGCTATTGCAGCGGCTTCTTCCTCCGCTACATCACTATTCTTTTTAGCTTGTACCAATAACTGGTTCGGACTTGCGACCTTTTTACTGGTTAGAAAAGAAAAGAATTTCATAATTATAGAGGTAAGTTGGAATGTTTCTTCGGAAGGTTTAGCACCTTTTTCGTAGCCAAACTTTGTAATGCCCTGATAATACGGAAACGGGTGTTACGTGGTTCGATAATATCGTCAATATATCCATAACGGGCGGCATTATAAGGATTAGCAAATTTTTCCTTGTAATCAGCTTCTGCCTGCACAATATATGCTGCACGTTCAGATTCATCTTCAATGACTTCAATCTTTTTATGTCGAAGAACTTCAATGGCACCTTTTGGCCCCATAACTGCAATTTCTCCGGAAGGCCAGGAGTAATTAATATCGCCGCGCAGATGTTTGGAACTCATTACACAATAGGCTCCACCATAGGCTTTGCGTAAAATCACTGTAACTTTTGGAACGGTAGCTTCTCCATAGGCATATAGTAATTTGGCGCCATGGGTAATAATTCCACCATATTCCTGAGTTGTTCCAGGTAAGAATCCCGGTACATCAACTAAGGTAACGATTGGAATATTGAATGCATCGCAGAAACGAACAAAGCGGGCAGCCTTACGCGAAGCATTGATGTCGAGCACCCCTGCCAGATAATTGGGCTGGTTTGCCACAATACCAGTAGAAACGCCATCAAAACGAGCAAAACCAACAACTATATTCTGTGCGTAGTTCCTGTGAACCTCCAGGAATTCATTATTGTCCACAATAGAATGGATAATATCTTTTACATCATATGGTTTGTTTGGATTTTCCGGGATGACCGTATTTAATGAATCTTCCAAACGATTGATTGGATCCTTACATGGTAATAACGGGGAATCTTCCAGGTTATTCTGAGGAAGATAACTTAACAGCTTACGGATTAATAGAATTCCTTCAACTTCGTTCTCAGCAACAAAATGAGTTACTCCTGATTTTGAACCATGAACCGATGCTCCTCCAAGTTGTTCATCCGTTACAATCTCACCGGTAACTGTTTTTACCACTTTAGGACCGGTTACAAACATATAAGAGGTATCCTTTGTCATCAGGATGAAGTCAGTCAATGCTGGGGAATAAACTGCACCACCAGCACAGGGACCAAATACAGCTGATATTTGCGGGATTACACCTGAAGCCAAAATATTGCGCTGGAAAATTTCAGAATAACCAGCCAATGCGGTTACCCCTTCCTGAATACGGGCGCCACCCGAGTCATTGATCCCGATTACTGGAGCACCAACTTTCATGGCCATATCCATTACCTTGCAAATTTTCAATGCATAGGTTTCAGAAAGAGAGCCACCGAATACAGTGAAATCCTGAGCGTAAACGTATACTACACGACCGTCAATAGTTCCCTGACCTGTTACAACACCATCGCCCAAAAATTTGGTTTTTTCCATACCAAAGTTATCACAGCGGTGAGTTACAAACATATCATACTCTTCAAAACTACCTTCGTCCAATAACATCGCGATACGTTCGCGGGCAGTATTTTTGCCTTTTTGATGTTGCGCCTCAATTCTTTTTTCTCCGCCGCCTAGTTTTGCTTCAACGCGAAGGTCAATGAGTTGTTTTATTTTTTCTTGATTATTCATGGTTTATAGAAAAATGGATTGGTTTTATTTATCAGAGCATAGTTCAGTTAATACGCCCAAGGTTGATTTGGGATGAAGAAATCCAATATTTAGCCTTTCAGCGCCTTTACGACTCGTCTTGTCGATCAACTGAACACCTTTTGATGCAACATCATTTAACGCTTCATTAACGTTATCAACGGCGAAGGCAAGATGATGAACGCCTGGTCCTTTCTTTTCAAGAAACTTACCAATTGGTCCTTCAGGATCAGTTGACTCTAATAACTCGATTTTAGTTTGTCCAACTTTGAAGAAGGCGGTTTTTACTTTCTGATCCGGCACGTCTTCAACGGCATAACATTTCAGACCTAAAACGTTTTCATAATACGGAATAGCTTCTTCAAGACTGTTTACAGCAATTCCAATGTGTTCAATATGTGATATTTCCATTGTATGTAAGAATTTGATAAAATAAGACAAATATTATTTTCCAATAGTTTGATTCTCTTGCGCCGCAAAAGTACGTTTACAATAAATCTTTTTTAACCATTTGCTCAATTATTCGAAAAACAGTGCGTGTGTTTTGCAGCAGTATGTATTAAAATCTATTTCTTCGATGGTTAATTCTTCTGGTTAACAGGCTTTTCTGACAGTTTATGGTATTTGTCAGATTAAAGCCGATTTGTGCAATGTAAAGTAATTGTAAAGACAAGAGGCAGGATAAATCCCGCCTCCTGATAACTTCTTTATAAAAGTCTGCTGATATCCTTTACGAAATGGTAATGTGAACCATAACGTTCGAATGCTGCTTTATCCAGTGCTTCCCGATGTGCAGGATGAGCGATTGAAGTAAGTAGTTTAGCTCGTTCCTGTAATGTTCTTCCGTATAAATTGACAGCACCGTATTCGGTAACAACCCAGTGCATATTTGAACGGGTACTTACAACACCCGATCCTTCAATAAGTGTCGGACATATTTTTGATACACCCTTAGTTGTAACCGAAGGGATAGCAATAATTGGTTTACCACCTTTCGAATGGCCTGCCCCACGAATGAAATCTATTTGTCCCCCAACACCTGAATAATGTTTGGTCCCGATAGAATCGGCACAAACCTGACCCGTCAGGTCAATGGCTAATGCGGAATTGATTGCAGTCACTTTATCGAGTTTGCGGATTACAGCTACATTGTTAGTATGGCCAACGTCCATCATGGCAACAAGTGGGTTATCATCTACGAAATCATAAACAGCTTTGGTTCCCATAAGAAATGATGCCACCATTTTACCTCTGTCGATGCTTTTATGTTTTCCGGTAACAATTCCTTTTTCAACCAAAGGTAAAATACCATCGGAGAACATTTCAGTATGAACTCCCAAATCTTTATGGTTTCCTAATTGGGCCAGTACTGCGTTTGGAATTCCACCTATACCCATTTGCAGGCAGGCACCATCTTCAACCAATGCAGCCACATTCTTCCCCAATTGGATTTCAATGTCCGAAAGAGCTGCTTCGCTATGAGCATATAATTGAATATCATCTTCAACAAATATATCGATCATGTCAACACTGATCATGGCATCACCCCAGCATCGCGGTACATTGGGATTTACTGCTGCAATAACTACATCAGCGCACTCAATTGCAGCCAATGTGGCATCAACCGAAGTACCCAGCGATACAAAACCATGTTTGTCAGGAGGAGAAACCATAACCATGGCGACATTCACTTTCAGGTAACCTTCGCGGATCAGTTTCTGAGTTTCACTAAGAAATACCGGAATATAATCTGCGAATCCTGCTTGTGTTTGTTTGCGCATATTACCGGCAACAAAGAATTGTTCGCCCTGAAAAATCCCTTCAAATTCAGGATTTGCATAATCAATTTGCCCTTCAATGTGAATGTGTTGAATTTTTACATCATACAGTTCTCCATTCCGTCCACGCTCTACCAAAGGTTTTATCAAGGTATGTGGTGTCACGGCAACGGAACTCAAATGAACCCGGTCACCCGATTTGATAACTTTTACTGCTTCCTGAGGAGATACATATTTAATTTGCTTCATAAATGTGATTTTGATTGAATTGCTTTAAAAACGCGGCAAATATATCTATAAATATTTCTTCAAAAGTTGAAACAAATCCTATTTGAAGGTATCTGTGTAAAAGAGTACGGTTTGTAAATTTTTTGTTAAGAAATGCCTTTGTCGTTGATGTACACCTAAATATATAGAGA
>Ga0118677_10014519_pt1 | contig 11103 bp, 9 predicted proteins | sample AliMusrvi5mmetaG_FD_86154 | JGI IMG/M metagenome (GOLD analysis project Ga0118677, IMG submission 86154)
TCATCAATACGGGCGATGTGTTGGAAGGTGACTTCCTTCACTCAAAGCGGAGTTCTCACATTGGTCTGCCGGGGCAAGCCAAGAAATCCATTCGCCCCGATGACATCCTCTTCAGCGAAATCCGCCCTGCGAACAAACGCTACGCATACGTGGACTTCGATTCCAGTGACTACGTCGTATCGACCAAGTTCATGATCATCCGTGGGTCGAAGGATATTCATCCTCGCCTACTGTATCGAATCCTCACGGCAAAGGAGACACTGGACGAGTTCCAAGTGCAGGCGGAATCACGCTCGGGGACGTTCCCTCAAATCACGTTCGATTCCATCAGCCACCTGCCCATCGTGCTTCCTTCTATTGAAATTCAGGAAGCTTTCCAGAGGGCGGTGGGCAAGATGGATGATCAAATCAAAGCCAATAAGCACCAATCCCGTACCCTCGCCACCCTGCGGGACACGCTGCTGCCGAAGCTGTTGAGCGGGGAGTTGAGCTTTACTAGGGGCAATTTCAGTGCAAAATCGGTGCCGCAAGTCCACCCTACCACTCTCAAAGTATGATTACCAAAGTCTCAGTCCGTTCGTTCAAATCAATCGAAAAAGTGGATATTGAATTGGGATTGCTAAATGTGTTTGTCGGAGCCAATGGCTCTGGCAAGAGTAATCTGCTAGAAGCATTGGGGGTTCTATCGGCAGCAGCAGATGGAAGAGTAACCGATCAGACGCTCTTGCAGCGCGGAGTTCGTCCGGGAGTGCCAAGGCTTTACAAGTCTGCATTTCCGTCGCAGTCAAAGCAACAGCTCTCCCATATTTACTTCAGCGGGGCGTCGGCCGAGGCTCATTACGATGTCTCGCTGAACAATCCTATGGCCGATCCTAGTCCTGCGTGGCGATTCAAAACAGAACTATTGGAACGAGGCAATCAGAAACTTGCCAGCCGTGGTCCAAACTCGAAGAACAACCCCAACACCGAAAATGGTCTTGCTGCATTGAAGGCGGTGGATTTGAAACCCGGCGATCCAGCCCTTGCCTTGCTGCGGCGGCTTCAAGAGTATGTGATTTTCTCCCCAACGACGCCAGTGCTGCGGGGCGTCGCTCCTGAAAACCAACCTCGCCAGCCGCTAGGTTTATCGGGGGGCAGGCTGCCCGAAGCTGTCCATGAGTTCCTCATAAGTCGGGCGCAGAACGATCTTGCCAAGCAAGTAAGTAAAGATGTTCTTCAGCTAATAGGATGGGCCAAGAAATATGGATCAGGGGCAGCATCGGACATGCCGCTATCTCCTGCGGCAAGCTCCTCACCAAGGGTGATCAGGTTTACCGACCGATACATGAAGGAGGGACGCAATGTGCTGTCCGGATATGATGCTAGTGAGGGAGCCCTTTTCGTTCTATTTCTAGCCGTGTTGGCTGCACATCCTAAAGGGCCAGCCTTCTGCGCCGTGGACAATGCTGATCATGGCTTAAATCCTGGGTTAGTGTCCGTATTGATGAGACGCTTTTCCGAGTGGCTACTGGAGAGCAAAGAGCAACGTCAGATATTGATCACGAGCCATAATCCGGCAGTGCTGGACGGTTTGCCACTGCAAGACGATCGTATTCGCCTATTCACTGTTGATCGTGATAATCTCGGCAAGACAGTAGTCAATCGAGTGATCGTCAATGAAAAGCTATTGGGAATGGCCGCTGAGGGGTGGACACTTTCTCGACTATGGATGAACAAACTTATTGGGGGGATGCCAAATGTCTGAGACAGTTAGGATAGCTCTAGTTGCGGAGGGCGTGACCGATTACGAGGTGCTGAAAGCCGCCATTGGTTCCATGCTCAATGGTCGATCCTTCGACTTGAAGCTCCTTCAACCTGAAGCGAGCGTTGCATTCACTGGCGGAGGCGACGCCGGACGGTTCGGGGGTGGGTGGAAAGGAGTGTATAAATGGTGTCTTCAATCTGTTCAACGGGGTGGAGGGAGTCTGAGCGGAGACCCTCTCTTTGTAGGTTATGATCTCTTGATTCTGCACCTTGATGCAGATGTTGCTGATGAAGACCCGGCAAATCATCGGATCGACCCCATCCCCGATCTTTCTGGTGTTTTGCCTTGCGCTCAAGATTGCCCGCCACCAAGTGCAACCACCAATGCTTTGCGGCAGGTGTTGTTAAATTGGGTGGGAGAAACTCAAACCCCACAGCAGACAGTTTTGTGCACGCCTTCAAAGAGCACTGAGGCATGGGTGATGGCCGTCTTCTACCCTAACGACCCAGAAATGCAAAGAAGGGGATGGGAGTGTCATCCAAATCCCGAGAGTCGACTTGGCCAGCAACCTGCCAGACAGCGATTCGTCAAGCGACATGCAGATTATGAATCACGCCTTGAGGATCTCCAGGCTGGTTGGCCGGTGATATCGATGCGTCTTTCCGAGGCTCAGAGATTTCGCGATGACTTTATGACAGCGATTCAGGGCCTGCCGAGCCTTGCATGATCCCATGCCATCCCTAAACGAATCCATCATCGAAGACGCCGCCCTCGAATGGTTCGGGGAGCTGGGCTATGCGGTGGGACACGGACCGCACCTAGCGCCCAGAGAACCCGCGACGGATCGGGTATCGTTTGGCGAGGTGGTATTGGGTCGCCTGCACGCGGCCATCCGGTGTCTGAACCCGGCCATTCCCGAGGAGGGGTCTGGCAACTCACAAGGAATCCTTGTGAGTACAAAACACATCGAAAGGAGGATGAAACCATGAGCAAAAACAAACCCACTCCCGGCGGTCGCGCCAAAAAGAGAACCGAAGTCTCCCTGGTTCGCTCGTCGGTGGCAGAATACCTCACCTTTGTGGCGGTCAGCGGCCAGGGTGGCGTCGAAGCCGTTTACGCGGATGAAAATGTCTGGCTCACCCAGAAGATGATGGGGCTGCTCTACGATGTGGAAACCCACACCATCAACTACCACCTCAAGAAGGTCTTTGCCGACCACGAGCTTCAGGAAGATTCAGTTATTCGAAATTTTCGAATAACTGCCGCCGACGGCAAAACTTACGACACTCAGCACTACAACCTCTCCGCCATCATCGCCGTCGGCTACAAGGTGAACTCTGAGCGCGCCGTCCAGTTCCGCAAGTGGGCCACCACCATCATCGAGTCATTCACGATCAAGGGCTTTGCGATGGACGACGAGCGCCTGAAAAATGACGGCTCCATCCTCGGCAAAAAATACTTTGAAGAACAACTCCAGCGCATCCGCGAAATCCGTCTGAGCGAGCGCAAGTTCTACCAGAAAATCACCGACATCTACGCGACCTCCATCGACTACGATGTCACCGCCGCTGCCACCCAGCGTTTCTTCGCCACCGTGCAAAACAAGCTCCATTGGGCCATCCACGGACAGACGGCGGCCGAGGTCATCATTTCCCGCGCCGATGCCACGAAAGACCGCATGGGCCTCACCACCTGGAAGGACGCGCCCAAGGGAAAAATCCAGAAGTTCGATGTTGTCGTGGCAAAGAACTACCTCACGGAAGACGAAATGGCGCAACTGCAACGCCTCGTGTCCGCCTACCTCGATGTGGCCGAAGACATGGCGTTGCGGCAGATTCCCATGACCATGCAGGACTGGGAAACCCGCCTCAACCGCTTCATTGCCGCGACAGATCGGGAAATCCTGCAGGATGTCGGCAAAGTCACTGCCGAAATCGCCCGGGCCCACGCCGAAAGCGAATTCGAAAAATACCGCATCGTGCAAGACCGCCTATTCGAATCGGACTTTGACCGGATGATCAAGAAACTGCCCGAGAAAGGAGACAACCCGTGAGCATGCTGCGCTCCCTTACGCCAGGCCCCTCCCAAAAGGAGAAGGAGTCACCATGAGTTTGAACGAATCCCACGTCGAAGACGCTGCCCTCGAATGGTTCGGGGAACTGGGCTATGCGGTCGGCCACGGCCCGCAACTCGCGCCCGGCGAACCGGCGGCGGAGAGGAATTCGTTTGCCGATGTGATACTGGTGGAGCGCTTGCGCGAGGCCGTCCGGTGCCTGAACCCGTCTATTCCCGAGGACGCGCGGGAGGAGGCGCTGAGGAAAGTCCTGCGAATCGTGACGCCTATTCCGCCGATTCTTACCGATTGCCAGCCACCCATGAAAACCCGCCGATCGCCCATTTTCCCTCTCCTCGTCAACCCATCATCCATATTGCCGGTAATCACGGCATCGCTGCTTGCTTGTATGCCCGTGGCAGCGGACCCCGCCGACACCGGCCGCTGGACCGAGCAAAAGGCTGCCGACTGGTATCAGAACCAGCCGTGGCTCTTCGGTTTCAATTTCGTCCCGAGCACGGCGGTCAATGACACTGAAATCTGGCAGGCGGAAACATTTGATCCGCCGACCATCGACCGAGAGTTGGCGTGGGCTGAGCAAATGGGATACAATTCGTGCCGGATCTTCCTGCAATACATCGTGTGGAAAGCGGATGCCGCCGGCTTCAAGCAACGTTTCTCCAGGTTGCTGGAAATCGCCGCCCGGCACAATCTCCGTGTCATGCCGGTGTTGTTCGATGATTGCGCGTTTGATGCCAACCGCGACCCGTACCTTGGCAAGCAGGACGACCCCGTGCCCGGCACGTCCAACGCCCGCTGGGTTCCGAGCCCGGGCTTGAAACTGGTGACGGACAAATCCGCCTGGCCGGATTTGGAAGCATATATCAAGGACATGGTCGGAACCTATCGGAACGACAAACGCATCGTGGTGTGGGACTTGTACAATGAACCGGGAAACTCAGGCCTCGGCAACAAGAGCCAAGCGCTCGTGGAAGCGTCGTTCACCTGGGCGCGCCAGACAAATCCCAGCCACCCCTTGACCATCGGCGTCTGGGGTGGTCCCAAGGAAATCAGCGACCGCCAGATCGAATTGTCGGACATCGTCAGCTACCATTTCTATGGCGACAACGCGGGCATGAAGGACCGGATCAACGGATTCAAATCCCACCACCGACCAGTCATCTGCACCGAGTGGATGGCCCGCACACTAGGTGCGAAATATGAATCCGAGTTGCCGCTTTTCAAAGAGGAAAAGGTCGGATGCTATAACTGGGGACTGGTCAACGGACGCACTCAGTGCCAATACCCGTGGGGCTCACCCAAGGACGCGCCGGAACCGAAAGTCTGGTTCCACGACCTATTCCGAAAGGACGGATCTCCCAAGGACCCGGCCGAAGTCGCGTTCATCCGCAAGTTCACCAATGCTCCCGGCGTGAACCAACTCAAGCCGCTGTTCGATTCCCCCGTGCGCGACACCTGCGTCTGCACCGGTCCCGACGCCTATTATCTGATAGGAACCACCGGCGCGCCCACTTGGTGGACGACCAATGAAGGCATCAGGATCTGGAAAACCGCGGACCTGAAAAGCTGGCAGCCCATCGGTTTGGTGTGGTCCTTTGCCAAGGACATGACCTGGCAGAAGAAGAAGGGCGACAACCAAGCGATCTGGGCGCCGGAATTGCACTATTTCAACGGCACATTCTGGATCGCCTACTGCGTCAATTACGGCGGCACCGGCATTCTCAAAAGCACCAGCGGCAAAGCGGAGGGCCCGTATGTGGACATCAAGAAGGATGGCCCGCTCACCGGTGAAATCGACGCTTCCCTCTTCCACGACGATGACGGCAAATCCTATTTTGTCTATCAGAACGGCGAGATCGCACAACTCAGGGATGACATGACCGGCCTTGCTTCTGAGCCTACGCTGCTGAAACCCGCAAACGCCCCGCAGGTGGGCTTCGAGGGTGCCTACCTGTTCAAGGTGAACGGCCTTTATTACCTGTCTTGCGCGGATTTCTCCGATGGCAGGTATCACTGCTATGTGGCGAGTTCCAAAAACCTCATGGGGCCCTATGGCAACCGCTACCTCGCCATCCCCCATGGCGGGCATAACACGTTCTTCAAGGATCGGGACGGAAAATGGTGGAGCACATTCTTCGGCAATGATGGCGACGCCCCATTCAAGGAGCGGCCCGCCATCCTGCCCGTCACTTTCGGCATCGACGACCAACCGCGCCCAATGCCTCCCGCTCCTTGACCAATCAACTCATTTCCCGATCCATGAACTCAAAATTGTTAGTCCTGATCGCCGGCCTGGCTCCGCTGAACGGATACGCCAAGGAATCGCCCCCCGCCCCGACTCCCGCGAATCATGAGACAAGCGCTCCGCTGAAAGCATCACCGCCAACCGCCGCGCCAATGAACTGACCGCCAAATTGGCCGATGACAAACAGGTCTTCTGGCTCGATGTCGGTCATGTGTACCTGCGTCCGGACGTCCTCGACACCCTCCGTGCCGGTGCCGGTTCCGTCCGCATCCCGCCCGGCGATTATCGCTTCGGCACAGAACGCTGGGGCCCCGACGGTGTGATCTTCCCCCTTGAATTCACCGGACTCCAGCGCGATGACGCGCATCCTTTCACTATCGACGCCACCGGCGCGACATTTTGGTTCGATCTTCCCGACGACCAGGCACCGACCTGTCATTTCTGTGTTGGGTTCAAGGATTGCCGCAACATCATCTTCAAGGGCGCGACCATCGACCGCGCCACCCGCGGCCATGTCGAGGGCCGCATCACCCGATTCGACTTTGAGTCCAACAGAATCGGGTTGCGGCTCTCGCCCGGGGTCACGGTGCCGTCAAAATTCAACGACCAACTCGAACAGCGGGTCATCCCATTCAAGGCCGATGGCACCTTCTGCACGCCGCTTTACGCGCTCCAAAACGGCGGCATGCATCTCAAATACAAGCACCTATCGCCCGCCACCGCCGATGGCGGTTGCTGGGTCACAATGCAGGACCCCTTTTTGTTAGATCGAATTCGGAACACCGGACTGCTTCGCGTCGGCGACGGCCTCTCCTGCGTCTATACCGTCACTTCCGCGCTTGAACTTGTCCGCTCCAGCAAGCTGACGATGGACGGCATCCGCGTTCATGCCGCGAAAGCCTGGGGAGCGGAACACGATGGCTACGGCGCGCATGTCTGGAAGAATTGTTACTTCGGTCCACGTCCCGGCACCAGCCAGTGGCAGGGCGGCGAAGGATTCATGTTCAACGCCACCCGCCACGGCACAACGCTTGACCATGTGACCCTTATCCACACCACCGATGATGCCGCCAACTTCCATGGTTACTGGTCGCCTGTCGCGTCAATTGCAGCCGTCAATCGCGTGTCCTTCGGCAAGAACGAGGAAACCCGTCGCTCCCTGCCGCTCGGTCTTGAAGTGGGCGACGCCGTGATTTTCCTCGCCCGTGACTCCGGCGCGGAACTCGGACGGGCGAAGGTCACCGCCATGGAGGGCGATATGGTAACCCTCGACCAACCGTCTGACAACTATGCCAACGCCCTTGCCGAGTGGCCCGACCACGAATGCGCCGGTTGGCTCATCCAAAACTGTGATTGGCACGACAACTACCAGCGCCTCCTCATCCAGTCAGGCCCCGGCACGGTGCGCAACTGCCGGTTCACGCGCTTCGGCAGCTCGCTCGAACTGAACAGCGTCATGCCCTACGTCGAAGGCGGAGTGCCGCACGGCATCCGCATCGAGAACAACGTTTTCACTGATGTCAACCCGCAACCAGGCGGTGCCGCGATCACAGTGTATGCCCATGCGTTCCAAAGCGACCAGGCCCCGACGATCCGCGATATCTCCATCACCGGCAACACCTTCAACCATCCTAACGAAAACGCAATCTCGCTCACCGGTGTTGACGGCTGCTTTATCACCAACAACCGTTTCCACGGTTTGCGGAACCCGGTCCAACTGAAGCGCTGCCACCATATTGCCGTCGGCGCGGATCGGGCCACCGACGGATCATGAGAACCGCGCCCCAGCCTGATTATCATGACCTGTGAAATTCCGTTCGCCGTCCGGCATGTTTTTGTGTATTATGTCTGCCGAATCCGCCATGAAACAACAACCACTTGATCCGGATCAATCCAGGTTCCGCCAACTCGATGACGAGGCGCAACAACTCCTGGTGCGTAAAAATGCGGTCGATGAATCGGTCACTTAATACCATCCTTACCAAGGGGTTTTTCCGATGAACCCGGTATCCATTATACGGTTGGATGGGATAATTATCCAATCCAGCCTCACTGGAGGGTGTGAATCAAAATTCAACCCCACCTTTGCCGCCCACCAAGGCGATTGCAGTTTATATCTGACAACACACTTTTTAGTGTTTATTGCTGCTTTCAAAGGCCAGGCGTGCGTCTTTCCCGAAGGACACCGGGACGGTGTGCGAACCCTCGGAGAGGGTGAAGCAATCTCTGTGCAAGTTTGCAGATGGCTTCGCCCATCCCCTACGGGGATGCAGGAAGCGACACGCTCCTCGCAAGGAGAATCCAAGGGTTTTAGGAGAACAAATATCCATTGTGAAATCGCCCTGCCAATAATCCCGCTTTTGAGTGCGTAATGCCTCAATGAAAAATGTTACCGAAGGGTAATCGATGGCTCAAATAAGAATGTTACCGAACAATCTTCCACAAACGTGCCACTTTCTGGTCAATGGAATTACGCAAAGCAACCGGATTTAGGTGAAGATACAAGTAAGTTAAACTGGCTTTTACCTCCAGGGAAACCAAATCAGAAGCCAGAACACGCCGGAAAGGAGTAGCAGCCAGATCATATTTTTTGATGGTTTTGCCATCAACCTGTTCTTTACCCACCAATTTTAGCACCGGCTGAAAGAAATTGATGTAGAGGCGTAAATCATCGTAAATGGATTTGAGCAAATCTAATTCTTCAGGGGTTTCGAGGCGGTCATAGCCAATGGTGTGACGTACCACCGACCAGTTTTTCTGTTCGACATGGGCCTGATCATTTTTTCGATATGGGCGTGAACGCGTGAAAGTGATTTGCTCGTCAAGGCAATAACGATAAAGGGTATCGTTAATAAACTCGCTACCGTTATCTGAATCCAGCCCAAGAAGTGGGAAGGGCAAGCGTTGGCGCAGAATTTGGATGGCCTGGGAGACTGCCACTTGGGATTTATTAGGTAAGCCCAGGCATTCTGTCCAACCCGTGGCAATATCGGTGCAAGTGAGGGTATTCAGGTATTGACCTTCAGTGGTTTCGCCACAATGAGCGACCAGATCAATTTCCTCAAATCCTGGGCGTTCGTCGCTCCATTCTGTGAAAGTCCGTACGGGAATAGCCTTTTTGAGCAATGTACCCGGTTTGGTGGTTGAAAGTCCTTTGTGATGCTCGAAACGAGCTGATTTCAAGCATCGGTCGATGGTTGCCCGGCTTATCTTCAAAAGTTGGGTCTTGATATATTCATCCAGAAATAGCTCGTGGTGCCGTTCCAGCACGATAATCATTTCAGGTATGAAAGGTTTCAATCGTTTTGAACAAATCCGGCCGCAAATTTCCCAAATTGTGGTTAATGCCTGGACGACAGCACCTTCGTAGACTTTTTGCTTGCCCGGCTTGTGCAAGCCTTTTAATTTGGGCCGATGCTTGAGCACTCGAATGGCGTATTTGCGGTGATAACCCGTGGCAGCTATAAATTCGTCTAATATCTGCTTTTTTTCTTTTCTTGTGGCTTTAAGATATCGAGGTCGAATGACCTCTATTAATTCTTTTTTACTCAGATGACTCATCATTTGCTACCTCTCTGCGGTATCATTTTCCGCATTAGAGTAACATTTTTTATGAGCCAACGTCCTTTTCTAAAGTTACATTAATTTTGAGGCAATGCGCCCTGCCGCGTAATTAAACCCCTGGTGGTATAATTCATGCGTTAAATACTCCAATTAAATAAGGAAACGACCATGGCTCAGACCCAAACTGCATGTCCCCGCTGCCGCCAGCCTATTCTGGCGCAGGTTGAGCAACTTTTCGATGTTAATGCCGATCCGCAGGCCAAACAGCGCCTGTTGAGTGGGCAGGTCAATTATGCCCGCTGCCAGAACTGCGGCTACGAAGGCATGTTAAGCATTCCCATTGTTTACCATGACCCGGGCAAAGAACTACTCCTCACCTATTTTCCCCCCGAGCTCGGCATTGGTGTCAACGATCAGGAACGCATGATTGGGCCGCTCATCAACCAGGCCGTCAACCGCCTCAAACCTGAACAACGCAAGGCCTACATCCTCCGTCCGCAGGCCATGTTCACCATGCAGACCATGATCGAAAAAATCCTGGAAGGCGACGGCATTACCAGGGAAGATATTCAGAAATCACAGACGCGCATGGCCCTTCTCGAAAGGCTTCTCAGCACCTCCCCTGCCTCCCGCCTTGAAGTGATCAAGCAGGAAGAAGCCAATATCGACCAGGCCGTATTCGTTTTATTATCGCGCATTCTTGAAGCCACCCTCGGGCAGGGCGATCAGAACGCCGCCCGCCAGCTCGCCGCGCTGGGAGTTTGGCAAACCATCTTCGGTTTGATCATGGGCCTCCTCGGCACCGGCCTTCTGATCGTGATGGCGGTGGCGGCTTCAGCCCAGCCGCGGTTGGCGGCGGGCGAGGCGGGGGAGGGATGCAGGACGCGGCCAAGGGTGAAGCTGCCGCCGGCCCGTTGCGCCGCGCGGCGCAAGCGTTCCTCGGCATAGCCGCCGACCCCGATTAGAAACGTCGGCCGCAGGATCGCGAGCGCGGCGGCCAGGTGCTTGACGCAGGCTTCCTCGACCGGCGCCATTTCGGTGGCCGGCAACTTGTCTGGTGTTAGATTGGCGCCGGCCTCGTTCATCCACACCAAGGGGCAGAAATTCAGCACGAAGTGGTCGGCAAAGAAGGCCTCCGGCGTGCCGAAGCGCGCGGCAAACAATCCCCACAGGCGTCGCCCGCTGACTTCCGAGCGTGCGCAGGCAAAGCCTTCCACCGGGCGTTTCGGGTGTTCGGGGTCCGGCCGGCCGACCGCGCCGGTGATGCCCATCCAGTCGCGCACCGCGGCCACTTCGCCAAACGGCACCCCCGTTTGCGCCATCCCGAACGGACCGGGGTTCATGCCCAAAAACAGGACCCGCTTGCGGCCTTGCCCGCAGCGCTCCAAATACCGCCGGTGCGGCTCCCACGCATATTCCAGCGGCCGATAGACTTGACTTGCCGGTGGAGCAAAACGGCAGGCCGTTAGATCATCC
>Ga0118677_10014520_pt1 | contig 11100 bp, 8 predicted proteins | sample AliMusrvi5mmetaG_FD_86154 | JGI IMG/M metagenome (GOLD analysis project Ga0118677, IMG submission 86154)
GATGGAACTGCCCGCCGAGTAGACGCATCCGCCATTCGTTATGACCAGGCTATTGCCCAGCGCAGTCGCCGTGTTCCCGGCGGCGCCGCCGCCCCACCCCACTCTGATCGAGTTCAAATTCGTGATGACCGCGCTGCTGTTGACCCCGCAACCATCCACAACCACCTGATTATTCGAGACTGCGGCACCCGATGTATTGTAGCCGTCTCCGATGACCATGTCGCAATTTGCATTCCAGAGCGTGTTGGACAGAATGATCAATTTGTTGAACGAGGAATTGATCCCAATCCAATCGTAGCCGGCGCTGCCGGTGAACGTCTGGTTGGCAACAGTGAGGGTGTTGCTGTGCAGGCCGAACGAGCCGGCAGCGACTCCGCCGACATGCAGGAATCCCTTCGTGCCAAGAAATATGTTCTTACTGGGAGCGGCATTGGTAAGGGAGTAGGTCTGTTGAACGCCCGACAGGCTGATGCCCCCGATGTTCGTCACCACGGCGCCGGGGTTCACCGTCAAGACCGTCCCGGTGCTGACGTTGATAATCAGGGGGCTGCCGGCCAAATTCCACACGCTGGCAGGACTGACCGTGACGGCATTGCTGATGCCGCCAAGCGTCAGCCCAGCGCTCGACAGCGTGGAGTTGGCGACCGTCATCTGATTCCACATCCCGCCCACCGTGACCAGGCCGTTGCTTTCCGCGCCGGCCACCACCAAGATGGCATTGTTGGGCGCATAATGATGGTCATAGAAATTCTGCGCCGACACGCGGTCGATGCGGCGCACTTCTTCCGACCAGCCGATCACCGGACGGCCGTAAGGGTGGGACAGATGCAGCGCGGCGCGCATCTGCTCGCCCATCAGGGACTGGGGCTCGTTCTCCACCCGCATGCGGCGCTCTTCCAGCACCACGTCGCGCTCGGGTCCGACATGGGAATCCGACAGGTCCAGATTGGCCAGCCGGTCGGCTTCCAGCTTCATGGCCAGCGGCAAGCGGTCCTTGGCGATCTGCTCATAGAAGGCGGTGTAGTCATGGTCGGTGAAGGCGTTGGTCTCGCCGCCATTCTTGGCAATGGTCTGCGAGAAGGCGTCACCCGGCACCAGCTTGGTGCCGCGGAACATCATGTGTTCGAAGAAATGGGCCAGGCCGGAAATGCCCGGCGGATCATCCACCGCCCCGACCTTGAACCATAGCATCTGGGTGGCGACGGGGGCGCGGTGATCGGGAATCACCAGAACCTGCATGCCGTTGGCCAGCGCGAACTGGAAGGTGTTGTTGCCGGTCTGGCGCGGATTGACCGGCGCGGGTTGGGACAGCTTGGCGCGATTGGCGGACTTGTCACCTTGCGCCTGCGCCAGCGGCGCGGCGGCGATCAACGAAACAGCGCAAACAGCGGCGAACCTAGAACCAGTCAAACCAGCCGCCGCTCTCTTCTTTTTTCACAGGCTTCGCCGAGCCCGTCTTCTTGCTGCCCTTGGCGATCTCGGCATCGGCGTTGACCGCCTTGCCGGTATCGGGCGAGGCAGCGGTGTTCAGCACCCGGTCGGTGAAGCTGCGGTCGGCGTTCTGCACCGCGGCGCGCTGGTCGGCGTTCAGGCGGGCGCGGATGGCCGGATCGACCCGCTGCACCTTGGCATTGGCCAGCAGCATCTTTTCGCCCGGCGTATAGTTGCCGCGCATGCCATTGGCCACGGTCTGGGGATCGACATTGGTGAACAGGGCCGCTTCCGCATTGCTGGAAGGATCCAACTGGTTGGTCGGCGGCGCGCCGGGCATGGGCGGGCGCAGGTTGAAATCGGGCGGGATGACCAGCGGCGCCTTGGTGGTGACGGCGAACTCGTCCGGCGACTTCTTGTTCATGCCCGCGACCCTGCGGATACCATCGCAGCCGCTCAGCGCAACCATGCAAAGGCCCAATGCCAAAGCCGCATTCAACAGTTTCATTTCAGACCTCATGGCCATCGGACGATACCTCCGGGTGTTCGGGCTTGAGCACATCATACAGGATGGCCACAGCCCCCAGGGTGATCGCCAGGTCGGCTATATTGAAGACATACCAGTCATAGCCGAAGCCGTAAAAGTGGAAAAAGTCGGCCACCTTGCCGTAGACCACCCGGTCCACCAGGTTATTGCCCAGGGCGCCGCCAATAATCAGGCCATAACCGATGGCCAGGGGGTGGCTGGTGGTGCGCCATAAAAGCCAGCCCAGCACGATCACCGCCACCACCGACAGGCCGATCAGCAGAAAGGTTCCCAGGTGACCGGAGGCGGGAAACAGGCCGTAGGAGATACCCGGGTTCCACACCATCACCAGATTAAAAAAGGGCAAGACCGGCACCGACTGGCCCGGCGCCATGTGGGCGAACCCTGCCCCATAGAGCATGAACAGCTTGGACCCCTGGTCGGCGGCCAGGCCCGCGGCAGCGGCGATCAGTCCGATCTCGCGCGGTTGCAGCTTGGTCATGCCGGCCCCAGACCGCTGACGGCATCGGTGCAGCGGTTGCACAGATGGGTGTCAGGCTTGGTTTCTTCCAGCACGCGCCAGCAGCGGGCGCATTTGCTGCCGGAGGCTTTCACGAACCGGGCGGCCGCGCCCTTGATCTCCGGCACGGCATACAGGCCATCCAGATTGTCGGTGACCTCGACCGAGGCGACGGAGGTGATGGCGATTTCGGCCAGGTCGATAGAGTCGAACAGCGCCTTGTCGGACGCTTCGCTCACCACCAGTACGGGGGCAGCTTCCAGCGAAGAGCCGATAGTCTTATCGGCCCGCGCCAGTTCCAGCACCCCGGTGACGACACGGCGCAATTCACGCACCCGGGTCCATTTCTTGACCAGCTCGGCATTGGCCCATTCGGTGGGCGCAGGGAAAAAGTCATTGAGATGCACGCTCGCGTTCATGCCGAAGCGCGTGGTCCAGGCTTCTTCCATGGTGAAGCACAGGATGGGCGCGAACCAGGTGACGATGCGGCGGAAGATTTCGTCCGTCACCGTGCGCGTGGCGCGGCGGCGCGGGCTGGAGGCGGCGTCGCAGTACAGTGCATCCTTGCGGATGTCGAAATAGAAGGCCGACAGGTCGTTGGTGCAGAAATTGAACAGGGTGGAATTCACCAGCCCGAAGTCGAAATTCTCGTAAGCCTTGCGCACAGTGCCGTCCACCTGCGCCAAAAGCGCCAACATATACCGCTCCAGAGGAGGCATCTGGTCATAACCGATGCGTTCCTTCTCATCGAAGCCCGACAGGTTGGCCAGCATGAAGCGGATGGTGTTGCGCAGGCGGCGATAGGCCTCAACATTGGCCTTGATGATGTCATCGCCGATGCGCAGATCTTCGGTGAAGTCCGAGGACGCCGCCCATAGGCGCAGGATCTCGGCGCCGTTCTTTTCGGCGATCACCTGCGGCGCAAGCGTATTGCCCAGGCTCTTGGACATTTTGCGGCCGTCCTTGTCCAGGACGAAGCCGTGGGTCAGCACGCCCTTGTACGGGGCATGGCCGGTGGTGCCGACGCTTTCCAGCAGCGAGGACTGGAACCAGCCGCGATGCTGGTCGGAGCCTTCCAGATACAGGTCGGCGCGTTCGGCCTTGGGCCAGTTGGCATCAATGGGATGCTCGACGACAAAGACATGGGTCGAACCGGAGTCGAACCACACGTCCAGGATGTCGGTGACCTGTTCGAAGTCGTCGGCCTTGCGGCCCTCGCCCAGGAAGCGCGACGGCGGCGAAGTGAACCAGGCATCAGCGCCCTCCGCCTCGAAAGCCTGTTCAATGCGCTTGAACACGGCCGGATCGTTCAGAATCTGGCCAGTCTTTTTCTCGACAAAGATCGCCAGCGGCACGCCCCAGGCGCGCTGGCGCGACAGCACCCAGTCGGGGCGGCCTTCCACCATCGAGCCGATGCGGTTGGCGCCGCGCGGCGGATACCATTTGGTTTCGCCGATGGCTTTCAGCGCCAGCTCGCGCAAACTCTTGCCATCGTGGAACGGCTTGTCGATGGCCACGAACCATTGCGGCGTGGCGCGGAAGATCACCGGCGCCTTGGAGCGCCAGCTGTGCGGATAGGAATGGCGCAGACTGCCTTTGGCCAGCAGCTTGCCATGGACGATCAGTTCCTTGATCACCGCGCCATTGGCGTCGCCGTCCTTGCCTTCCGGGGTCAGGATGCGCTTGCCGGCAAAGGCCGGGACATGCGGGGCATAACTGCCGTCCGGCTGCACCAGGGCGAAGGCATCCGGATTCTTGGCGGGATAGTCGCGGTCCAGGCTGAGCATCAGCTCGAAATCGTCTTCGCCATGGCCGGGCGCATTATGGACAAAGCCCGTGCCGGTATCGGCGGTGACGAAAGCAGCCGGCAATACAGGCACGTCGAAATCATAGCCCAGGCTGCGCAGCGGATGCGCCGCTACCAGCGACTTGAGTTCCTCCGCCGGCACGCTGCGCACACGGCTGAGCATCATCTTGGCATGCTTGGCGACCTGTTCGGCCAGGGTATCGGCCAGAAGCAGATGCTCGCTGGTCCGCGCCAGCGATCCGTCGGTGGCATCGGCCACTTCATACAGGCCGTAGGAAATCTCCGGCGAGAAGGCGATGGCGCGGTTGCCCGGAATGGTCCAGGGCGTGGTGGTCCAGATCACGATGAAGGTATGCGCCAAATCCGCGCTGGTGGATTTGTCCAACGAGATCGTCATACCTTCGTTGGCTCGACGTTCGCGCTTATACGCGATCGGGAATTTCACATAGATCGTGGGCGACTGTTTCTCATGATACTCGACCTCGGCGTCGGCCAGCGCGGTCTTTTCCACCGGCGACCACATCACCGGACGGAAGCCGCGATACAGCAAGCCGTTCTCCACGAACTTCATCGCCTCGCGCGCGATTACCGCTTCGGCCTTGAAGTTCATGGTGGTGTAGGGATGCTCGAAATCGCCGATCTGGCCCAGCCGCTTGATCTGCTCGCGTTGGATGTTCAGCCAGTGGCCGGCGAACTTGCGGCATTCGGTGCGCAGCACATCCTTGGGGATGTCGTCCTTGGCCTTGCCCTCGGCGCGGAATTTTTCTTCCACCTTCCATTCGATGGGAAGGCCGTGACAGTCCCAGCCGGGCACGTAAGGCGCGTCCTTGCCCAGCATGCCCTGAGAGCGGACCACAAAGTCCTTCAGGATGTGGTTCAGGCCGGTGCCGGAATGGATGTCGCCATTGGCATAGATCGGCCCGTCATGCAGCACGAACAGGGTGCGGCCCTTGGCGCGGCTGCGCAGCCGGCCGTAAAGGTCCATTTCCGCCCAGCGCGCCAGCCATTTGGGCTCAGCCTCAGGCAAGCCCGCCTTCATGGGAAAGTCGGTCGCGGGCAGGAACAGAGTCGCCCGGTAATCGGGGGTTTCGGTGGGTTTGTCGGCCATGGGGGACGCTTCTAACAGGGGGTATCCAAACCGTCCACTAGGCCGTTTTCGCGAGGATTTCCCGTGCCTTGATGGCATCCGCGCCGATCTGGGCGATCAGGGCGTCCAGCCCCGAGAACTTGGCTTCGGGCCGGATGTACTGGATCAGCTCCACCGACAGGTACTTGCCATAGAGATCGCCGTCGAAATCGAACAGGTGGGTTTCCAGCAAGGGCACGTTCACCTGGTACATGGGACGGATGCCGAAATTGGCGACGCCGTCATGGCGGGCGACCGTGCGGTCACCTTCCAGGATGTTGACCCGCACGGCATAGACCCCGAAGGCGGGCGCCAGGCAGTGGCCCAGATGCATATTGGCGGTGGGAAAGCCCATGGTGCGGCCACGCGCATCGCCATGCTCGACCCGCGCCTCCACCGCCCAGGGATGACCCAGCAGGCGCGCCGCTTCCTCGGGGTGCGCCTCCCGCAACATCTTGCGGATCAGGGTGGAGGAAATCTTCTCGTCGCCCGATGCGGTGACGGTATCGAACGCGGTGACGGTGAAGCCTTCCATCTCGCCCATATAAGAGAGCGTGGCGAGATTGCCGGCGCGTTTCTGGCCGAACTCAAAATCATGGCCCACCACCGCGCCCGAAATGCCGAGCCCTTCGACCAGCACATTCAGCACGAAATCCTGCGGCGTGCGCCTGGCCATCTCGCCATCGAAGTTCAGCGCGAACAGCGCGTCCACGCCCAGATCCGCCAGCAGCCGCGCCTTGGCGCGCAACGGCGTCAGGCGGAAACAGTCGGGCGACGGCTTGAAGAATTCCTGCGGATGGGGTTCGAAACTCAGCACCGCCAGCGGGCTGCGGCGCGCTTCGGCCTGCATCTTGGCCTCGGCGATTAGGGCGCGGTGGCCCCGATGCACGCCGTCGAAATTGCCGATCGCCACCACCGCGCCGCGCAAGGTGGCGGGTACGTCATCATAATGGCGGAAGATGCGCATCAGGCTCCGGAGGGACGCTTCGGCGCCAGCACATGCGCCTCCGAGGTCAGCACCTGCTTGCCCTCCACCGTGCATTCGCAGTCCATCACCGCCGAACGGCCATTGACTTCACGCACCGTGGCGGTGGTCACGACGGTGTCGCCGATCCGCACCGGAATCTTGAAGATGATGCTGGCGGACAGGAAGATCGAGCCCTCGCCCGGCAGCTGGGTACCCAGCAGCGCCGAGATATAGCCGATGCTGAGCGCGCCATGGGCGACGCGGCCGCGGAACACGGTCCTGCGGGCGAACTCCTCGTCGAAATGCACCGGGTTCATGTCGCCGGTGGCCTCGCCGAACAGCTGCACGTCCCGCTCGGTGACGGTGTGGGTGCTGCTGGCCGTCATGCCGGGCCTCAGTTCATCGAGATATACGCTGGGCATTGTTCACCAGGCCAATTTGCGGGTGACGGTACCAGCGTTCGCCCCGAACCGGGAGAACAGGGCCGCCATGTGTTCGTCAGTATAAGGTGCGATTTCCTCGCCATGAACCCCGTCGGCGATGAACAACACGTCCAAACCTGCGGCATTGGCGCCTTTTATGTCGGTCAGGAGGCCATCGCCCACCGCCAAAGCGCGTTTGGGGCTTTGTCTGTTGGCGGCTTGCGCCGCCAGGGCCGCCGCCGCCAGGGCGGCCTGGTACACCGGCAGATGAGGCTTGCCATAATAGATCACCTGCCCGCCCAGCGCCTCATAATCCTTGGCCAGCGAACCGGCGCAATAGACCAGACGGGTCCCCCGGTGCACCACCAGGTCGGGATTGGCGCAGAGCATGGTGAGCCCCCGCGCCTTCATCGCCGCCAGCTCATCAACATAATCGGCCGGCGTCTCGGCCATATCGTCGCGCAGACCGATGGCCAGCGACACGTCGGCCTGCGCGATATCGGTGCGGCGGATATCCAGCCCCTCGATCATCGGCAGGTCGCGGTCGGGGCCGATATAATGCAGCGGCAAAGTGCGGGTGGCGCTGCGCCGCGCCAGTTCCTCGCGCGCCGCGCCGCCGGAACTGACGATGGCGTCGTAGCAATCGGGCGGCAGGCCATAGCTGGCACACTGGGCGGCGACTTCGGCCGGCACGCGCGGCGCGTTGGTCAGCAGCACCACGGGGCCATACTTTTCCTTGAAGCGGTACAAGGCGTCGGCGGCGGCAGGATGATGGCGGCTGCCGTCATGCACCACGCCCCATACGTCGCAGATCAGCGCGTCGTGATCGGGAGCGATCTCGGACAGTCCGGATATCAGGCGGGGCAACGGCATGGCGGGACAACGCTAGAGGCGGGAAAACAGGCGATGCCACGGCCACTCTTTGGGGTCAACCGCTTGGGGGGTCAACCGCGGCTTTAGTTGCCGGTCAGCGGCGTCACCAGCTTGTCACCGGAAAACAGGCCCTGCTCGACCAGCTTGCCCTTTGTGTCATAGACCGCACCATAGCCTTCGGCGATGCCGGCCTTCCATTGGCCCGCGCGCACCCGCCCGTCATTGCGATAGACCACCCCATAGCCGCTCATCTGGTCGGCGGCGAACTCGCCCACCCGTTCGTGGAACGGCAGCGACGGCGTGCCGGTATAGACGCCCACGCCATTGCGGTGGCCACCGCGTGTGCCGCCGGCATAGCGCGTGCCGTTGGCATAAGTGATGACGGCCGGCGCACCGGTATTGAGATCGGCCAGCCGCCCGGACCACTGCACGCCCTCATGCACGGCCTGGGTGCCATAACCGGATGTGCCCGCCTGGGCCAGCTTGAATGCCTGCTCGCCGCTCTGCGCCATATCACGGGCGCGGGTTTCGGCCGAGCGCGCCATCGACACCGCCATCTGCACAGCGCTGTTGAGGTTGCCGTCAGCCGCCGAAGAGACCGGCATCGCCATGGCCATCGCATGATCGTGCGCTGGCGCCGCCGCGGCAGGTGGCTTGGCGGCAGCGGCCTTCACAGTCGGGGCGGCGGACGCGGCTTTCACGGGCGCTGCAGCGGGCGCCACACCTTTGCTGTTCAACGCCTCGATTCGCGCCCTGGCGGCGGCGGCGAAAATGCCATCTGGAAATTTTGCCAGATAGGAATTCAGCGCCGCTTCATTGCCGCTGTCCTTCACCGCATCCCACAGGTCGGTTTCCATCCTGGCCGGGTCCACACCCGGCGGCGGACGCATATCGGCTTCCCGCATCAGCATCATGCCTTTGGGCACGGCAGGTTGCGGCGGCGTGCGCATCAGCCATGTGCCGCCGGCAATCACCGCCAGCGCCAGCACGGCGAGCGTCCCCATGATGATCAGCGGCAGGGGATTTTTGTCCCGCTTGGGGGGCGGCGCGCCAGGCTTGGGCGGGAACGGCGACGGCGTGGGCTTGTGCGTCTCCATCATCTCCATGGCGCACATCCAGGGCTCGACGTCACGCGGGATGACACCGTCGATCTTGCGGCCCAATGTCTCGATGGCCTGCTCCCAGTCGTCGAACAGGTCGATCCACTGGCGCGTCGCCAGCTCGTAGCGGAAATCCTCGGATGGCAGCACGTCCTCGGCCCGCACCGGAATGACGATCAGGTTCGACTGGCTGGCCAGCGCCAGCTCCTTCTTGATCTCTTCGGAATTGTTGGCGTTGGTGGAGAACACCATCACCATGGCGCCGGCATCGCTGATGGCGCGCACGATGGCGACCTGGTAATTCTCGCCCGGCGTCACGTCGCGGCTGGAGATCCAGCAGCCATGGCCGCGCCCTTCCAGCGCATGACAGATCGATGACGCGACCTTGGCATCCTTGCTGGAACAGCTGATGAAGACTTTTTTGTACATGGCCCCGGCCTTAACGGGCGGAACCTTAGATCAGCAGGGGCTTTTCAGCCAGCTTTTCTGCCCCGCGGGCTTTAGCCCGCTTTTCTAAACGGAATAACCGGCGCGGATTCCAACGCACTGACCGGCTTGAGCGAATCCTCGCGCACCGCGCGCGGCTCGCCGAACAGATAGCCCTGCGCATAGTCCACGGCGTAATCCAGCAGCTGTACCACGGTCTTTTCGTCCTCGACCCGCTCGGCGATCAGGTTCAGGCCATGGCGGGTGAGCAGCTTCTTGAAATCCTCGGCGGCCACCGCAGAGCCGGCGCCGTTCATGCCGCGCATCAGGGTGTTGGAGCGCACTTTGAGATAGCGGAAGCCGATGGCCTTGAGGCGCAGGAAGTCGATGCCCAGGCTTTCGACATGGTCCATCGACAGGGCAAAGCCCATGGTCGCCAATGACGTAAGGTTCTTTTCGCCCTCGATGCCGGCCTTGAGGAACGCCTGCTGGCTGAACTCGAAAATGATCTGGCCCGCCAGGTCGCGGTTGACCCGCATATAATCCAGGAACTGGGGGAAGAACTCCTTGTCGGCCAAAGTCTCGCCGGAGATGTTGCAGAAGATGCCGATGTCGCGGCTCTTCTGGGTCAGGCGGCGCACGATCTGCACGCAGCGGAACAGCAAAAGATTGTCCACCACGCTCATCAGCCCGGCGCGGCCCGCCACCTGGATATACTGGTCGGGCATGATGATCTGGCCCTCGGTATCGCGCAGGCGCGACAGCGCTTCGTAATAACGGAGCTTCCTCTGCGGCAGGCTGACGATGGGCTGCAGGTACAGATCGACGCGGTTCTGTTCCAGGCTGGCGCGGATGGTCTCCAGCAGCTCGTCCTTGCCGCCCAATGTATTGAGATAGGCCGAAGCCGGGCCGCGCTGTTCCTTGGGCACCGCTTCCGGCGGCACCACCGCGGCGGTGCGCGAGATCTTGCGGGCGAAATCGCGCATCAGGGTTTCCAGCACCTGCAGCTCGGCGACGATCTTGCGTTCCTGGCTGTTGGCGCGTTCCTCAATCAGGCCGCCCAGCTCGCCCAGACGCGTGCGGGTGTCGTTCAGGGCGCTTTCGAAATCCATGTGGCCCTTGCGCAGATGCGCCATCTCGCGGGCGATGGCGCGCTTGTCGCGGCGACGGGCAAAGCTGGCGGCAATCTGCTGCACACAGATGAAGCCCACCATCCCCGACAGGATGGCGACCGGCCAGCCGGTGAACAGCGCCAGCGCCGCGCCAAGCGTGGCGCAAGCGAAGAAGACGCTGAGGGTCAGCAAAGCCTTGGTGACGGCAGGAATGCGCTCGCTCATAAGGGCCAATATCGCCCCCGGGCGTTTCCAATTCCTTAACCGCCGAAATCCAGCCGTGCCGGGCTTTGGCGGGTTAAGAACTGGTTAATTTGGCCGGTCTTGCAGGCGCCGATCATCGTCGCGCTGAGTGGGCTGCTGGTCGTCCGGGCCCTCCTCACGATCCGCCACGTTGCGGTCGATCAGGCGCACCACCACCCGGCGATTGCGCGGCTCGCGCACGTCATCGCCGGTGGCGACGGCCAGGCGGCTTTCGCCCAGCCCTTCGCTGGTGATGCGGCGGCGCGGCACGCCTTCGCGCACCAGTTCATCGGCCACCGCGCGGGCGCGGGCATCCGATAGGGCCTGGTTGTGCTCGCGGGTGCCCGAAGTATCGGTATGGCCTTCCACCACCAGGCGGGCGCCGGGCCGGTCGCGCGCCGCATCGGCGATTTCCTGCAGCGCCTTATTGGCGTCAGCCGAGATCTGCGCCGAATCCAGTTCGAACAGCACGCTGTCGGGCAGTTCAAAGTCGGTCTCGCCCTGGCTCTTGGTCACATGCCATTGGCTGGGGGCTGGATCATAGGAC
>Ga0118677_10014522_pt1 | contig 11099 bp, 6 predicted proteins | sample AliMusrvi5mmetaG_FD_86154 | JGI IMG/M metagenome (GOLD analysis project Ga0118677, IMG submission 86154)
TTGTGCCTGATACCGGGGGCTGGAGCGCTTACCGCACTGTAACGACCAGGCTGACAAGTCCTGCGGGGACTCGGGATCTGTGTTTTGTCTTCAATGGCAAAGGCAAAGAACTCCTGCGGTTTGACTGGTGGCGTATCGAGTAATCTTGCATTTCGCTCTCAATGGGGCGGCTGAGTTATCCTTTCGCGCAACTGTCTCTATTTCAGCATGATATTGACATGTGCCTGCATTTGGGAGTGCGGCGGCTTGACGCACCGCTTTTCTTCGGTGCGGCTTGACGCACCGCGTGGCGGCCTGTCAAGCCAGGCCTTGTGAAAGCGGCGTCAAGCCGCCGCACTCCAAAGTCGCTTCGCGACAAAATGTGGCAAGGGAGCGAAAAACCGGGGAATGTCCTGAACAAGACCGATTGAAAAAACGGACTTATGTAGTACGAAATATCATGTTGTCTGTAATTAAGGGGGGTGGGATAATGAATCAGAAATTAGGAACCTATGGAGAAAAGCAAGAAAACGGGGGGATAGTCGGGAATGAAAATTTTCTTACCGATATCATTGTTTTTAGCCATGGCTGGCGGAATTGCATTTGCCGCGCCGCCTGCGCACATGTACTCTGGCGGCGGTTATGACGGTTACGACATGTTGGGAGTGAACAACAGTGCGGTCTCTTCAATGGTCTACCTGTACTCTGGCGGCGGTTATGACGGATACGATATGTTGGGAGTGAACAATAGTGCGGTCAGTTCAATCGTCCACCTGTACTCTGGCGGCGGTTATGACGGTTACGATGTGTTGGGAGCGACAAACACTGTGGCCAATCCGATTCCCGGGGTTATTGCGCTGTCATCCGGCCCGCTCAGTTTCACGGCCACCTATAACGGCGCCGATCCGGGCTATCAGGTCTTCAGTGTAAGCAACAGTGGCGCGCTGGCTTACGGGTACACCAACAGTGTCACCTACGGCGATGGCGCCAGCGGTTGGCTCAGCGTGAGTGCGCCGACCGGCAGTCTTGAAGGCACAGTCTCTCAAACGCATACCGCAACGGTTCATATTGCCGGAGTGAATGCGGGGACCTACTCCGCCACCAATGCCGTGACTTTATTATCCGGCAGCGCCACCAACAGTCCGCAGACGTTGATCGTGTCGCTTACCGTGAATAAAGCGAACCAAACGGTCACTTTCAGCCTAATCGGAGCGCAACTGACTACCAATATCGTTCCCCTGGTCGCGACGGCGACCTCCGGCGGGGGCGTGAGCTTTGCGGTTGTCAGTGGTCCGGCGACTATCACCTATACGCCTGCGACGAATGTCGTTTTCACGGGCGCGGGGCAGGTGAGCATTGCCGCTTCGCAAGGCGGCGACGGCAATTGGAACGCGGCGGTCCCCGTGACCAACACCTTTACCGTGACAAAGGTCACTCCGGTCATTACCTGGTCTACTCCATCGCCAATTTCTTATGGTACTCCGCTCAGCGACACGCAGCTCAACGCGAGTTCAACGACACCACCCGGAACATGCGCCTACACACCGGCGTCTGGCACGGTGCCCAACCCGGGCTCGAACGTGTTGCAAGCCGTGCTGAGTCCCACCGACAGTGCGCGCTACAACACCGCCACCAGTCTGGTGACGATCGTGGTGAATCCGACAATCAGCGTCACGGCGGGCATTCATGGAACCATCGTGCCCGGCGGCACAGTGACTGTGCCTTATGGCGGGGCGACCAATTTCGTCGTGTCCGGCGTTGACTCCTCCTATCTGATTCGCTCGCTGATGACGAACGGAGTACCGGTTTCCGCCGCGGTAGGGCTTCATATCTACACATCGCAATGGCAGAATGTCTTCGCCACCGGCACGATCACCGCCGCGTTCGATTTTATAGGCCGGTACTCTGGCGGCGGTTATGACGGTTATGATATGTTGGGAGTGACAAACACTACGGCCGATCCGACGCGTGGGTCTGTGTATAAGATTAGGTAAGAAGGAAGAGGGAAATGAAAAAACTGACGCAAATCTGGCTGCTGCCAAGCGCGATACTGGTGATGTTGTTGGCGACCGTTGTGATGGTGGGCGCCGCGCCACCGGAGACGCTTTACCAGGGTGGTGATTACGATGGCTATGATATTGGTTCCGCAACGGATTTAGTGCTCGGGCAGCGGTATTACGCTTTCCAGGGTGGTGGTTACGATGGCTTTGATTATGGTCTTATCACGAATAACGCAATACCGAAGCTGCCGGGTACAGGGTCGCTTGTCATAATACAGTAGGAGGAGAAGAATGAAGAGAGTGATTTCCATAATGAAAGAAAGTAGTAGGACAATAAATATAAGGGAGGGAAAAGTCATGAAACAGAATAAACGAATGAGTATGGGAGCTGTTTGGGTCGCGTGTTTGTGCCTATTGGTGCAGGCCGCTTCAGCCAATAACCTGAAGGTGGCAAATGTTTCGTTAGTAGCCGGTGCTGGCTATTCGTATGTCCAGGCCGACATTAGCTGGGACAATTCGTGGAAAGCATCATGGGTGGAAGGCGCGCAAACGATCACCAACTGGGACGCGGCCTGGGTTTTTGTGAAGTTTCGCCCCACGGGTGGCGCCTGGCAGCCTGCCTCGTTAAGCACGAATGCGAGCGATCATGTTTGTACAAACACGGCAACGATTAATGTTGGTGTGAGCACCAACGCGGGAACGCCCTTCGGGTGCGGGGTGTTTTTGTACAGGTCGGCTGAAGGCCACGGATCCTGGACCAACACGGTGAAATTGCGCTGGAATTATACGTTGGATGGGTTGAGCAGCGCGGCCAAGGTGGACGTCGACGTGCTGGGCATCGAAATGGTGTATGTGCCGCAGGGGAGTTTCTATGTTGGGGATGGCACGGCAGCCAATCGGACGGGACAGTTCTGCAGCAACACCTTTCATACGACACCGTATCAGATCACCGGCGAGGGCGCCATTACACTTGGCGGCCCCGGTGGCGACCTCGGCAACAACAATGCGTCAGGGATGTCTTATGCTGATGATTTCAATGATACGACGAGCCAAACGTTGCCCGCATTGTTCCCCAAGGGCTACAATGCATTTTACTGCATGAAGTACGAGATCAGCGAGGGACAATGGGTTTCTTTCTTTAATATGCTGGCGGCCCCCCAGAAGACAACCCGGGACATTACCAGTAGCACGGGCAAGAACAGCCAAGGTGTGGTTTATCGAAATACCGTAGCTTGGACTACGGGAGACGCGACAACGGCGGCGCCCGACCGTGCCTGTGGCTACTTGGGTGTCGCGGACGGACTGGCATATGCGGATTGGGCGGGCTTACGACCGATGACAGAGTTGGAGTTTGAGAAGGCATGCCGAGGGCCGTTGACGCCGGTGGCGAATGAATATGCCTGGGGAACTACGGTTATCACAGCTATCACTAATTTTTCTGGAACCGACGGCAGCGGGATCGAGACAGCGTTGCCTGCGAATGCGAACTGTTCTTATACTTATAGTGTTCTAGGAACGGTTCGGTGCGGGATCTTTGCGACAGCCACATCAGGAAGACCGGCGTCAGGAGCTTCGTATTGGGGAATCATGGAGATGAGCGGTAGTCTCTGGGAGCGTGCAGTGACAGTGGGGAATACGACCGGCCGAGCGTTTACAGGGACGGTAGGTGATGGCACGTTAGATGCTAACGGTGATGCAAATACAGGCTGGCCCAGTTCTGGCGGTATCGGGTCCCGTGGTGATTCTTGGAACATCAATGTAACTACCGGCCTTCGGGTGTCTGATCGTAACTACGAAAGTAGCGGGGGCGCTACTCGGAGCAGCTCGTATGGGTTCCGCGCCGTCCGCCAGGCACCGTAATCCATCTCCAGTCTGGCCTCGGGTCTGCCCGGGCCAGACCGGAATCCATCTTCGGTCTGGTATCGGGTCTGCCCGGGCCAGACCGGAATCCATCTTCGGTCTAGTATCGGGTCTGCCCGGGCCAGACCGGCATGCTGCTTATACACAACGTCATAAGTCAGCCACCTCTTTTGGAGGGGAACGGCTTCCCGTTCCGGTTCCCGACCTCCTGAGAGTCGGGATGAAGCCGCGCCGCTCCGAGGCTGTTGTGTACTTATGACGGTATGTATAATGAACCAATGAACGTAACGAATAAGTGAAAGTGACCTTTGTACATGAAGAACACCATGACCATCAATGCACTCCTGGTTGCAGGCCTTGTCTTCGGTTCGCTCACCTCAATCAGCACCGCCCATGCAGATAAATCTGTAGCCCCTCCCGAGCCGTTCGGACCCACGCCTAATGCCCGGCAACTGCGCTGGCAGGGTTTGAAGACTTACGCATTCATTCATTTCGGAATGAATACCTTCACCGGTAAGGAATGGGGATTTGGAGATGAATCCCCGGCGACGTTTAATCCAACGGACTTTGACGCCGATCAGATTGCCCGCACCGTCAAGGAAGCGGGGTTTGCTGGATTGATTTTGACAGCCAAACATCACGATGGTTTTTGTCTGTGGCCCTCAGCCTATACCGAACACAGTGTCAAGAACAGTCCGTGGAAACAGGGCAAGGGGGATGTCGTCAAAGAACTTGCGAAGGCCTGCAAGCGCCAGGGAATTCTTTATGGACTTTATCTCTCACCTTGGGACCGCAACCACGCGGACTATGGCAAGCCTGAATATGTCACCTACTATCGTAATCAGCTTCGGGAGCTATTGACGAACTACGGGCCGATTTTTGAAATGTGGTTTGATGGTGCAAATGGAGGAGACGGTTATTACGGCGGGGCGAAAGAAAATCGGCAAATTGACAGCAAAACCTATTACCAATGGGATAAAACCGTTCAGCTGATTCATGAAATTCAGCCGAACACCGTTGTTTGGGGGGCGGATCCGTACGGTGATGTCACCTGGGGTTGGAGTGAAAATGGTGACGTTCCGAATCCGCATTGGCCACATGGGGGGAATCTCCGCAAAGGCAATAGTTGGGCTCCGTATGAGGCTGATGCGTCAATCACTAGCGGCTGGTTTGGCGGTGCCTTGAAGAGGCCCTATGAATTGGTGGAAATGTATATGATGTCGGTGGGGCGCACAGCCAATCTGATCCTCAACATTCCACCAGACCGCCGCGGCCGCATTCCTGACAATTACATCGCTATGCTTCAGGCGTGGCATAAGATCATTGACCCGACCTTTAAGAAGGATCTGGCACTGGGCGCAAAGGTTAGGGCTACGAATACCCGCGGCAACTCGGCGCGCTATGCCCCCACACAGGTATTCGCCAACGCCCCTGATGCCTACTGGGCCACCGATGACAATCAACTCACGCCCGAGCTGGTTCTCGACCTTGGAAAACCGACCACCTTTAATGTGATCGAACTCGGTGAATATTTACCCCTTGGTCAGCGCATCGAAAGCGTGGCACTCGATTATTGGAATGAAAAGTGGGTGGAGTTGACCGCCGTCAACATCATTGGCAGTCAGCGACTCATCCATACGCCCGACACCACCACAACCCAATTGCGTTTAAGGGTAACCAAAGCCCACGCGTGTCCGGCGATAAAGAAGTTCAGCCTCTATTGGATGCCCCATCAACTGGTTGAGCCGCAAATCGCACGAAACGGTTACGGCAACGTAAGTATTCTTCCGGAGATGTCTGGATCCTCATTTCATTATACCACGGATGGGAGCGATCCGACAGCAAACTCCCCGGCCTTTAGCAAGCCGTTTCCTTTACTGAGGGGCGGCACAGTGAAAGCTCGCTGCATTCCTTCAGCGGGTGAGCCAGGTCCAATCGTCAGCGCGACCTTTGGCTTGGCTAAAAATCAATGGAAAGTGATAAGTTCTTCCGCAAAACTCTCCGATGCCCACCTATGGATCGTGGATAGATCCGAAGCGCCAAAAGGACCCTTTCTTAAAGGTGCTGCAGCACCTCAGGAAGTCGTCGTTGATCTGGGGAAAGCGGAAAAGGTCACCGGGTTCACTTACCTCCCGGTTGTAAAGGACGTGGATGGTAACGTGACTCATTATGAGTTTTATCTCAGCCAGGATGGCCAAAGCTGGGGGCAGCCCGCAGCCAAGGGAGAGTTTGGCAATATGAAGGCCAGTCCCATCCTGCAGACGGTGATCCTCCGTCAGCCGACCCAGGCTCGCTATTTCCGTTTTGTCGCCACCCAAACCGTCGGCGAGAAAGCCGGGGTGGTCATTTCCGAGCTGGGCATCCTGGCCGAGTAATCCAATTCTTTCTGAAAGGATATTTACATGAAACCGCGTTCATCTTTCTTTGCTGCAGTATGGTGTGGAACAATCTGCGGGTTGTCGTTCCTGGCTCTCGGTGCCGAGACCACGGTCATTCCCGTTAACTCGCCCGGAAAAATAAGGAATAGCTGTGAAAATTATTATGAAAACCTCCTACTTCAGATCCCTGGTATTATTGGTGCTGCTTGCCCTTTCTACCATCAGCGCGGCAGAGACAGTTATCTCGATTGACGGAAATGACAAAGGCAGAACCTTTGACGGGATCGGGGCGCTGAGTGCCGGAGCCAGCTCGCGACTGCTGATCGACTACCCTGAGCCACAGCGCAGCGAGATTCTCGACTACCTGTTTAAGCCTAATTTCGGGGCGGCCCTGCAGATCAACAAAGTCGAAATCGGGGGCGATATGAATTCGACCGACGGCTCGGAACCGAGCCACATGCGAACCAAGGACGACGAGAATTATAATCGAGGCTACGAGTGGTGGCTGATGGTTGAATCAAAAAAACGCAACCCCGAGGTGAAGCTCTGCGGACTGCAATGGGGCGCGCCGAACTGGGTCAACCCGGTAAATAATATTTTCACCCCAGAAAACATCACCTTCATTTTAAAATGGATCGAGGGCGCAAAAAAACACCACAACCTGGCGATCAACTACGTGGGCGGATGGAATGAGCGCGAGGGTGATCCCGCGTGGTTCATTCAACTGCGACAGGCTCTCGACAAAGCTGGATATAAGGATGTTCAGGTGGTGGCAGATGATGGATTCCGATGGAAGGTGGGGAAAGCGATGGCGACCAATCCGGAATATGCGGCTTCGGCACAAATTCTCGGCACGCATTATCCGGAAAAGATGAGGGGGGAAGACTTTGCAGACAACTTAAACAAATCACTGAAAACAGGTAAGCCACTGTGGGGAAGCGAGATCGGGTCAGCAGATTATAATGGTGGGGCAGCCGGATTGGCCAAAATATACAACCAAGGCTATATCGACAGTAGGATGACCGCGTTCATTAACTGGTCCACGGTCTGGTCGGTCTTGGCCGGGCTGCCTTTTTCCGGTTGTGGCCTGATGGTGGCGAACACCCCCTGGTCCGGACATTACGAGATCGGGAAATCGATTTGGGCGACCGCCCACACGACCCAATTTGCCCAGCCGGGCTGGCAATACCTTGACCGCGCCTGCGGATACTTCGGCGGCAATGCCCAAAATGGAAGCTATGTCGCGCTGGTCTCCCCCAACCACAAAGACTACAGCCTGATTGCGGAAGCCCTTGACGCCAAAGTCCCTCAAAGCGCGACGTTTAGCGTTGGCGGTGGCCTTTCCTCCGGTGTTCTTCACGTATGGAAAACCAATTTGCGGTCCAATAAAACAGAAGATTGGTTTATCAAGCAGACGGATCTCAGTCCTAAAGACGGCAGCTTCACCGTCACCGTCGAACCCGGATGCATCTATAGTCTGACCACAACAACGGGCCAGGCTAAGGGCGTCACATCCCCTCCCGCACCTGCCAAGCTGAAACTTCCTTACCACGACGACTTTCAGCAATATGCTATTGGCGCGACCCCCAAATACTTCAGCGACCAGCACGGGACGTTTGAAGTCGCCCAAGCAAGTGGAGGACGCCAGGGAAAATGCCTGCGCCAGATGGTGATCGCCAAGCCGGTGTACTGGAACAGCGATGCCGACCCGGCCACACTCATCGGCGCTCCACACTGGAAGAACTATTGCGTGAGCAGTGATTTCCTCATCGAGCAGCCCGGCTACGTGGACCTCATCGGTCGGGAGGGAAGCAAAACTCAAAACCTCGTGACCGGATATCATCTGCGCCTGACCGACAAAGGCCACTGGTCGCTCAAGGTCGTCTATAGTCCCGAGGAAAAAAAGGATACTGCGGACAAGGAGTTGGCAGCGGGTGAACTGCCGGCAGCAGCAGGCACCGGCAAATGGCACAAGCTCAGCCTCGCCTTCAATGGCAGCCATATTTCCGCATCGATCGATGATGTGATCGTCGCCGATAAGATTTTCGATGACACCTTCAGCAGCGGGCTGGTGGGCCTCCAAGCGAACCGCTGGCAAACAGCGGAGTTCATGAACTTTACCGTGGATCCAGATCCTCTGGATGCCAATCTTAAATTTATAGATAACCTTGCGAAGTTGGGAGCAAAGGTCATTGACTGCGATTCGCAGGATCCGGAATACCCAGCGGATCTAGCCATCGATGGCAGCGAGGGCACGTTCTGGCACAGCGCATGGAAAACAGCCGCGCCGCTCCCCCATTTTTTGGCAATTGATTTTGGAAGCTCCCGCACACTTAAGGGCTTGACCTGCACGCCTAGGCAGGATCAATCCACCTGTCGGACAGCGGACTTTGAGGTCTACATCAGCAATGATCCTACCCAATGGGGGAACGCCATCGAGAAAGCCAGATTAGTCAACGAGTCGTCCACTCAGAATATCAAATTTAAATTTCCTGTGACCGGTAGATACCTAAAGCTTATCATCAAATCCAACCACGGCCCAGGCAACGCTGATCTGACAGCCATCGCAGAGGTGGGAACCATTGAATAGCCATAAAACCAAAATTATAAAAACACAACCACCAACCATGAACAAAACATCACTTTTAATTATCGGAATAGAATGAGGAGCGTAACTATGATGAAATCTAAATATCGGGTAATGAGTTGTATAGGGGCGGCGGTCATGGCTTTTGGGTTCTCTCCACAGGCCTTGTTGGCTGGGGATGCTGCGACTGAACAGGCGAAGACCTTGGGTCAGTTTGTGCAGAAACAGGCCGGGAAGAATAAACATCCGGACGCCCAGTGGTTCCCCAAGGCAGGGCTGGGACTTTTCATCCATTGGGGGATTGCGGCTGTTCAGGCCAAAGGGGACCTGTCATGGGTCATGCTGGCCAATAAGTCCTGGTACGACGGCACAGTCAAGCCTAATGACTACTATGCTTCGATCAAGGACTGGAAGCCGGATCATGTTGACTACGATAAGATGCTGGCCGCCGCAAAGGCAGCAGGTTTCAAATACGCGGTTCTGACCACAAGGCACCACGACGGGTTTGCCTTATGGCCTTCGGAATACGGGGACTTGGGGACTAAATACACCTTTCAAGGCAGGGATTTTGTGAAGGAATTCGTCACTGCCTGTCGGAAGAACGGACTAAAGGTCGGGCTATATTACTCTCCTCCAGACTGGTGGTTCGACCGCCAGTACAGGAGCTGGGCATTCAGCGGAGAACACCTTGATATGGATCATAAGCCGGCCAAAATCCCGGAGATGCCGCCGGAACATAGAAAGAAGCGGGACGACTATATCCACGGCCAGTTAACGGAGTTGCTTACAAATTACGGCAAGATAGATCTGATATGGTTTGACGGCGGGGATGGTTCGCAAATGTCCGGTGCTGAAGTGAGTAAACTCCAGCCTGGCATTGTCAACAATGGAAGGAACGGCTCCCCCTGTGATTACAACATCGGTGAAGGATCGCTTCCGAGCAAGAGGTTTACGGGATGGTATGAATCCTGTGTGCCGAGCTGGCCTCAACGGATGTGGTCTTACCGGGAGCCGACTGAATACAGCAGTTATGATGCCCCCATGATCCTGACGATGCTGGTCACCCTGCGTGCATGGGGCGGCAATCTGCTGGCTAATCTCGGGCCGAAAGGTGACGGATCGGTTCCTGAAGCTGCGCTGAAGTGCTGGGCCGACATGGCGAAATGGATGTCGCACAGCAGTGAGTCAATTTTCGGTGTATCTGCAGGGCCCTGGCCTGAAAAGATCAACCTTCCTGTGACTTTGCGTGGCAATACCGCCTATGTGCATTTTCTCCCGCCGTTGCCGGAAAAAATGACTGGCAATCCGGAAGGCGAAAAACATTTCACCCTGACGAAGCAGATTATTCCCTCGCTTCCAGCCCGGACTAACTCGGCGGTCTGGAGAGATATTTCCGCTCCAGTCAAGGTTACCCTGCTTCGTACCGGTGAGGATGTTCCGTTCGAGTATGACAACCGGATCCTGACCATAACACCGGCTGCTTCTCAGCGGACCATGCTTGTCGACGCGGTAAAAGTTATGTTTTCGGATGACTTCAGTTTGACCGGAAACCTTCAAAAGCTCGGAGCAAAAGTCATCGCCTGTGATTCGCAGGATTCCGATTATCCCGCGTCCCTGGCAATTGATGGCGATCAGGATACCATCTGGCATACCGCCTGGAAGAACGAGGCGGCGCCTTTGCCTCATTTCCTGGTCATTGACTTCGGGAAGTCACGAGTACTCAAGGCGGTTACCTGTCTTTCCAGGCAGGATAGCGAGTCTCACCGGGTGGCGGATTGCGAAGTATATATGAGCGCGGATCCGGCCGGCTTCGAGAACCCTGTCGCAACGGCCACGCTTGAGGATTCTGGTGAACTGCAAATCATCTACTTTAAAAAGCCAGTCGAGGGGCGATATCTTAAATTCCTGGTGAAGTCCACGCACAGCACGATCGCTAAACCTCTCACCGCAATTGCCGAGCTGGGGATTAAGGAATGAGAACTGTGGCATTTCAACTGGAGAATATCATTAGAAGCATCCTTATCCTTGTATTAACCGCAATACCGGTAGTTTCAAGCTTGGCAACGGAAATGGCGACGACCCCATCGAAGTCAGTCCTGTGGTATGACAAACCTGCCGCGTGCTGGGAGCAGGAGGCGCTGCCGATCGGAAATGCGTATATGGGTGCGATGCTCTTTGGCGGTATTCAACGGGAACAGATCCAGTTCAACGAGGAAAGTCTCTGGGTCGGCGACGAGGAGGACACTGGCGCCTACCAGGCGTTCGGGGATGTGGTCGTTCGGTTAGGTGAGGCAG
>Ga0118677_10011611_pt2 | contig 11096 bp, 9 predicted proteins | sample AliMusrvi5mmetaG_FD_86154 | JGI IMG/M metagenome (GOLD analysis project Ga0118677, IMG submission 86154)
GAGAAGCGGAGTTGTCCGCGGGAACATGAGTCACTCTGTACGAGGAGCCCGCCATAGATAAAACGATCGGCATGAGTGGATGTTTCGTTCCGGGTGACAAGCGGAAGGCATAAACGTATCAGTGGTAATCCCAGGAAGCGTAGCGCTATGCCGTCAGCGTTACGTTCTGGGTTGACAAGACCAAGAGTGCAGAATCGGAGAAAGCTAAAATAGCGTGCCACGATATCCTCAACGGAAAGACCTGGTGCACACGTGGGTGGCAGGACAATCCACTGATGGGAATGGACTGTGCCATCCGTTTTGAGTACTTGATGAATTTCTATTGTTCTTTCCCGGATGGGCATATCCGTTCCTCGAATTAGTCAGATAATATCATGATCCCTTCAGGGCTTTTTGAACTGCTTCATCGTACGGAGTCAACCGCAAGGGGATCAGGTCATGGATCGCGCTTTCACGGCATATCACCTCGTTTTTTAAGCCCTCAATCAAAGGCATTGACACCGATGGCGATACCGGGGTTATGAAACCGACCCAGTATGATGACAGCTTCGGAGTCAACACCGGTACCGGAAAGATATAAAGTGATTTCCCCTCGATATGCGCCAATCGCTCCATCATCTCCCGATAGGTCAGCACTTCGGGTCCTCCCATAGAGGCATCAAGTAGCAACACCTTGTCCTTGTTGCTTGCGTCAATGAACAGGATGGATACGTTGGTGCCGGTGGTGGCAAAGATATTGCTCGGCATGGAGACCACTCCAGCGAGCATCCGCTTATCCACAAGCTTCTCGCGGATTTTCCGATCAATGCCCGACTGAGCAGTAATAAAACCAGTAGGCACCACCACCGCCGCCTTGCCGCCCGGTTTCAGCGAATAAACGATGTGCTGCAAAAAGAGCTGGTAGATGGCCATACCCTCAATTTTTTTCTTTGGTATGCTTGGCACCCCAGCAAAGAAACGGGCCTGATGTTCTTTCGTGTCAAGCTCGTTGCGAAAATCACTGAAATCCATCTTGAACGGTGGATTGGAAACAATGTAGTCGAACTTCTTAAGTGCCTTGCCATCGCGGTGGTACGGGTGCGTCAAGGTGTTGCCTTGGATTATGTTGGGGATGGAATGAACCAGGTTGTTCAGGATCAGGTTCAGACGTAGCAGGCTTGACGACTTCTGTGAGATATCCTGCGAAAAGATGGCACAACGCTGTTCGCCGATGGCGTGGGCCAGGTTCATCAGCAGCGTGCCGGACCCGGCGGAGGGGTCATAGCAACTGACGTTGCTGACCTTGCCGCGCCGCTCCTCCGGCACCAGGATGGCGGCCATGATCTTGGCCACCGCGTGCGGGGTGTAGTACTCGGCGTACTTGCCGCCACTGTCCTTGTTGTAATCTTTGATCAGATATTCAAAGAGGGCGGCGTAGAAGTCGTACTTCTGGGTAAAGATGCGCTCGAAGCTGAACTCCACCAGCTTGTTGATGACCGCACGACAGAAGTTGTCGCGCTTGGAGACGTCGGTGATGAATTCGCTCACCCGATCAAACAGGGTGACCTTGGCACCGCCGTCGGTCTTGACGGCGAAGATGTCGTTGTTGGTGATTGCAATATCGCGCAGGGTGTCGTCGAACAGCTTGGCAAATTCCGGGGTGTTCTGGCGGCTGAAGAGATGGGCAATGAAGTGCTCCGGCTTTAGGCGGGCGGTGTCCGGTCCCATCTGCAATTGTAGCATCTCCAACTCGTTGGTACTGAGCGCAGCGACGGCCAGTTCCCAGTTTTCAGCCTTGGCCAATTTGGGGTCGATACGTTTTGCTTCAAAGGCGAATTTGTCGTTCAGAAATTTATAGAGAAAGAACTGGGTGATGATTTTAAACTCGTTGCCGTCGTTGCCGAGACCGTAGGCGGCACAGATCCCCTTGAGGCTGTCGATCAGTTGCCTGGTTCTTTTTTCGAAATCCTGGGTTACCACGCATGTACTCCTATTCTGTTGCCAGAGGCATATTCATTCATATATTCGGTCACCACCAGCCGGTTGATGGTGCGTGAGGCGTCGGGGTTGAGCTTGATATTGCGCTGAGTCTGGAACTCGCCGATGACCAGCGGCATCATCATTCGCTCAAAGTAGCTTTCGTTGGCTATCAGCTGAGTGTTTTGCAGCACCTGGTTATCGGCCTGCAGCTTGACGCCAGTGAGTGCCTCGAAAATGCGGCGCTCGGATTCTGATAGCAGATGATGTTCCAGCATCCGCTTGTGGATACGGGTGTATTTGACATCGCCAAGGTACTTGGCCCGGAGCTGGTTGTTCTGGCGGTTCAGCTCCTTGACCTGCTCGTGGATAGCATTGAGCGCGCCGATGTTGGCGTTCATTTCTTCCTGGGTTACTTCGTTCAGTTTCTTCTTCTTGAACAGTCGCTCCAACTCTTCCTTCAGAGTGATGAACTTGGGGTCCTGCTGGTCGAAGTTGTCAGCCAAGGCCTCGCGGGTCTGGCGCAGGGTGTTTTTCAGCTTGTCGGCCAGCACCAGTTCCTCTTCTCTGATCTTGGTAAACAGAAACAGCACATCTTCCAGAGCGACGTTGAGCAGATTGGTGGTGTCGTCGCTGTTTTCGACGCTCTCTTTCAAGTTCAACAGGTCAAGGTGATTACTGGTTTCGCGGTAGAGCTGGTTGAGCTTCTGGAAGTCAAGATGCTGGAGGAAATCGTATTCACCTTGCAGCCGGATCAGGTTATAGAGACTGCGGGCATCAGCCAGGGTTTTTTTGAGGGCCAGCACTGTGGCACGATCCTGAATTTGGCTGATCTGCTGCGAGAAGATCTCGGCGTTCACGGTGTCGAAACGGAACAGGATATCCTTGATCTGTTCGATCTCCCGGGCAATCTCCTCGGGAGACTTGAACAAATGGGAATAGTGTTCCAACTCATCGCCTAACTCGTCCTGCAACTCGTCGAAATAGGCCTTGTTGGTAGCGTCGAACTCCTTGCGGATGTCGGCAAAATCGACCACGTAGCCGTAACGGAACTCTTTATAGGGGCGGTTGACGCGGGTCAGCGCCTGGAGTAGGTTGTGCTTGCGGATTACCCGGCCCAGGTAGAGTTTCTTCAGTCGTTTGGCATCAAAGCCGGTGAGTAGCATGTTGTAGACAAACAGCAGGTCAATCTTACCGGCTTTGAAAGCCTCCACCCAATCTTTGCGTTCCTCCTTACTGCCGACATCGTGCAGGATCAGTGCGGAGTTTTTTACCTTGTTGGCCTCCTTATACTGTGCTGCATAGGTCGGCGATGGTTCGGCAGCCATTGGTAAAACAGTATAATACTCATCACTGGCCTGCGGTGCCAGTACAACAATCTCTGCCGTATGGCGGTTCCGGAAAATGTCGAACATCTGCTTTGCCTGCTCGGAGCTATCGCAGATCACCATACCACCGATGGTGGGATCGTTGAGCACCCCTCGGCTTTTTTCAAAATCGTTGATGATGTAATCAAGCATCGGCTCGACAAAGCGCGGGTGAGAGTAGATCAGCTTTCTGTCGATGTCACCCTGCTGTAGCTCCACGGCCGCCAAAGCCTCCTGTAGGGAGAGCTTGTAGTTGGTGGCGATCTCCTCGCGGATCAGTCGCAGGGTGTAACCATCGGCGATAGAGGCGTTGTAGTAGTATTTGTGGATGTAATCGCCAAACAGGGCACGGGAGTTATAGTCATCCCCCAACAACGGCGTGCCGGTGAGACCGATCTTGATGGCGTTCTGATCCGACTGGCTGAGGTTGGCGAGAAAGCTCCCCTTGGGGTTGTAGCTGCGGTGGACTTCATCGAGGAAATAGACCCTCTGGATGCTGACATCATAATCCTCGGTGCGAACGACATCCGGGTCATCCTGGAACTTCTGGATATTGACCACGGTGATTTCCGGTTTGCCGGAGTGATTATGAAGCGCCTTGGTCGCCTTGATATCGCGGGCAAATGCTTCGCGGGAATCTATGGTGTACACAGTCAGACCACGGCTTGAAAATTCGCGCTGTGCCTGAATCAGCAGATCGATCCGATCAACGATGAAGTAGAACTTGGGGATGATGGAGCGGCGCTGAAAATAATCAGTCAAAAAGCGCACGTTGAAGTAAGCCAGTGCGGTCTTACCGCTTCCCTGAGTGTGCCAGATGATCCCTTTGCGGATACCGGAATCCAGCTTTTTTTCAATTGCCTTGGTTGCAAAGAGCTGGGGATAGCGCATGACATGTTTGTGCAGGCCGTCGGCTTCGTTCACATAGGCAAAGGCGTATTGTAGCAGAAATGACAGGCGATCCTGGCTGAACAGGGAGGTACAGATCCGGTTGGTTGGAGTGTCCGGCGACTTGTTGCTGAGAAACTCCGGGCTGTGCTTGATAACGTTCAGATTGTTATCCCGGAGGGCATCGTTTTCAACCGCATCGTCCTCGTCAGCCAGCAAAGACGTTAGATTCAGTTTTTCCTCTTCGCGGAAGTAATTGAAGACCGGAGCGTCATAGGAAGGACTGGCGTAAAATGCCCCCTCGATTGGCTGCGGCGAACCGTCGTCATACTCCATATTGTTGGAGAAGACCATCAATTGGGTGATGTTGATGAAACGGCGGAAGCGGGGATTGCGACATCGCATGATAATGCGGTTACGTTCGGCCAGAATGCCTTCCTGGTTGTTGGGCTTTTTGACCTCGATGAAGACCAACGGCATACCGTTTATGAGCAGAGTGATATCCGGTCGGAACTCATCATCCCCATTCTTGCAAGTCAGCTCGGTGACAACGCGGAAGGTGTTATTGGAAAAGTCAGTAAAATCAATCAGCCTGATGCCGGAACGTTCGATGAGCCTTTCATAAAAAGCCTTACCCAGATCCTCATTGTCCAGCAATAGTTTGACATCGGTAAGCAATCGTTCGATGTCCTCGCTGTCAATGGTAGGGTTGATCCTTGCGATGGCAGTTCGGAACAACTCAGGAAAGATATTGGTCTCTTCATCCCAATTAGTGTTCTTGAGGGAGAGATACTGATAGCCAAGCCTAACCAGATGCAGGACACAGGGGATCTTGACGCGAGAGTCTTCACTGAAAACCATTTGGGCAACTCCAAGTTCACTTTTATTGCTAGTAAATTAAGGGCATTCCCTATTGCACCACGCTCATTAGTTTTCAAGTTCGATTCACATCCGAATCAGCTACAACAATTCCGGCCGATGCTCCTGAAACCAGGACTCTACATCCCTTAGCAAATCTTTTGCTTCGGTAATGCATTGCTTCATGGATACTTCATCAACCCAGCCTCCGGAATAATCCGTCAGGTTCCGCTTACGGCGCAGCACATCAAGCACGGCCATGCGTGCTGTCGGCAGGCCGATGGTCTGGGGCAGTGACTGGATCACCGTCATATGATGTCCCGGCTTTGCAGTATCTGGCCGAAAACCGCTCGCCATCATGGCGGCAAGGGCAAGCTGCATGATAGCCTTGTAGGCGCTGTCGAAGCGCGTCTCGCAACTGATCAGCTCAACGCCGGCATCGGCCAGATTACGCCGGGCAGCCTCAAGCAGCCGCAGCATCTCTTCCTTGCCGGTCACGTGGCTTTTCAGTTGCCCAATCTTTTCCAGATTACGCAGGTTTTCCAAGGCCATGTTCATCACCTATCAGAAAGAGTTTCGGTTCGCTCATGATGCGCATTGCAAACTGTTCGCCGGCAGCCAGCTTGGCAGTGAACTGTTCGTAGGGCATGACTACCGGATTGATTTCCCGGCCAATTTTCTTGTTCATATCCGCCAGGGCCACCACGACGTCGGTGAAGGATGCCGTCCCGACGACACAGACATCCACATCGCTGGTCGCCCGTTCTTCCCCTTTGGCTACGGAACCGAAAATGAACGCTACGGTGATGCCCGGGGACAACGGCTGCAGGGCTGAGCGGATAATATCCGCCAGGCCGCTCGTTTTGCGGAATATGCCGGCCAGTTCATGGAAGATGGGGCAGTCCCGTTCGGCATGGTAGCGTACCTGGTTACCCAAGGCCTGTCGGGACAGCAATCCGGCATCGGTAAGGAGCTTGAGCTCACGGTGCAGCGATCCGGCTGGCACTCCAGTCAGACGGGATATCTCCCGGACATGGAAATTCTCGTCGGAACGCAACAGCAAAAGGGCCAATATGCGCCGCCGGTAATCGCTGAAAAGGGTTTCGGCAAGACCTGTCGACTTTCTCTGTTCTTTGCTTATCGCTGTTCTCTCCATGAGTGCGTTTGTAATCCAATTGAGAACGTTTTGCAATCAAATTTTGCTATTGGTAACTTATGGCATTGCGGTATTCGTTCCCCGAAATTGTGTCATAGCCATTACTTCCATATAGGGCCTCATCACATTACTTACCCGACATACCTTCGCGTAACGCCAGATGTCATCGATTGTGCAGCGGCCGCTTCCAATTACTTCACGAAGTGCTTCCAGGGCAACATCCAGCCCGATTTTATGACGGTATTTGAAGCAATCGGCTACGGTCTTGGCAAGACAGTAAACTTTTATGTCCACACCGTCAATTCTGTGGGTTTCTACACCATCCATGAGCGCAGGTCCTGAAAATCTGACGAATTTTATTGGCAGGCTGGTTCTGGGGAGATGAGCTTTGACGTCAATCGCCATCCAGACCTCGAATGGCGCTTGTGTTGTCAAATCATGAAAGCGAAGTGCGGACAGGAGACAGACCACACCGTTAGGGATTGCTTTGCCAACCTCGGCTAGAGTTTGATGCTCTGTTACCTGTGCATCAGTCAGTCGATAGAGCCCGCGCCCGACGCGCTCAACTACTCCCCGCTTGCACATGCGGCTAATCTCTACCCGAGGAATTTCATACTGTTCAAGTTCGCGGGAGCGTACCACGCTTTGTCTGCCGAACAGATCGAGTAGTTTCTGTTGTGCCGTGAGATTCATGGTAACCGCTCTTTGTTTCAAAGTATCGTGTTACAAAAATATATACCTTGTATTTGCAACAATCAAGTAGTATTTAAAACTTCTCACGCTTGCCCAGCCTCGCTTTGGCGGCCCGCATGCAGTTGACCACCGGTTCGACTACTGCCGCCGGGAAACCGGCTGGAAGAGATGCGACAACGCGAGCGATAATATCTTCCATCGGATCGGCCAGTTCCTGGATAATGCTGTCAAGCTCTTCCTCCGGGAAACGTGCTTTCCGGGACATGCCCGACCAATGCCGTCTGATGATTTCTCCCCAGAAATAATGCTTGTTCTTGCCATCCACTGACATGGCCATCTTCATCTGTTTCTGATGAAGCTCTTTCCTCACCACAATCGGCCAGGCCGACATGACATCATACAGCGGCGTCAGACGGTATGCGCCGCGCGGCAGCAGGTAGATACTGAAGTTTTTGGCGTGACCGTCAATCGCCCCGAGCAACCAGAAGAGCAGTTGTGTCTTCATGAACAACCGCCGGTCGGCGGCAGCAGTCTCCGATCCGACCAGCAGATCCATGATCCCCCTGATGCCCGGGCCACCGTCCTCCTCGTACTTGAACACAGGAGGCACGCCCAGCGCCTGGCACATATCCTCCATCGGCAGGCGGATGATCCGGGTGCCGTCCCTGGACCAGCGACGGTCAAAGCGCTCGACCACCAGGGTCTTCACTTCATCGAAAAGACAGATGTCGGCAGTGGCGACAGGAATGCCATATTCTTTCAGGAAACGGTGACACAACCATTCGTTCTCGACGCTGTCGGAGAGATCAATCCGGGGAGTCTGTCCGATCGGCAGCTTGAAAATATGGGTTGTCGGAGTAGAACTGTGGGGGCGGCACCAACGGTTGCCAAGCCGCAGCAGGGCGGTCTTTTCCTGTGCGCCGGCAAGCGAGATTCGGAAATCGGAATCCTTCTGCATCCCCAACGGCATGGTCTGATAGTTTCGTAGTGTTTCGGCAATTTCCGCATCGGTGAGAGGTTCTGCGGAAATATCCATGACGCCGTGTGGCTCTTCTGTTTCCGGCAGCAGTAGCAGCGCCCCGACACAGTCTCTGCCGATATGCCACAGGAGATCAAAACAGCGGTCGCTGGCGGCGCCGAAGCGGGCCTGTATTCTTCTGCGAATGGCGTCATTATCCGGCAGCAGATTGTCGAAAAAGTATTCCACGGCTGTCCCGGCCAGCGGATGCTGTCCGAGTGGAAGCGACAGCGACAGCGGACGGCTGTTTTCCGAGGCAAGCCAGGACGGATCGTAGACCAACTGCATCCTGCCGGTTGAGGAAAAGGAGAGGCTGCCAACCTTCTCGCCATTGATAGAGATGTTCAAGGGTATTCTTGATCTGGGGCGTGCCATGTTACCACCTGTCCTCATCTGTTGCAGACTGCTCTCTGGAGCCGATCTGTATATTCAATTGTAATGCGGACAGCAGAACCAGAATGGTCTGCAGCTGCACAGAAGGTTTTCCCTTTTCAATCAGCGACAGGGTGGTCTGGTTCAAACCGGTCATTTTCCCCAGCTCGATCTGGGTCAGCCCCTGACTTTTCCTCTCGTCTCTGATAAGGGCTCCAAGAGATTGAGCCGATGTAATGAGTCTGAGCATGCTTACGTCCTCACTCTTTGTCCACGACATATATTTCTTATTTATTGTCTGTATAGCATAATTTGTTTTTATTGCCCAAGTAAAATATTAATGCATACGGATGATTTTCGAATCAAACTTGGTATAATCGTCTTGATGACATATCCGGTTATGTGAGAACGAAAGGCTTCGATAAAATTCAACAGTACCAGATGGCGCTTTCAGCATTGGATGCTCAAAAAGACAAGCGGATCACACGGGAAGACGTTGCTGAATTGTGCAAAGTCACACCTGCACAAGCGTATCATCTGCTAAAAAAGATAACCAAAGATAGTAAGTTAGAACTCAGCGGCAGTGGGAGGGGATCGTACTATACGCTCAAAACGCACGGATAAACGCACATAAAGAAATTAAACGCACAACCGTGTGTTTGTGGTGTGTTTTTCTTCAGAGCAAGCAAGCTTCTATATCACCGGAAGCGACTGAAGTGGCAGATGAAAGTATATTAAAATGCCACAGTTCCCGTTTTCTGTGAATTTTGACTCTTTTGATGAAGTATTGGCTAAAGGGGCACCAAAGGGGCAAAACGGGCAACAGTAATATGAACCACCCCGAACCGACCCATTAACTCCACATTTTTCAATAAAGTGGAGTTAATGGGCTGATAATATGATAGCTGATATTTGTTTTACCGCCGACCGCAAGCATGTACTGAAAGAAAGAGACTAAGATGCCAATGCCTCCCGGCGGGATATCCGTTGAAAATTTTGTTAATAATGTAGGCCTGTTTTTTTAACAAAATACTGGTTCGATGATCAATATTGCATGTCACACAAAATAATGGACTATTTTAAGTCTATTGATTATATTTATTGCATCAAGAGACCTTTTGAGGGTTTTTATGCAAAATTCAAAGACACCAGAAGAAATGGAAGCTGCCTTCGGGCAACAGTTGCGCGATCTGCGCCTACGCCGGAACATCGATCAGCGTCAGTTGGCCGAGCAGGCCGGTGTTGCCCTGAATGCCGTCAAAAACCTGGAAAACGGCAGAGGGGCAACGCTGACGTCACTGGTGAAGGTGTTGCGAACCCTGGGGCGGGCCAACTGGCTGGAAACCCTGGCACCGGCAGTTGCCATCAGCCCTATGCAGATGCTGAAGGCAAAACAGCCGCGTCAGCGTGCTTCCAAACCCAAAGGGACCTCACATGTATAAACCGGTCCAAGCCATCGAGGTCCGCATCTGGGGCAAGACCGTTGGTGCGGTTGCTCTTACTCCGAATCTGGGATATTACGCGTTCGAGTATGACAGTAGATTCATCAGGTCTGGAATTGAACTGGCTCCACTCACTATGCCGCTGTCCGAGGCTTGGGAACCGTTCGTCTTTACCGATCTTCCCGAACTGAGCTTCAAACGGCTGCCGGCGATGCTGGCAGATGCCCTGCCTGATGATTTCGGCAATGCCCTGATTGATGCCTGGATGGCAGGTAAAGGTATTGATAAGAAGCAGGTGACGCCGCTTGATCGTCTGGCATATATGGGGAAACGCGGCATGGGGGCGCTGGAATTCAAGCCGGCCCGGACACCTGCTACTGCAAGCAATACCGCCATCAAACTCTCCCGTCTGGTCGAAAGCGCCCGTCAGGCTGTTCATGGTGAACTGGGAGCGGACCATCTAGCCAAAGCCGCTCTGGCCCAGATTATTCAGGTCGGCACCTCAGCAGGTGGCGCACGAGCCAAGGCGGCTATCGCGTGGAATCCTGAGACTGACGAAATCCGGCCGGGACAGTTTGATGTGGAGCCAGGCTTTGAGCACTGGCTGCTCAAATTCGACGGCATGGGTGCTGACCGGGAACTGGGTGGCTCCCAGGATTATGGCCGGATCGAATATGCTTACTACCGGATGGCCTGTGCCGCCGGCATTACCATGTCACCCTGCCGCCTGCTGGAAGAAAACGGCCGGGCCCATTTCATGACCCGCCGCTTTGATCGCGACGGTAACCGCAAACACCATCTGCAATCGCTTTGTGCAATGGCCCATCTGGATTACAAGCAGAAGGCTACCCACGATTACAACCAGTTTCTGCAGACGGTTGTCCGTTTGGGTCTTGATTATTCTGCACTTGAAGAGGCATACCGACGTATTGTTTTTAACGTCATTGCAGTAAACTGTGACGATCATACTAAGAATATATCATTCATGCTGCGGGAAGGCGGTCGCTGGGAACTGGCACCGGCCTATGATGTGACGTATGCTTTCAATCCCTCCGGAGAGTGGACATGGCAGCATCTTATGGCTGTGAACGGCAAATTCAGCGGTATTACTCAAGCGGACCTGCTGGCTCTGGCCGATCGGTTTGGTGTCGGCACCGCACATAAAGTTACCTGAATCGTTCTAATAGAGCGCTTGCCGTAAAAACCATTCTGGCCGACGTCCGGTATGAGTAGCGGCGTAGACCAGCCTGGTGAATATGGCTGGCAGGTCGAACCGGCGGTTGAATCGATACTGGCACTCACCGAGATAGCGATAACCATATTTTTCAAAACCAAACGCATGGTAA
>Ga0118677_10014526_pt1 | contig 11096 bp, 9 predicted proteins | sample AliMusrvi5mmetaG_FD_86154 | JGI IMG/M metagenome (GOLD analysis project Ga0118677, IMG submission 86154)
GGGTCGACCGCGACGATCGGACGGCAGCCGGCGGCACGCAGGCACTGGACGACCAGCAGGCCGATCAGGCCGGCGCCGACGACGACGGCGGACTCGCCGGGGCGGACGCGCGACCTGCGCACGGCGTGCAGGGCGACGGAGAGGGGCTCGACCAGGGCGGCCCGCTCGAAGGAGAGGGCGTCGGGGAGGCGGTACAGGATGCGGGCCGGGACCGCGACGTACTCGGCGAAGGCGCCGTCGTAGCGGTATTCGGCGCAGGAGACGCCGAGGACCCGGCGGTCGTCGCAGAGGTTGACGTCGCCCTGTCGGCAGTAGGCGCAGCGGCCGCAGGAGACCGTCGAGTCGAACGTCACGCGGTCGCCGGGCGCGTACTCCGTCACGGCGGCGCCGACGGCCTCGACGATTCCGGCGGCCTCGTGCCCCATCACGACCGGCGGGATCCGCCGGCCGGTGCTGCCGTCCATCCCGTGGACGTCGCTGCCGCAGATCGCGCAGGCCTTCACGCGGACGAGCGCGTCCTCGGGCCCGACGGTCGGAGCCGCCACGTCCTCGTACGAGAATCGCCCGTATTCCTTCAGGATCAACGCATGCATGGTCCGACCTCCCTCGCGAGCACCCAGCCGCTGCGCGGCATACCCAAGCCTATCACAACGCTCGTGCAAATTGTATCCAGGAACCCCCGACGAAAGGCCAGGTGAGGCGCTTGGACCCCGACGAAGAAGGGGGCCGGCGCCGCACGGCGCCGACCCCCTCCCGGGCCGCATCCGGGCTGCGGACCCGCCGATCCGCTACTTCTTCGGCTCGCTGGACTTCGCGGACTCGGGCACTTCCACTGGCGGAGCGACCTTCTGCTCCATGGCCTTCATGATCGAAGCCTTGAGCTCCTTGACGCGCAGGTCCTCCTCGGTCGCGGCGCCGCTCGTGAAGTCGACGCCCAGCTTGTTGCTGATCAGCAGGCCCAGCAGCATCTCGAACGCGTTCACCGAACTGCCCATGCCCTGGCCCTGGCCGCCGCCCATGTTGACGACGGTCTTGGGGACGATGTCGATCTTCGACTGCTGGATCGCGGCCGTGAACTTGGTCATGACGTCCTGGACGACCTGGTACTGCGGGCCGCCGTAGGCGTTGACCTGCTCCTGGATCGCGATGGCCTTGCCGATGCCGACGCGGGCCTCCTTCTCGGCTTCCGCCTCGGCGATCGCCTTGATCTTGGCGGCTTCCTGCAGCGAGCGCTGGTAGTCGGCCTTGCCCTGGTTGCCCTGGATCTCGATGTTGATGTCCGACTCGGTCAGGATCGTCTGCTGCTTCGCCTTGGCCTCCGCCTGGCGGAGCTCCTTCTCCTTGCCGGCCGCGCGCTCCTGCTGCGTGTAGGTCTCGATGCGTTCGACGGCGATCTGCCGGTCGCGGAGCTGCGCGAGGATGATCTCGATCTTGTTGTCGTTGGCCGAGGCCGCGGGCGTGCCGATCAGGACCTCCTCGAGCTCGAGGTTGTAGTGCTCGAACTTGACCTTCATCTCCGCGGAGGACCGGGCCTGGATCTCGCTGCGCTCCTGGATGATCTGGATCAGCGTCTTGGTCTGGCCGATGTTCTTGAAGTACGCGGAGACCATCGGGTCGAGCGTCTGGTCGACGAGCATCTTGATGTCGCCGAAGCGCTGGATCACGAGCGGGGCCTTCTTGTAGTCGATGTGCATGACGACCGACAGCGGCAGCGACGGTTCGAAGGCGTCCTTGGTGATCAGGCTGACCTCCTTGAGGTTCTCGTCGAAGAGGTGCGCGCCGGACTGGTTGCTGATCCACTTGAGGATGATGTTGGTGGTGGGGACGCGGATGATCTTGCCGGCATAGGTGTTGAAGGCGTACTTGCCGGGCATCAGCGGGTCCTGCCAGACGCCTCGCGCGCCCTTCTCGACCAGCTCGCCGTGCTTGTAGTCCTCGCCGGTCGAATCGGTGCCCTTCGGGCCGATGTACGACACGACGACGCCGACGTAGCCGACGTCCACGAAGGTCTTCTCGATCAGTTCGACCGTGGCGAAGAATCGGTTGACGAAGTACGTGCCCTCGACCAGCACCTGGTACTGGCGGCCGCGGTAGCCGCCGGCCTTCAGGAACTTCTCGGGGTCCTGGAAGTTGTTGTGGTAGGTCTCCGGTCTGGACGGGTCATCGCCGACGGCGGGGGCGATGATGTCCTCGCGGTTGAGCGACAGACCGTCGTGGACGGTCACGATGCCGACGCGGTCCTCGTTGCCCTTGATCACGATCGGCCGGAAGCCGTCGCGCTCCTTGAGGAGCACGGCCATCTTCTGGATCGAGGCCTCTTCGGCGTTGGTGCCCATCGGCAGGTAGTAGGTGCGGTCCTCGGTGATGATGATGAACTGCGCGAGGTGGAAGGCGTACGTGCCTTCCCGGATGATGCCGCGCTGCGGGCCCTTCTGGCCGCCGTTCTCGAGGAAGCCGCGGGCGTTCTGGAAGTTGCTGCCTTCAGGAACGACCTTGCCGAGCGTCTGGATCGGCTCCAGGGGCTTGCCGTCGCGAGCGAACACGTAGGCGATCTGTCCCTGCGGGACGGTGACGAGCGGGCAGATATGGACCTTGTACATGAGCGGCGACAGGACGTGGAAGCCACCGCGGATCACCTGCGGCTGGAAGCCCGCTTCGCCGTGGAGGGCGATGATCTGCTCGTTCAGCGACCCCTTCAGGGACCACCACTTCTCGACGATCGCGATCTTGCTGTTGGGGATGATCCGGAATCCGAGCAGGATATACAGGACGACCAGGGCGACGACGCCGATGATGACGTAGGTCAGCGGATCCATCTGGAACCCTCTCTTCCCGGCCTTGCCGGGTCCACGGGCGCCGCGGCCTTCCGCCGCCGGCCTTCCATGGATTCGACCTCATTGTAGCACGCACGGAGGTGGCGCCGTGAGCGTCTCGTGAGGGCAGGAGGCCCGAAGCGGACGTCCTGGCCCTCTTCTCGCAGTCGCGGGCGGATTCAGAGCAGGGAGGCGCTCTCGCGGTCGACGTACAGGCGGGCGTCGCGGTGTCCGCGCAGGATCGTCGACGGGCAGGCCGTCCATACAGGATCCGTCATCGTGCGGCGCACGGCGACGGCCTTCGTCCGTCCCGGCACCATGCCGTACAGGAAGCGCCCCGAGACGAGTGCCGGAATCGTGAGCGTGATCGCGGAGCGGGGCACCTGGTCCAGCGCGGCGAAGCAGCCGTCGTGGACCTGCTGCAGCCGGCACGCCTCCTCGAGTTCGACGCGCTTCACGGCCTTCGGGTCGGCGAAATCGGCGACCGGCGGGTCGTTGAACGCGAGATGCCCGTTCTCGCCGATCCCGAAGCAGACGATGTCGATGGGGTGCGTGCGGAGCAGGTCCGCGTATCGCCGGCACTCGCCCTCGACGTCCCGTCCGGAGCCGTCGAGGTAGTTGGCGGATTTCAAGGGCACGTGTCCCCATAGACGCGCGCGGATGAAGTTGCCGAACCCCTGCGGAGCGTCGGCCGGCAGCCCGATGTACTCGTCCATGTGGAAGGCGTGGATCCGATTCCACGGAATCGTGCCATCTTGTCGAAGCGCCTGCAGGAACTCGTCCTGCGAAGGTGCAGAAGCGAAGACCATGTTCACTTCATCCCGCTCCGCCAGGATCTCGCGGATCTTCGCGGCGACGGCACGGGCGGCGGTCTCCCCCATCGAAGTGCGCGTATCGTGGACCTGCAAGTTCAGAAAATCGGTCCTGCATTCCTTGATCATACTCATGAGTATTCCTTCCTTTCGAGGCAGATACATCCATCCTAGCCTTCCAGGGTCGGCCGGGACATGGAGTAAATCTCTCAAAGGGAAGAGGAGGAGTCCATAGGGGAAGGACAGGAGAAGGAGGGACGAGAAGAATGGACAAGAGAACGCATCACTGCGCTGCGGTCGTTCGCCCGGTCCGGAAACCGCTCGACTAGTCTTGGGAGTCCGAAGATCCGACGGGCACGAAGCGGGTGCGGTTCATCAGCGGGTGCGAGAGGGCGATCGCGCCGGGCCGCGGGCATTCCTGCACGCAGCTGCCGCAGTACCAGCATTCGCCCGGCCAGACGACGAGCGGCGGGCTCCCCTTCTCGGGGTTCGGGAGGAACACGTCCACCTGGCATGCCTCGAGGCACCGGTTGCACCCGTTGCACTTCGCCGGGTCGAACCGGATCGGCCGTGCGCTGCAGGGCACGACCTCGGCGCGCAGGCCGTTCGTCGCGCCGTCGGTCCCGTTGCGGTTCACGTCTCCGCTCATCGCGCATCCTCCCCGTCCGCCCGGTTGTGGCGGGCATAGTTCGCGGCCAGGTCGCCGTGGAAGTCGAGCGGAAGGGCGCCGGTCCGGACTTCGCCGCCCTCGCGGCGGATCGTGAAGAACTTCCGGTCGGCTTCGGGGTCGACCTCGGGGTAGTCCACGCGGTCGAAGCACAGGGCGCGCGACGAGGACCGGCGGGCCAGCGAGGCGTGCAGGATCAGCTGGGACACGGCCAGCACGTCGATCGTCTCGAGCGTGCGCATCAGGTCGTGCGGGTTGTCGCAGTGCAGCTGCGGCACCTGTTCGCGCTCGTATTCGCCGAGCAGGGCGAGCCCCTGGCGCAGCGTCTCCTCGTGCTTGCGGTCGCCGCAGTAGAGCTGCATGGCCTTGGCGATGCCCATGTTCAGCTCCTTCCAGCCCAGGTCGCCGTCCGACCCGAGCGGGGCGAGGACGCGGGCCTGCTCGCGGGCGGCCTCCGCTTCGTCGTACGCGGGCAGGTCCGTCGCGCGCGCCGCGTCGGCCGCGTGGCGGCCCGCATAGTGGCCGGTCGCTGCGGCGTGACCCATGCAGTTCGACGCGAACAGCTGGTCGCCGGCGGCATACACGCCCTCGAGGCAGGTGCGCAGGTCCCAGTCGTGCAGCAGGCCGCCCGGCAGGCCGAACAGCTGGCGCTCCTGGGGCAGGAACGACGCGGACTTCCAGCCCGAGCCGTAGCTCTGCAGCCGGTGCTTCGCGGGGTCGAACCCGCGGCCGGTGAACTCGGCGAGCACGGGGACCTGGGTCTTGCCCTCCTGACCGACCATGAGCCCCCAGATCGCCCTGCGTTCCAGTTCGGGCAGGCGGCTGAGATCCGCGTAGAACGGCGGCCGGTAGCCGCGTTCGAGCAACTCGCCGAAGTCGGGGACCTCGGGTCCGCGGTAGGCGTACTTGGGGGCGTCGACGCCTCCGCCCATCAGGAAGAACTTCTGGCCCGGCGCGGGCTGGAAGCGTTCTTCGTAGGTGCGCAGTTCGCGGCCGTCGCGGTCGAGGTAGGGGACCTCGCGGCCGTCCGCGTCGACGATCGTGGCGGGGAACCATGTGTTGTGGTTGTTGCCGGTGGAATACGGCGGGAAGCTCCGGCCCGCGGCCGAGAACTCGGCGGGGACGGATTTCTCCATCATGGTGAAATCGAGGCCGGCGCGCCAGCCCATCGCGTGCCCGTTGCCCACGCACTGCGGCGGGCGGAACTCGGACAACCCGACGAGGTCGGGGTGGAACAGCCAGATCCGCGCCGGACGGGACATGCACAGCACGGTCGTCTTCGCGCGGCACACGAGGAACTTCCCGGTCCGCGCGTTCACCGCCGTCGCCCCCGCGCCGCGACGGACGCCGCCGGCCTCGGAGACGAGCAGCGACGTCGCCGCCGTGCGGTCGAGCGCCTTCACGCCGAGGCGGCGGCACTCGCGGTACAGGGCGGGCTTGAAGGTCGTGCCCCAGACGCGCAGCGTCGTCCGGGCGCGGTCGTCGTACGCGTACAGGAACTTCGTCGCCTCGTCGCGGAACCGGGCGCCCGCGAACTCGTCCGCGGTGTCACGCACCTTGCCGCCGAAGCGCTCGAGGTCAAGGATCCGGTCGTATCCCTCGCGGCTCTCGATGTAGTGCGAAATGCCGTTGTTGTAGCCGTCCTGGTCGTCCAGGACCGCCGCGGTCAGTTCTTCGGGCGACACCGTCGAACCGGGGTTGGTCGCGGCGCTCTCCCAGTGGTCGCATCCGCTGCCGGCCGAGCCGCTGCGCATCGTCGCGCCCTTTTCGAGCAGCACGACCGACGCGCCCTTGCGCGCCGCCGCGATCGCGGCCCAGCAGCCGGCGATGCCGCCGCCGAGGACCAGGACGTCGCTGGTCAGGGTCTCCGTCGCGCCGACGGCGTTCTCATAGGGCCATTTCAAAGCCGGATCTCCTCGCCCGCCAGCGCGCCGAGCAACCGGATGCCCGCCTCGACGTCGTCGAGGTCGACCAGGCAGCCGGGTCCGTGCGTGTAGCGCGTGACGACGGAGACGGCGCCCACGCGGACGCCCTCCCAGGACAGGTTCATCGCGCTCGCGTCGCAGCCGCCGACATAGAGGACCTCCTTCTGGAAGGGGATCCCGTCCCGGCGGCACAGGTCGAACAGGTGCGCGCACAGGCCCTCGTCGCAGATCACGGACGTATCGGAGATCTTGACCGCGATGCCCTTGCCCTGCCGGTTGCTGCCTTCGAGGTCGCCCGGTCGGTCGTGGTGGGGCGTGACGTCGACGGCGATCCCGATGTCGGGGCGGATCGTCGAGGCGGCGACCTTCGCGCCGCGGCAGCCGACCTCCTCCTGGACGGAGAACACGTAGTACACGTCGTGGTAGGGCTTCGGCCAGCGCTTCATCGTCTCCATCATCATGTAGCACCCGACGCGGTCGTCCACGGCCTTGGAGACCACGGTCCGGCCGACCAGCGGCGTGAAGTCGCCCACGTAGCAGGCGACGTCCCCGACGTCGACGTGCTTCAGGGCCTCCTCCTTCGAGTTCGCCCCGATATCGACGAACAGGTCCGTGAAGTCCTTGCCCAGCTTCTCGGCCGGAACGCGGCTGGACACGACGCCGGTCGTCCCGTTGCGGAACCGGATGCGGGAGCCGTAGGCCACGTGGAGGAACGAGTGCCCCAGCGTCTTGATCATCAGGAGGCCGTCCTCCAGCACCTTGATCACCTGGAAGCCGATCTCGTCCATGTGCGCGGCGAGCATCACGCGCCGCTTCGCGGTACCGGAGCCCTTCCGGAAGGCGATCAGGTTGCCGATCGCGTCGACGGTGAGTTCATCGGCGAACCCCCGGACGTCGGCGGCGATCTTCTCGCGCACCGTCGATTCGTATCCGCTCACGCCGGTCAGCTGGGTCAGTTCGTCGAAACGCATGCCCTTGTCCCCCTTTTTTCCCATCTTATCATCAGAAGCGCGGCTCAGCGCGACGAACTCCCGAAACGTCCCCCTTCCCCCGGATTTTTGATATAGTAGCCGCATGAAAGCGCACGACCTTCTCGCCCTCCCTTCCCCTCTCCTCGCCGACGGTGCGATGGGGACCTGGTTCGCGGAGCGGACCGGCGACGACGAAATGCGCTGCGAGCTCGCGAACCTCTCCGATCCGGCGCTCGTCGTCTCGATCCACCGCGAGTACCTCGATGCCGGCGCCCGCCTGCTGCGCGAGTTCATTGAGCGTGCTGGCCAGCCCGCCGCGCGTCGGATCGCGCAGCACGCGCAGCCCGGCGCCGCTGTCGAGCATGGCTTCGACGAGGCCGTTCAGGGCCGCGCAATCGGAGGTGATGGTCGTCTCGAAAGTGAGGCCGGCGCGCTGCGAAAGGATGGCCATGCCGTGTTCGCCGATGCTGCCGGAGATGACGATCGCGTCGCCGGGCTGCGCGCGCTTGCCGGACAGCGTGATGCCCTCGCGCGCGACGCCGACGCCGGTGGTGCTGATGAAGACGCCGTCGCCCTTGCCTTTCTCGACCACCTTGGTGTCGCCGGTGACGACGAGGACGCCCGCCGCAGCCGCGGCGCGCGCCATCGATTCGACGATGCGCCTGAGGTCGGCGAGCGCGAAACCTTCCTCGAGGATGAACGACGCAGCGAGATAGAGCGGCCGCGCGCCCATGACCGCGACATCGTTGACGGTGCCATTAACGGCCAGGCTGCCGATGTCGCCGCCGGGGAAAAAAAGCGGCGAGACGACGTGGGCATCGGTCGACAGGACCAGGCGACCGGGCGCCGCCGGCAACAGCGCGCCGTCGTCGCCCTGCGCCAGATACTCGTTGGCGAAAAGACTGGCGAACAGTTCGGCGATCAGCTGCGCCATCGCCCGGCCGCCGGCACCGTGGCTCATTTCGACGCGACCGTTGCGAAAATCGAGTTTCATTGCTGCTCCTTGAAAACACGGAAAACTCTTTCAACACGGAGACACAGAGGGCACGGAGATATAAAAACCAAGCGAAGGGAATGCCGGATATGTTTTTCCTCTGTGCTCTCCGTGTCTCCGTGTTCTCCGTGTTTAGAGCGCTTTCTCGGCATTTCTGAATCGCCCGTAAGTGTAATGCGCGGCGCAAGCGCCTTCGGGCGAGACCATGCACGAGCCGACCGGATTGTCGGGCGTACAGGCGGTGGCGAAAATCCGGCAGTCGCGCGGACGCTTCTCCCCGCGCAGGATGGCCGCGCATTCGCAACCCGGACGGTCGGCGACGGCTCGGTAGCCGACGCCGAAGCGCGCTTCGGCGTCGAAGCGCGCGTAGGGCGCGCGCAGTTGCAGCGCGCTCTGCGCGATGCAGCCGAGGCCGCGCCACTCGAAGCTGGCGCGCAATTCGAAGACCTCGGCGACCAGCGCCTGCGCCTTGCGGTTGCCGTCGCGGCTGACGCCGCGCGTGAATTCGTTTTCGACTTCGGCGCGTCCGCTGTTGATCTGGCGCAGCAGCATCAGGATCGCCTGGAGCACGTCGAGCGGCTCGAATCCGGCGATCACCACCGGCTTGCCGTAATCGGCGGCGAAGGTCTCGTAAGGCCGGCTGCCGATCACCGTCGACACATGCGCCGGACCGACGAAGCCGTGCAGCCCTGCGCGCGCATCGCCGGCGCCGCCGATCGCCAGGATGGCGTGCATCGCCGCCGGCGTCAGCACGTGATTGCACAACAGCGAAAAATTCTCGAGCCCGAGCAGAGCGGCCTGGCGGACCGCGACGGCAGTCGGCGGGGTCGTCGTCTCGAAGCCGATGGCCAGAAAGACCACTTCACGCTGCGGGTTCTCCCGGGCGAGCTGCACGGCGTCGCTGACCGAATAGACCATGCGCACATCGGCGCCCTGCGCCCTCGCCTTCAGCAAGGACAGCCCGTCGGATGCCGGAACGCGCAGGCAATCGCCGTAGCTGCACAGGACGACGCCGTGCGCGAGGGCCAGGCGTATGGCCTGGTCGATGCGCCCGATCGGCAGCACGCAGACCGGGCAGCCGGGACCGTGGATCATGTTTACCGCCGGCGGCAGCAGGTCGCAGATTCCGTAACGCGAGATGGCGTGGGTATGGCCGCCGCAGAATTCCATCAGCGCGTAGGCGCGGCCCGCCTGCGCTTCGCCGGCAATGCGGGCGGCGAGATGGCGCGCCAGTTCGCCGTCGCGGAACTCGTCGACGTACTTCATGCACGGCGCCTGCGCGCGCTCCGGCGCTCAGGCATTGCCCGCCCCCTTCTGCGGCAGGGCATCGATTACGGCGAACAACGCGAGCGTCTGTCTGGCTTCTTACTGGTCGAGCTTGTGCAGCGCGAAACCGACGTGCACGATGACGTAATCGCCGACGGCGACATCGTCGACGAGGGCGAGCGAAATTTCCTTGCGCACGCCGCCAAAATCGACGACGGCCGTTTCGTTTTCGCCGATGGCTTCAATTTTCGCGGGGATCGCCAGACACATCGATCAGTGCTCCTGCCAGTTGCGAATGGCGACCCAGGCCTGCCCGAGCGAGAGCCCGGCGTCGCCGGGCGAGAGGCGCGCGGCGACATGAACTTCGATGCCGCGCTCGCGCAGCCGGCGCGACAGCTGCCCGCACAGCAGCTGATTGCAGAAACAGCCGCCGCCGCAGGCGAGCCGATTGACGCCGCTACGGTCGGCCGCCGCGCCCACCCAATCGGCGAGGCCCGCTGCCAGCGTTGCGTGAAAGAGCGCGGCGCCGCAGGCCGCGTCGGAACAATCGGCGAGGACTGCGAGCAGCGGGCGAAAATCGAGCGTTGCCCCCAGGCGATAGCCGCCCGCCAGGGCATCGACCTCGCCGTGCGCTTCGGCAAGCGCCTGCAGCGCCATGCTCGCCTCGCCGGAAAAGGATTGCACCGGGCAGACGCCGAGCAGGCCGCTCGCCGCATCGAAGAGGCGCCCGAGGCTCGAAGTCGGCGGACAGTTGCAGTCGTTTTGCAGCATGGCGGCAACCGCCGCCGCGCCGCGCCGGTCGGCAAAGCGCGCCGTGATCTCGGCGCTGCGGCCGAGCGCCGCGAGCGCGGCGGCGCCCATGCGCCAGGTCTCGCGCGCCGCGCGGTCGCCTCCGGGCAGACGCAGCGGCTGCAAATGGCCGATGCGCTCGAAGCGCGCGCCTTCGAGCCGCAGCAGCTCGCCGCCCCAGGCCTGCCCGTCGTCGCCGATGCCGACGCCGTCCATGGCCAGGCCGAGCACCGGCGCCGTGAGGCCGTGCTCGGCGCAAACCGCGGCGACGTGCGCGTGATGATGCTGGACGCCGAGAGCGGCAATGCCGCGGCGCTCGGCGATGCGCAGCGCGAGTCGCGTGCTGAAGAAATCCGGGTGCAGGTCGTGGGCAACGATGACCGGTTCGATGCCCTGCGCTTCGCACAGGTCGTCGACCGCAGTCTCGAGTGCGCGGCAGGCATCGGCATTATCGAGATCACCGACGCTCGCGGCGACAAAGGCCGTATCGCCGCGCACCCCGCAGGGCGCATTTTTCAGCCAGCCGCCAAGCGCCAGCACTCCCGGCGCGCTGACGGCCAGCTTAAAGCGCTGGCCGCAGGCTGTCATCGTCTCTTGCTGCACGCCCGCCCCTTGCTGTCGCAAGCGCGCTGGCCAGCCAGTCGAGCCAGGCTTGCATGCCGGCGCCCGAGCGTGCCGAGACTTGCAGGACTTCGATCGCCGGATTGACGCGGCGCGCGTTTTCGATGACGCGATCGAGGTCGTAATCGAGATGCGGCAAGAGGTCGCATTTATTGATCAGCATCAGGCGCGCGGCGCTGAACATGTCGGGGTATTTGAGCGGCTTGTCTTCGCCTTCGGTCACCGACAGGATCAGCAC
>Ga0118677_10014527_pt1 | contig 11095 bp, 16 predicted proteins | sample AliMusrvi5mmetaG_FD_86154 | JGI IMG/M metagenome (GOLD analysis project Ga0118677, IMG submission 86154)
GCTACACCCTGCAAAGCCGTCAGATTGATTCCACCGGCACCTCGGAAGTGCTGAATTATCTGAAGCAGCAGCCGCTGACGGATAGAGTTTTCTGGGAAGAGTGGGAGCTGGCTTCCTACTATATCCCCGGCATCAATACCACCTGGACGCACGAAGTTTTCAGCAATAATGCGATAGTGCGGAACATGTATGCCAACCATATTGCCACGGTGGTGGTGTCCAAGCGGTTCAATTATCAATACAAAGGCGACATTTACGACAAAGGCTGGCCGCTGGACAGACTTAATTTTTTCGAACAATCTCCGGAAGTCGAGAAAGTAATTGAAAATCAGCAATATATAGTGTATAGACTGAAAAAAACTCAAACCGCGGGTGACGGCAAAAAATGAATTTGAAGGATTTCTTTTTAAAACAAATACTGCCGGTAAAGATTCTGACCTTTGCCGTGCCGGCAATGGTGCTCATCGGCATCCTGTATGTGGGATTTTCCAGCTCATGCCCGATGATCGGCGATGAGACCGCGCACTATTATCAACTGGTAAACCAGAGCGGCAAACTGCCCGACATCTCTTTCGGCTGGTCGCTGGTCACAGATTACGGCAAGGAGCGTTCCGGCATCGGCCCGCATGTGATCGGCTGGCATTATCTGGGCGCAATTTTCTATAAAATGGCGCCAGGTTTCATGACGGTGCAGTTCTATCATCTGCTCTTTTTCTGCCTGCTGACAGTGTTCAGTTTCCTGACGGTAAAGCATTTATTCAACTCGCCGGAAGTAACGTGCAACACACTGCTGCTGGTCTCCACCCTGCCCGCGGTCATTCTCTTCAGTACCGCCTTCTATCAGGATCTGCCGGCGACTGCGCTGGTCGTGACCGCTTTTTATCTGCTGTTCAAACGGCAGTATCTGCCGGGAATCCTGCTGGCGGCAATCACCTTCTTTTTCAAGGAGAATTCCGTGCTGATGCTGCCGGGAATGTGCCTGCTGATATTTCTCCAGGAACGCCGGAAACCGTTAAAATGCTCGGTATGGATCATGACCGCGGTTTTTCTGGTATTGACCTGCATTCTCATCTTTGACGTGGCGGTTTTCAAGTATTTTGACGGCAAATGCCACAATATCCTGGTGGACAAAATGCTGGATATTCTGCGCGGCTTTAACATCATTGAAGACACCCGGCCGCCAGTGCCGGTGTCAACTGAAGCGCTGCCGCCGATTGCCTATCCCGGCGATCTGCGGATTCCGGCAAACTGGATCATCTACCTTGGCGGAGCAATCTGGCTCGCCGTCGGGGCATCGGTATTCGGCTTCTGGCGGGAGATCAAAGGCAGAAAGTTTGACCAGCCCGCATTCATCTGTGCGGTTATCGGTTTAAGCTATCTGATACCGTCGTATATCATCGGAAGGAACACCCCTGATGTCCGCTACTTTCTGCCGGGCATCCCGTTTATAATTTTCGCTGTTTCATACTGGATGGTGAGTTTTAAGGAATACCGCAAGCTGTTGCTGGTGATCACCGCGGTCGCGATTGTCCAGGCCGGCGCGGTCTTTTCAAAAGTATACGAGCTAAGAACTCTCGGCCCCGACCTGGAACAGGTGATAAAAGCGCTCAATGAGAAAAAGAGCGTTTACGACAATAAGAAATTCAAGATTTTCATGTATGCCGAAAAATGGCGTTTTCTGCCGTATGAACCGTTCTGGAGCATTTCCGTTGATGTATGGAAAGCCAAAACCGACCGGCAGATTTATGATCTGCTGCGGAATAATAACTTTGCTTTTATCGGCATCGAAAAGTCTAAAATCGCGTCAATGGTGTCCTCGAATATGGATATCCGGGTTTATCCGGCCAAATTCGTCGATTCGCTGGCCAATTCGGATCTTTTCAGCAAAGTGTGTGAAAACCCGACGTATATTATCTATGAGTTAAAACCGGATGCACAGTAGAGTTGCCACATTAAAAGTCTTTTTGTGGGGAAGTTTCGTTTCCCTGCTCGGTGCCGCCCTGATCGGCGTCATTAACTATCTGGTGCGACGCTATCTGGCCAATACATTTTCGATTGGAGAATACGGTTTTCTGTACGCCGTGTTCTCGCTGCTGACCCTGCTGCTGGCGGTGGTTGATCTGGGCATGACTCAGGCCGGGACGATCCTGATTGCCAAAAACCGTGCAGGCAAACGGCCGCTGCGCGCCAATTCCATTTACAGTTTCATCCTGATGGCCAAAACCTCATTCGGGACTGCGGTCTTCCTGATTCTGGCGCTGCTTTCCTCTTTTCTGGTGGTTAATTATTACAAGTTTCCAGGCGGGCAAAACGTCTTTCTAATTGTAGCGCTGCTGCTTATCTTCCAGTCGGCGGAGACAGTATGCATGTCCGCAATGGATTCCGCCAAAGCCTTCGGGCTAAAAAACTTGCTGCAGTCAGCCAAAATCCTGCTGATTTTTCTTGGAATCGTGCTTTTTTCCGCACAATACGGGCTGGTGTTTGCCGCCGGCATGTTTCCGGCGTGCGCCCTGCTGTCATTCATTACCGCCTATATTATCCTGGCGCAGAAATTCGATCTTAAAGCCGCGCCGGAGATTACGTTCAACCTGAGAACATTCAAACATACCTGGGATTTGAGCAGATGGATCGCGGTCGGACTGGTCGGACTGACTGCGATTTCCAACATGGACTCGATCATGCTGGCCGGTCTCAGTACACCGGAAAGAGTGGGAATCTATAACATCGCGCTGCCGATAGTCCAGATATTACAGTCTATCATCATTCTGCCGGTGGTCTTCACGCCGATCGTTTCTGAACTGTGGCAGCACGGCAGAAAAGAGGAAATTGCCAAGCTTAACGAAGCGATAAGCGTCATCCTGTTCATCCTGTTGTGGCTGGCGCTGATTACCATCCTGCCGCTGGCTAAATTCATCATCACGATCCTCTTCGGACCGCAATTCACAGAAGCCGGAACGGCGCTGACCATTCTCTGCGGCGGAACCATCTTTTTCACCGCGGCCAGTTTCTATGTCAACGCGCTGAACTCCTGCGGCGCCGCCCGCCAGGGCGCCGCCATTCTGCTCGGCGGAGCATTCTTCAATATTATTTGCAACGCTATACTGATCCCGCTATGGAACATCAACGGCGCCGCAACCGCCACGGCGCTGTCCTATCTGTTCATCTGCACGGCAGCTTATTTTGTGCTGCGCGGAAAGATTCACATGCATATCCCGTTCAAACCGGTTATCTATATATCAATTACCGGCATAGCAGTGACAGTCGCCGCGGCCTGGCTTTACTGCCGGAATTTAGGGATGCCGGCCATGATTACCGGGACACTGGTGCTGGATGCGCTGCTGGTGCTGCTGCTGACTCCGGTATGGTTGAAAATCATCAGGGAACTTATACATTTTTATCAGGATAAAAATAAAACGGACTGAAATTATGCCACTGCCAATCATCTTTATTCACACAGGTTACAGTTCATATCTGGAGTTCACGCTGCGCCAGGCGAAATTCACTTCGCCATCCTCCGAAGTCATACTGCTCGGTGACGATGCCAACGCCAGCCTCGGTTCGGTCGTCAGGCATGTCAACATCCGGCAGTATTCCAAAGGCGCGGCGGAGTTTGAAAAAGTCTACCAGCACTTTTCGACCAATCCGTATAATTATGAACGGTTCTGTCTGCAACGCTGGTTCATGCTGGAGGAATTCATGCGGAGTTCCGGCTATCAGGAGGTTTTTGTCTGCGATTCCGACGTGCTGATGTATGCGGATATCAACGACATCAATGCCGGAATGTTCAGCACCAAAGACGTCGGACTGGCGGTTTACGGCCCGGAATGCGCGTCCGCAGGCATCTCCTACTGGCGGCTTCCGGCATTAAGTAAATTCTGCGAACTGATGCCGACATTTTACACTGATGAGTCAAAACTGAACAAGATCAAAACTTTGTGGGAATACAACCGTGCCAACAACATCCTCGGCGGCTTCAGCGACATGACCGCTGTAACGGAGTTCTATCACAGCTACGGCCCGGAAAAGATCTGCAACCTGATCGCGGTTTACCAAAACTGCACATTCGACACTCATATCAATATTCCTGCCGGCTGCGACGACGAAATTTACCGCTTCCGGATGGGCAAAAAAGTGTTCAAATGGAACAACGGCATCCCGTTCTGTTTCAGTGAAACCAGAAAAACTGATATCCGCTTCATTCTAATTCATTTTCAGGGGCCGGCCAAATTTATGACCGCGTTCTACTACACCGGCCCGTGGTTCAAAGGCCGCCTGAAACTGACCGCAAAATATATGGTTCTCAACACAATGGCTTTCTGGTACAAAACGCTGAGGATAAGATACCGCTTCGCTTTCGTCTTCGACTACTTTTTCAAGAAAAATCAGGCGAAGAAAAATAAAAACGCATAGGCGGGCTTGAGCAGGACTTATTGACAGGCATTGCAGAGCGATTCAGGAGGCCGGATTAATTTTCCTTCACGGCCCACACAGGCCAGCACGACATAGCCGCGAGCCAGAACCTCCTCGCCGCGCAGGATTTCAGAAGCCATTTTAATTCTGACGCCTTTGATTTCTTCGACATAGCTTTTGAACGTCAGCAGTTCATCGTAATGAGCTGGGGACAGATATTTACAATATGCCTCCGAAACCGGCAGAAAAACGCCTTCTTTTTCCAGAGTGCTGTAAGGCAGTCCGGCATCACGCAGCATTTCGGTACGGCTGCGCTCAAAATACACCAGATAATTAGCGTAATAAACCACTCCCATCTGGTCTGTGTCAGCATAGGGTACACGGTATTGCATCAGGTGAATTTTCATTTTATATACCTCAGAATCTGTTCGATTACCTGCTCAATAGACATCCCGCTGGTATCAATCAGGATTGCGTCATCGGCCTTTTTAAGCGGAGCGGTCTTCCGGGTGGAATCCAGCATATCACGTTCAGCAATGGCTTTGGCTATGGATTCAACGGTTGCGCCGTCGGGAGCCTCGCCATCCTGGGCAAGCCGGCGTTTGGCACGCTCTTCGGGGGTGGCGGTAAGAAAAAATTTATATTTGGCATCCGGAAAAATTACGGTGCCGATATCGCGGCCTTCCATGACAATCCGTCCGAGTCTGGAGAATTCGCGCTGCTGATCTATGAGCCATGCCCTGACATTAGGCAGAGCAGCGACCGGGCTGACGAATGACGCGACTTCAGGAGTGCGGATTTTCGCGCCGGGGAATTCGCCGTTGAGCATGATCTCGTATCTTCCGGATGCGGCTTTGACATAATCCAGTTTTATCTGTTTTAAAACCGGAGAAAGTCTGGCTTCAGAACATTCGGAAAGGTCTATGCCCTGCTGAAGGGCATAAAAGGTGACGGCACGGTACATGTTGCCGGTATTGATATAGGGGATGCCGAGCCGGTCGGCGACCAGACCGGCAATTGTGCTTTTTCCGGAGGCCGCCGGGCCGTCAATTGCTATAACATTTTCAGCCATAACTTTATGCCCGGATTATTTTCCGCTGCGGCTTTTGAGACGACCGTGCTTCAGGAATCCTTCATAATTACGCATGGTCAAATGCGACTCAAGCTGGCTCAAAGTGTCAAGCACTACGCCGACCATAATCAGCAAGCTGGTACCGCCGAAGAACTGCGCGACCATAAACGGAACTTTAAAATATTCCGCCAGAATCGTCGGGAAAATTGCCAGAGCAGCCAGGAACAACGCACCACAAAGAGTAATTCTGGTCATAGTTGAATCAAGGAAATCGGCAGTCGGTGATCCGGGACGAATCCCCGGAATATATGCGCCCTGATTCTTCAAATTGTCAGAAATCTGGATTGGATTGAACTGGTTGGCCACCCAGAAGTAGGAGAAGGCCAGGATCATTATGCCGTCCATGCACATGTAGCCAAGCGAACCGTAGCGTATGGCATTGGCGACCTGGTGCCACTGAACCCATTGCAGAAGCACACCTGGAATCATCAGAATCGCGCTGGCGAAGATGATCGGCATTACGCCGGAGAAATTGACTTTAAGGGGCATATAAGTGGTTCCGCCCTGCACCTGATTGCCGACGCTCTTTTTTACCATCTGGATCGGAATGCGGCGCTGTCCCTGAGACAGCAGGATGGTTGCGGCGGTAACTAATGCGAACAGCATCAGGAGAATCAGGAGCTGTACGGGTTTGAACGAGGTTCCGGCTGACGTGGACTGATTCCACGCCATATCAATCAACTGCATAACAGCGGCAGGCAGTCTGGCAATAATGCCGATGGTGATGATAATGGATACGCCGTTGCCGATGCCGCGGGCAGTCACCTGTTCCCCCAGCCATACTTCAAGCATGGTGGCGGAAGTAAGAACGATAACAGTCATGAGAATAAATCCCGCGCCGGTACTGAATACCAGCGGGGATTCCGGACTCGGCAGGCCGACTCTGGACGGATTTATCATCGCCATTGCTGCCATCGTTCCCTGGATCAAACATACTAAAACGGTAAGATAACGAGTGTATTGATTGATTTTCTGCCGCCCGACATCGCCTTCGCGCTGGAGTTTTTCCAGTGAAGGAATGACCGGAACCAGTAACTGCATAATGATCGAAGCGGTAATGTAAGGCATAATCCCGAGAGTCGCAAGCGCAAATTGATGCAATGCACCCCCGCTGAAGAGGTCGAACATTCCCATCAGCATTCCACCCGCGCTGTCTTTGCTGAAAAGGTGGAAATAAGCTTTGAGCGCCGCAGGATCTACACCCGGACACGGAATATTGGAGGCAAATCTGACCAGAATGATAATTCCAGCCGTAAAGAGAAGCCTGTTCCTCAATTCCTTAATCTTGATCATATTGAGAAATGCAGAAAACATTTATCACCCGTTATATTATAATTTGCTTTGGTTTCAGACTGTTTCGCAAACCCCGCCGGCAGCTTCGATTTTGGCTTTTGCCGCATCGGAGAACTTGCTGGCTTTGATTGTCAGAGCCTTGGATATTTCGCCCCTGGCCAGAATCTTCAACGCTCCATTTGCATTGTTGATCAGGCCCATCTGCTTGAGAGTGGCGACATCAACCACCGCATTTGCTTCAAAATTGGTATTCAGAATATCCAAATTGATTACGGTGTAGAGAATATGATCCGGGCTCTTGAATCCGCGTTTGGGCAAACGCCGGAACAACGGAATCTGACCGCCTTCAAAGTAAGGGCGGAAAGTCGAACCGGAACGGGATCTTTGTCCTTTTTCACCGCGCCCGGCAGTACCGCCGGTGCCGGATCCGTCGCCGCGACCTACTCTTTTCCGGGGACGCCTTGAACCGGGCGTCGGGGAGAGATTGTGTAATTTCATCATCTTAGTTAGCCTCGATTATTATTATTATTTACCGCGTTTAGCAAGAGTATCAGCTCTGGAGGAAAGGCTTGCAATCGCTTTGAAAGTGGCCTTTGCTACATTGACCGAATTACCGGCGCCGAGAGATTTTGCCAGAACATCGCCGATACCGGCGAGACCGAGAATTGCACGCACCGCACCGCCGGCGATGAGGCCGGTACCGGGAGAAGCCGGTTTCAGAAGCACTTTCGCGCCGCTGAACTTGCATTCGACTTCGTGCGGAATGGTTGATCCGTTGGTCGGAATCCTGACCAGACTGCGTCTGGCAATTTCGCTGCCCTTGCGGATCGCATCAGATACTTCATTGGCTTTACCATAGCCATATCCGACTTGACCTTTACGGTCTCCAACAACGACTAAAGCGCCGAAGCTGAAGTTTCTACCGCCTTTTACGACTTTGCTGCAACGATTGATACTGATGACGTTTTCATCAAAATCGCTGGTCGCTTCATCAATTTTGAAATCTTCTTTCTTTGCCATTTCAGCTCCTAAAACTTTAATCCGTTTTCTCTGGCAGCTTCGGCAATAGCCTTGACCCGCCCGTGATATTTGAATCCGGAACGGTCAAAAACTACGTCTGCGATATTGGCAGCTTTGGCTTTTTCCGCCGCTAATTTCCCGAGAAGTTTAGCGCCTTCGACATTCGGCTTGCCCTGCTGCTCTTTGAACATGGCATCCAGTGTCGAGGTAGCAGCCAGCGTCAAACCGTTAACGTCATCAATGAATTGAACATAGATATTGTTCGTGGTGACGCTGACACAAAATCTCGGACGTACTGCAGTTCCGGAAATCTTTTTGCGCAAGCGCAAATGACGGCGGACCCGCTTATCTTTTTTAGTCTTGAAACTATTCATGTCTTAAACTCTCCAAAATTAACCGACTGATTTACCTTCTTTAAGAACAATGCGCTCATCAACGTAACGGATGCCTTTGCCCTTGTAGGGTTCCGGTTTCTTGTAACGTCTGATGGTGGCGGCCACTTCACCTACCAGCTGCTTGTCGCAACCTTCGATGGCGATCTTGGTATTTTCCGCGACAGTGACTTTTATTCCCTGCGGAACCGTGTACTCAATCGTATGCGAAAATCCAAGATTCAGAACAAGCTTGGAACCGCTGATCTGCGCCTTGTAACCGACGCCGATGATCAACAGGTCTTTTCTGAAACCCTTGGTGACGCCAAGAACCATGTTATTGATCAAACTGCGGGTCAAACCCTGCAGCGCACTGGACTGACGGCTGTCATCTTCGCGACCGACGATTACCTGGTCGTTCTGTACCTCGACGGTGATCGTGCCCGGGATCTGGATCGCAAGCTTTTCCTTTCCCTGCACACTGACAGTTCCCGCGTCGACGGCAACTTTGACTCCTGACGGAATCGGAACTGGTTTTCTTCCTATACGAGACATAATATCAAACCCTCATGCTTATGTGTTACCAAATATAGCAAAGAATTTCCCCGCCGGTCTGCTCTTTTACTGCAGTTTCCCCGCTAAGGATTCCCTTAGGCGTGGAAAGCACAACAGTGCCGAGACCGTTCTTGACTTTCGGGATATCTTTGCTGCCGCAATAACTCCTGCATGAAGGCTTACTGACTCTGCGAATACCTTCAATTACAGGTTTGCCCTTATAAAACTTCAATTCAATCGTCAGGGTCTTCTTGACGCCGTCTTCACTCAGACGGTATTCTTTGATGTACCCTTCACTTTTGAATACTTCGGCAACCGCTACTTTAACTCTTGATCCCGGCATACTCACTTCTTTAAGGGAAGCGGAACCGGCATTGCGGATGCGTGTAAGCATATCAGCTATCGGATCTTGCATACTCATGTTCTGTCATCTCCCCTTGTTTACCAGCTAGCCTTGGTGACGCCCGGGATTCTGCCCGATGACGCCAGTTCTCTGAAACAGATACGGCAAAGCTGAAACTTACGGATGTAAGCTCTTGCCCTGCCACAGGCTTTGCAGCGATTATAATTGCGGGACTTGAATTCACTCCCGCGTTCACATTTTACCATCAAACTTTTCTTCGCCATAACAGATTAACTCCTTAGTTTATTCCGCAAACGGAACTTCCAACAAAGTTAACAGCTCGCGCGCTTCAGCATCAGACTTCGCGGTTGTCACCATTGTGATGTTCATCCCAAGGGGATATTTAAGTTTGTCAGGGTCGATTTCGGTGAAAACAGCTACATCCTGTATCCCGACGTTATAATTTCCGGCACCGTCAAATCCGGTTCTCGGAATCCCGCGGAAGTCCCTGACGCGCGGAAGCGCGTTATGAACAAAGCGGTCGAGGAACTCGAACATTCTGGCGCCGCGCAGCGTAACCATGACCCCGGTATTCATACCGATCCGCAACTTAAAGTTGGCGACGTTTTTATGGGCCTTGGTGATAACCGGCATCTGGCCGGCAAGCTGGGCGATCTGCTTCTGAGCTTCGCCGAAAGCATCGCGTTCCGCGCTGCTTTTCAGACCGCAGCTGATGACGATTTTAACGAGCCTGGGTACTTGCATAATATTCTTGTACCCCAGCTTCTGCATCAGCGCCGGCTTTACTTCATCTTTATATTTTTTGGACATATCAGGCATTTTTTCTTCACTCCGTCTTTATCTGGCCGGGCCTATTCGCTTTTCTGGCCTTCAACAGGCGTAACGTTTGAGACATGAACAGAGACTGAACGGTCAACTAATCCGCCATTGGGGTTCAGCTTGGATTTTTTGACGCTCCGCTTGCCGATCAGCTCACGTTTCTGAGGAGAAAGGTTGCTGAATTCCAGCACGACTCTCTCTTTTTTGGTCAGAACCGCAATAATTTTGGCCTCTTCGTTTTTCCAGGATCCGGCGTTAACAACAACTTTATCGCCTTTTTTCACATGAAACTTTTTCATTATAACACCTCCGGCGCAAGAGAAATGATCTTCATGAAGTTCTTTTCTCTAAGTTCACGGGCTACCGGACCGAAGATACGGGTTCCGATAGGATTGTTATCTTTGTCAATAAGGACCGCAGAGTTCTGATCGAACTTGAGGTAAGATCCGTCTTCACGGCGAATCTTGGCGGCTGTTCTTACGATAACAGCTTTGACCACCTGCCCTTTTTTGACCTGGCCGTCCGGAATTGCTTCCGTAACTGAGGCGGTAATGAGATCCCCGATTCCGGCGAAACGACGTCTCTGTCCGAGAACCGTGATCGTGACAATAGTTTTAGCGCCGGAGTTGTCAGCTACTTCCAATGTTGACTGCATTTGAATCATTTTGCTTGTACTCCCTGCTGATTAAACATCGGCGCGGCTGATAATTTCCAACAAACGCCATCTCTTGTTTTTGCTCAAAGGACGGGTCTCGACAATTCTGACCATGTCCCCTATTTTGGCTTCGTTGTTTTCATCATGCGCAGCATATTTTTTCTTGGTTTTGATAACTTTTTTGTACAGCGGGTGCGCGGTACGTCTGGTTACCAGTACGGTGATCGTTTTATTCTGAGCGTCGCTGACAACCTGGCCTACGCGCTCTTTACGATTACCACGAACTTTAGCATTATCCTGAATTGCTTCTTCCATAATCACTTCCATTCAGTTTAACCGTTAGCTTTCGCGAGGCGGGCGGCTTGTTCAGTTATGACTCTGGCAATGTCTCTGCGAACCTGCTTGACCCTTGCCGTCTTTTCCAACTGTCCCGTTCTTGACTGAATCTTGAGATTGAGCTTTTCACGCTGCAATTC
>Ga0118677_10011118_pt2 | contig 11093 bp, 9 predicted proteins | sample AliMusrvi5mmetaG_FD_86154 | JGI IMG/M metagenome (GOLD analysis project Ga0118677, IMG submission 86154)
CGATACCGATTGCCCAGGAGCGGCGAGGGGTTGAATTGGACCACCCGGATTGGTCGGTGCCCCTCCATTGGTGGTCGGAAATGAGGGTTTGAGCCACATCTGTATGATCGATCAAATCGAGACGCGCAACTACTCCTGGACAACCTGAGGCTGTATAGTTGTGCAAGGGAATGCCAGCCGAGTGAACCCGAACCGCCAGCACATTGGTGCCGGCAACAAGGTGGGGTTTAAGGTCGAATGTATGGATCGGGCGGCGATGAGGATGGAAAAAAGTCGGTCCACGGCCAAGATAAATACCATTAACCCAAAGGTGGAACGTTTGGTCAGCAAATATACGCAAACAAGCACTGCGGAGTCCTTCGGGGGATGGAAGTTGAAAGATACGGCGAAACAGGCGGGTAGCATTGATCGCTTGATTATCGCCGATCCAAATTCGATGGGCAACGGATATTTCTTTCGTATAAGAGTCAGTACTGTTTTTCAGAGAACGTTTCATATCCATTGAATACCGTAAATCAATGGGAATCACAAGCCGACAAACCGAGGTCGTTTGAGGTGACTCCATGACAGAGAATTTGACGGCAGGCTTGTTAATTCGGTATAGTTTTAGCGAAAGGTGGAGGCGATTGGTCGCTCCGGCGTAAGCCGGGGAGGAAAGTCCGGACTCCGTAGGGCGGGATGTCCCGGTTTATTCCGGGAAGCTCTCTGGTAAACGGAGGGTATGGAAAGTGCCACAGAAACAAACCGCCGCAGGGGTTCGCCTCCGCGGTAAGGGTGAAAAGGCGGTGTAAGAGACCCCCGGGCGTTTCAGTAATGAACGTCGCAAGGCAAACCCCATCCGGAGCAAGATCAAATAGGGAACTGTTGAGGCTGCCCGTCTCAACTCGCGCAAGCGGGGCAGTTCCGGGTTGATCGCATAGATAAATGACCGATTAGAAACAAAATCCGGCTTATGACCTCCACCTTTCCTATATATTGGCCTCGTTATTGTATCCTGTTAATATTGTCGTTTTTGATTGCGATGGTGGTGCTGTTTGCCAGGCAGCAAGGAAAACTCAACCCGCAAGCACAGCAAACATCCCCAACCTCACGAGCCGTTCAAACACCCACGGTCTGGCCGAATGGAATAACCTCAACTACGATGGAATGGGGAGTCTTTTTCGCATCCGGGGGTGGGGGATCCGGCAGTGGGTCAGTTTCTAATAAACTCCCGTATCGTCTGGCAGGAACTTTTTTCAATAATGATGACCATGGGCGTCAGATTCGCCAGGCGGTTTTGGACGATATCCGCAAACGAGACCAGCGCATCGTGTCCGAGGGTGACGAATGGGATGACATCCGCGTTGAATCGATTTATATCGATCACGTGGTTTTGATCCAAGGCGGAGTCCGTGAAGAAATTTGGTTGAGTCTACTGACGAGTTCTGCCGAATCAACTGCTGCAAAAAGTGACGGAGGAGTCACCAATTCCGCCATAGGATCTGAGCTGGCTATCGCCACCAATCGGTTCGGATCGCAAGTGGCAGATTACCGGTGGGTGTTCAAGCGAGAGGCTCTGATGGATTATGCCAAGTCTGTCGCCGACGATTCAGTGCGGATGGCCCAATTATTTGATTCATTGAAACCGATTTACGATGATCGAAAACGGATTCGGGGTTATGAGCTGGAAACCCAAGGCGAAGCAGATTTCTTTCGCGATGTTGGCTTGAAGGAAAACGATCAGGTTCAAAAGGTAAATGGAATGGATATGTCAAACCGACGTCGGGCTGAATTTTTTATCTCTGAATTCACCAACAACCGGATGAATGTTTTTGTACTGGATATTCAGCGCAACGGACAGAACCAGAAATTGATTTATCAGCTTCAGTAGCATTCCATAGTCAACAGACTGAAGAGTAACGGCCTTTAGGCCATCTAATCGGCGCCAGAGATCATAGCGCCCTTGGGGTGCAATCGTTGCAGTTTCAACCCTCGGTATCCAGGAAGAATTACCCGATACACTCTGGTTGACATAAGATATATTATGCGACGTTGTTGATAAACTGGAGCATGTTGTGTATAATGCTTAAGATGCTTTAAATAAATGAGTTATGAATCGTGTAAATAGGCGCTAGAAAATGAAATGCCGTGGGCAACGCCGAAAGCAACCAAATTAGGCGTTATTGAATTCGTCCCCACCGTGATGAAAACGGCCAATAAACGACTACGGCCGGGCCCATCATATTCTTCTGCGGCACGGGGCCCCAGTATCGACCATCGAAGCTGTTCTTGGTGTTATCACCCATCAAAAGGTATTCTCCGTTATGCAGAGCCAGACTCTGTCCGGCGACGCCCAAACGGTCGGATGGATTGCCAGTCAAGCCATACCCCGCATACCCTGGCAGTTGTTTTTGGTTTCGGTCCAGTCCCACATTCCCCTCGATCCGCTGTCCATTGATCAGTATCTTTGGAGGCTCAATGGAAACGGTTTCACCAGGCAAACCGATCAGGCGTTTGATGTAGTGTGTCTTGACCCGGCCAATCGGATCGATATTGTCCGTTTTGAAAACCGAAACAACTCCGCGCTTGGGCGGAAAGAAATTCCATCTGACTTTATCCACGAAGATATGATCGCCGATATTTCTTTTCCCGCAGGCTAAAACCTGTCCCTGGAAAACGGTATCTCCGGGACGTATTCCGCGCAGTGGCAAATCACGTGGAATCCGGTGCGCCACCCCCCCCACCGTAAAAACCCAACTGGCCGTGTTGTCGGGTTCGGAATAAGGTCCTTGAAGGATGCCGGTTGCATGGGCGGTAAATTCCTGAAACCAGGAACCCCAAATCATCCATTGCGCTGCCTTGAAGGGCCAGCGATCAATCCATCGGGCTTCATCCTGTTTCACATAATGAATGCCATAGAGGGTTGGCTGCATCGAGCCAGTCGGGATTTTGAAGGGTTGAACAAAATAGGTTCGGAACGCCATCGCCACGGCAACGGCAACCGTCAAGACTTCCAGATTCTCGCGCCACCCGGGAGCAAACCGCGGAGGGTTGACCGCGTTCAAGGCGCCACTAAGTTCCTCTTCGATAGCTACGAAATTCAAAGTCTTGGAGGCGGCCGCGTCGTTGGCCAGTCTGGATATCGCTTGGGATAGCCGGCGAAGATCTTCGGGCGCGGCCACATCGGATCGCATAGCGCGAATATGGCGGGCGTGTCGCAATAATTCATGAGCCCGTTTAAGGGCCGTCCGCTGAATCCACCATTGCCGACAGACATTGCCGAGGGTGTTCATGTATTGGCCTTCAGGACCGTAACAAACGCTTCCTGGGGAACGTTGACGCTGCCGATTTGTTTCATTCGCTTCTTACCTTCCTTTTGGCGATCCAGCAGTTTGCGCTTGCGACTGATGTCTCCGCCGTAACATTTGGCGATAACATCTTTACGGAAGGCGCGGATGGTTTCCCGTGCGATAATGGTCTTATTGATGGCGGCTTGCACCGGAATGGTGAACATGTGAGGCGGAATGACCTCTTTCAGCGCCTTGCACAATTGCCGTCCCTTGGATTCCGCCTTATCCCGATGGATTATGCAGGAAAAGGCATCAACCGGTTCGCCATTGAGCAGAACATCCATTTTGACCAAGTCGCTCTTAACATATCCGATGAGTTCATAATCCATCGAACCGTAGCCCCGGGTAACGCTTTTGAGGTAATCATGGAAATCGATCAGAATCTCATTCAAAGGCAGCGTGGCGGAGAGCATAACTCGGCGGATATCCAGGGTATCAGTTTTTTCAACTTCTCCACGCCGATCCATAATCAGCTTCATCACATCTCCGATTTGCTCGTTATTGCAGATGATATGGGCCCGGATCATCGGTTCTTCCAAATGGTCAATCTTAGTGGTATCCGGCAGATTAACCGGATTATCGACCTCGATCATGGTCCCATCGGAAAGGAATACCCGGTATACGACAGATGGATAGGTGCTGATAATATCGACATCATATTCACGTCGCAGCCGTTCCTGGACAATTTCCAAATGCAGAAGCCCGAGGAAGCCGCACCGAAATCCAAATCCCAGGGCCACGGAAGACTCGGTCTGGACCGTAAAAGCACAATCGTTCAAACGAAATTTATCGATGCTTTGTCGCAACTTTTCATAATCGTTCGTATCGACGGGATAAATTCCGCTGAAGACCATGGGGCGAACGTCCCGGAAACCGGGAAGCGCGATAGTTGCAGGCTTCTGAATAGAAGTGATGGTGTCACCGATTTTGATTTCGGAAGGATCGCGGATCGTTCCGACAATATACCCGACCTGTCCTGCGGACAAACTGGGAACGGCAAGTGGTTTGGGCTTGAAGATTCCAATTTCTTTGATTTCGGTTTCGAGTCCCGCGCGCATCAACCGGATACGATCGCCGGTCTTGATGGTTCCGTCCACCACCCGGATATAAGTGATGACTCCACGAAAGGCATCAAAAATGGAATCGAAGATCAAAGCCCGCAAGGGACTGTTTTCGTCGGTTGTCGGCGGGGGCAGACGGGCAACTACCGCCTCAAGAAGTTCAGAAACCCCCAGTCCGGATTTGGCACTGATCTCCAGATGGTCAGCCATACTCAAAGACAGCACTTCTTCGATTTGACGGGTGACAGCGGCAACGTCGGCGCTAGGCAGATCCACCTTGTTCAGCACGGGAAGAATTTCGAGACTATTGTCAACAGCCAGATAAGTGTTGGCCACGGTCTGGGCTTCGACGCCTTGGGCTGCATCGACGACGAGAATCGCGCCATCGCAGGCCGCCATACTCCGGGACACCTCATAGGTAAAATCCACATGGCCCGGAGTGTCAATCAGGTTGAACTCGTAGGTTTTGCCGTTGAGTGATTTGTAGATCATGGTGACCGGGTGGCACTTGATTGTGATCCCGCGTTCCCGTTCCAAATCCATGGCGTCCAGGACCTGATCTCGAAAAACCCGTTCGTCAATGGTATGGGTCAATTGCAACATGCGGTCGGCGAGGGTCGATTTGCCGTGATCAACATGGGCAATGATGCAGAAGTTTCGGATATGGTCAATGGTTTGCATGGAATCAGACCAACGTCTGGGCCTCTTGGGTGAATTGGCAATAAGCGGTGCGGGCCGCATCTCGCATTTCTCGGATGGCGCGGGCCATATCGGGCGCGCCGAACAAGGCTGTACCCGCAATTAGAACCGAAGCGCCTTGTCGGCAAACTTGTGTAGTCGTGTTAAGATCGATGCCACCATCCACGGAAAGTGACAGGGCTCGCTGGCGACGGCGGGCATCGAGAGCCAGCCGTCGAATTTTATCTAGAACGGTTGGCATGAATTTCTGTCCACCGTAACCCGGGTGAACACTCATGCAAAGCACCTCATCGACCGAATCGACGACCTGGGTGATGGCTTCGATCGGGGTATTCGGATTGAGCGTTAGCCCTGGTTTTACCCCGGCGGCTCGAATTCGAGCGATCGCGTCGGGAATATCGCATTCAGCCTCGATGTGAATCAGGAGCGGATCAGCGCCAGCCTCTATGAAGCGTTCGATGAAATTGAAGCGATCCGGGCGAGACATCATCAGGTGTACGCTGAGGGGGATACGGACACACCGTCGGGCCATTTTGACTACATCGGGCCCCATGCTCAGATTAGGAACGAAATGTCCATCCATGATATCAAGATGCAATCCATCTGCGCCGGCGATTTCGGCTTTGCGTGCCGCAGCCTCTAGATTGCCGAAATCGGCCGCCAGCAGGGACGGCAAGATAACGATTTTTGGATTGAGTTGAGTCACGACAGAATCCCTTTCGATCCTTACTTGAGCGTGTGACTATAGCAATTCAATACCAGACTTTCCAGAGAAAAAGGCCTTGAGGATGGGCCGTGGGAACCCGGGCCGTTCGAATTCGGGATGCGAGGATCTCGTTGGTGTGTTCCGGCGGAACCTCTCCCTCTCCCACCCTGATCAAGTAACCCGCCAGACTCCGGACCATACGGTAGAGAAAACCATTGCTCCGGGCCCGGATAACGATTTCGGAACCACGGCGGGTTACTTTGAGCATCGACAGATTGCGAACCGTGCTTTCAACCACCCGGCTGGGATTGGCGGCGAACGCGGCAAAATCATGTTCGCCGACCAACCTGCTGGCGGCATCCTGCATTGCGGCCAGATCTAGAGGCTTGCGAACATGATCCCGGTATCGCGCGAGAAAGGGCGGCAAACAGGGGCCATTCCAGATAAAATAACGGTATTCTTTGCAAATCGCACTTCGCCGGGCATGAAAATCGGGGTGAGCCTTGCGGAGTGAAAGGATCCGAATATCTGAAGGTAACAGGGCATTCAAGCCGCGTAATAGAGCGTTGATATTGATGGGATGAGGCAAATTAAAATGGGCCACTTGACCATGCCCGTGAACCCCTTGATCGGTGCGTCCACTGCCGTTAATCTTGACCGGCCCCCCACAGATTTGATTCAGGATTTGTTCGATAGCCTCTTGAACGGTTGGATTCCCGGGTTGAATTTGCCATCCGTGATAGGCGAATCCGTCATATTGGACGATCATCCGATAACGGACCACTCCCCCACCCTCAGGTTTAGGACGGGTTGACTTCATCGCTCTCATCCGTTTGTTCCGCCTTCGGCGAAGGAAGGGCGTCCGCTCGCATGGATCGGGTATCGAGGTAAGCTTGTAAGATGGATTGGGCTGCTAATTTGTCCCGGACTTCTCGCCGCCGATCTCGTCGAACATCGGCGGCGACCAGCATCCGTTCGACTCCGCTGGTGGTGAAGCGTTCATCCTGGGTTTCGATCGGGATTGATACCCGGGCTTTCAGACGATCAATGAAGTTAACGATCTTCTGACACATGGGCCCTTGCGTCCCGTTAAGGCTGATCGGCAGCCCGACGACAATCAAATCCGGAGGGGGGGTGATTTTCGCCAGGGCCTGAGCCACGGCGCCGGGGGCTGCCGAAGCTTCAGGGATGGTCAGGGTAGTCAGCGGCATAGCGAAGATGCCCAAAGGATCAGAAACGGCCACCCCGATGCGTTTTTCGCCGTAATCGATACCAATAATTTTAGACATGCGAATTGGTACTCCGGACCGGTCCCATCGGTGGGACGGTCATAAGCATTGCTCCAGACCTTTTTCGCGTAGTAGCCCGATCAGTCGCTTCAGGTCTTGTGCCTTCGTGCGATCGCAGATTAAGGTGACCCCAGGGGCTTGGACAACCACCAAGTGATCGACGCCGAGCAAGGCGGTGACATGATTTTTAGAGACGATAATGGAACCGGAACTATCCAAAGCCGCAACGGTTCCAATTGTAATATTACCATGTTCGTCAGCGGGAAAATGATTCGCCAGAGAAGTCCAGGAGCCGACATCATCCCACTCGAATGCACACTCGGCCATCAGAATATTCTGAGCCTTTTCCATTATCGCGTAATCGATGGAAATCTTTTCCAAGGTTGAATATTCATGTTCGAGACGATCCGCAAAATCAGCATCGGCGGTATGCCCGCATAGGCGATCCACCATCGCGGCCAATGGCGGACGATAAGTTCGGAAGGCGGCTGTGATCGCGTCAACCGACCAGATAAACATTCCCGAATTCCAGAAATAGGAACCACTTTGGACATATCGTTCGGCAGAGGCAGCATCGGGTTTTTCAACGAACCGGATGGCTTTGCGGAAGTGAATCGGACCGCCCTCTTCGATAGCGGCTCCGGTTTCGATGTATCCAAACCCCGTACTGGGATTTTGGGGAGGAATTCCGATGGTCATCAGTACCGGATGACGGGTTGCATAATCAAGGCTTTTCGCAAGGGTTTGCCGAAAAACCTCATCTTTATTAATCACATGGTCGGCCGTCAAAACCGTGAAAGTTGCATCAGGGCTTCGATCCCGGACGATAGCAACTGCCAGGGCAATGGCGGCGGCGGTATCGCGACCATAAGGTTCTCCGATGATATTACGTTCCGGGAGTCCCGGCAGGGCTTGGCAGATAGGTTTAACCAAGTCGGCACTTGTTATGATCAGGATGCGTTCGCGGGGAATCAGGGGTTCGATCCGCTCAACCGCAGAAACGAGCAACGGTTTTCCGTCGAAGATGTCGAGGAGTTGTTTGGGGTGGGTCCGGGTACTGGCCGGCCAGAAGCGTTCCCCTCGTCCTCCCGCCATAATGATTGCATAGTAAGGATGGGGAGTCATAGTGATCAAGGTGCAAACCGGTTTAGGCGGTGGATTCGCACCAAGCCTTTCAATGTTAGATGGGGGTCGATCTGAATAGAAAGTGTTAACCCTTTGAGGGCTTGGGTAGCGTATCCTCCGGTAGCGGCGAGATGCGGGCGAGAACCGGGGAACGATTGCATCAGGTGATGTAGGATTTCGCGAACCATGCCCCGGTAACCGACCATTGCGCCAATTCGCATGGCCTCAACAGTGCTACGTCCGTATCGTCCATAACGGCCTTGCAACGTGATTTGCGGCAGAAGTGCTGTCCGCTCTGCTAAATAGTGGGTCATCAGGGGTAGTCCGGGTGCGATGACTCCCCCCACATACGCACCGTCCGGGGCAATAACGTCAAAAGTCAGGGCAGTTCCGAAATCGGCAACAATAGCAGGCGTACCCAACTGTTCGATTACGGCAGCAGCATTCGCTAGACGGTCGGCTCCGATGGTTTCCGGGTGCGGATAACGGATATCGATGCCGAGGTTGATCTGGGTCGAAACCTGCAGAGGTCGGTTGCCGGTAAAATTTCGCAAAACCCGGATCCAAGACCGGTCTTTCCCTGGAACTACGGAGCACAGAACAGAGTCCTGAACATGCCGATTCCGAAGAAGTTTCGCGACAGCGTCCTGGTAGGCGCGCAACGGATTTAATGCATGAGTCGGCACCCGGCCAATTCGACGAATTTGCCCATTGATGGCCAGTCCGAGGGTGCAACTGGTATTGCCAACATCAACCAGGATCAACGAAGATACTGAACGGTTTGCTTTCAAAGAGTCATTTCCAGCGATAGATCGGCAGCAGGGGCTGAATGAGTCAACGCTCCGATCGAAATTGCATCCACACCGGTTGCTGCAACATCGGCCACTCGCGAAAGCGTTATTCCACCTGAGGCTTCCGTACGACACCGGCCCTTGCAGAGGGATACGCATTCCCGCATGAGCGCAGTCGTCATATTGTCGAGCAATACCCAATCCGGATTTCCCTGGAGGGCATCGCGCAGTTCCGCGAGGGATTCAACTTCAATCTCCAATGGAATAAAGGGATAAACGGAACGGGCTTTTTGAAGCGCGCCAGCCAGAGACCCACCGGAATCTCCAGACCAAAGAAAACGGTGGTTATCCTTGATGAGAATCATGTCGTATAAGCCCATACGATGATTCGTGCCGCCCCCACACACGACGGCGTACTTTTCAAGAAGCCGTAAAGTGGGGGTTGTTTTTCGGGTATCCAAAATAGCGGTTGAATGAGGGCGAACCGCCTGCACAAAAGCTTGGGTCAGAGTGGCGATGCCAGTTAAGCGTTGGACGATATTGAGCGCCGTACGTTCGGCCGTCAACAAGGCGCGAGCCGGTCCGGAAACGGTCATCAAGGTATCACCCGAATCGGCGGATTCGCCGTCCTGCCGATGATGGTCGATTTGGCACAGGGGATCGACGGTTTTAAAAACACGGGCAGCGATCGCTAATCCGGAGATGCAACAGGCCTGGCGTGTTACCAAGCTGGCACGTCCTTGCCGGTCTTTCGGCACAAGAGCCAGGGTCGTTACATCCCCTGTCCCTATATCCTCCTCCAAGGCCCGACGGATGAGATCTTGAACTTGGGGTGTTTCGTCAATGGGCGAGTCAATTGGGACGATGGGATGATTCACGGGGCCCTCGAAGTCGAATCCCAGACACAAGGAATATGGCATAAGCCTTCGAATCGGCGGGCTGATTCCACTGCAATCGGGAAGGCATGATCCAGACGATGATAATTGATTTGATGGTCATCAGAATGTACCGAAAAAGAAAAAATCATGAAGTTTAAACTGATATACCCCCGCTGGTATAAACTTGAAGGACAAACTATCTTCTATCTTCCCCCACACGGACCTGTAGTAATGGCTGCGGATCTTCCGGATTATGTGGAAGTGGATTTTACGGATGAGAATGTTGAAGAACTGATCATTGATGATACTCCTGATTTTATTGGGATCTCTATGATGCTTACCACCCAGGTTAAACGTGGCTGGGCCATAGCAGATGAGTACCGGAAATTGGGAAAGAAAGTTATTTTTGGGGGTATTTCAACGATGTTGCATGCTGAAGAAACGATGTTGCATGGAGATTCAGTTTTCCTCGGAGAAGTTGAAGGAAGACTGAAATTGGTTTTTGAAGATTTCCGGAAGAACGAACTGAAAAAAGTTTATAATTTCCTGACCAACCCTCCGGAAATGAGCCTTATCGGTCCTGCACGAAGAAGTATTCTGAAAGAAGATCTATACTACCACAAGGGATTCAGGATGGTTGATCTTTTTCATGCTTCCCGGGGGTGTGTCTACGATTGCTATCCCTGTGCCGTACGCTATCTTGGTGGGCGTGGTTTCCGTCCAAGACCCATCGATAAAGTTGTAGAAGAACTTTCACAGATGGAAAACAACCGGCTATTCATTGTTGATAACTCCCTGGCTCTGGATAACAAATGGGAAAAGGATCTGTTCCGGGCTATGATCCCTTTGAAGAAAAAATGGGTTAGCCACACTATTGAAGATAAAAATGATGTTCTGGACCTTGCAGCGCAAGCCGGTGCCTGGTATGTTTACCAGGCAGTTTTCGACCGTTCTGATTATATCCGTAACCGAATAAAGCAGTATCATGATTATGGCATCGGAGTTGAAGGAACCATTCTTCTGGGCCTGGACAATCAGACAGAAGATGATATTAAAAGGCTGATCGATTTCCTTTTGGAAATCAATCTTGACCTTGCTGAATTCACCGTTCTTGCGCCATTTCCGCACACCAAAGCATATAGTGATCTCTTGAAAGAAGGGCGCATCTTTGATCATGACTGGAATCATTATAATGCCGGTAAAGTAGTTTATCAC
>Ga0118677_10014530_pt1 | contig 11092 bp, 6 predicted proteins | sample AliMusrvi5mmetaG_FD_86154 | JGI IMG/M metagenome (GOLD analysis project Ga0118677, IMG submission 86154)
CTCTTTTATATATTGATAAACGGGTTGCAAAGTATTACTATCTGTGTGAAGTATTACTTATATAGATGAAGTACAACAGGAGGCAGGCATGCTCTCAAATGTGACAACAAAGGGTCAAGTAACTATTCCGGCTGAAATACGTAACCGTTTTCATATTAGACCAAACGACAGGGTTGACTTCTTTATTGATGGCGAAAGAATCATTATCACCCCCGTAAGGACACTCAAACAACTCCGGGGGTCGATTGCTGCGATAAGTTCAAGCACGTTTGTTAAGGAACGGGAAGAGGCAAAACATTCTGTTGCAGAGCGTGTAGCTGGAGAAGCAGAATGAACAAATGCTTTGTTGACACTAATCTTTTCATACGCTATTTGACAAATGATGATTCTATATTGGCAGATCGGGTGGAACAGTTGCTCAATGATGCTGAGGCCGGATTTGTTCAACTTGTGACCACTGAGCTTGTAATGGCAGAATCCGTTTGGGTACTTGAATCGTCATATCATTTAACCCATGCCCAAATAGCACCATTAATTCGTGGTATTCTTGCAACGCAGGGCATGGACGTCATAAATGGAGATCTGGTCGGTAAAGCACTTGTTATGTATGAGTTGCAGAATATTGACTTTGTGGATGCGTATATAGCGGCTCTGATGGAAAAACAGGGGATAACGGACATTTATTCGTTTGACCGGAAACACCTCTCGCGAGTTAAATCCATTAATCGCAAAGAGCCGTGAGTCCCTAGCTTCTAGGTCTCACGGCGTTCTATATAAAATCCAATTTAAAAAAGAAGCGTTATTCCTGCCATCACAAACAATTCAATCAGCGCAGCAGCGCTTCGGCCATCACTTCTGCCACATCACGCACCTTGACGTTGTCTGCTTTGACGTCTTTAAGGCCGTCCTCAAACATTGTCATGCAGTACGGGCAGGCAACGCAGATGGTGTCCGGCTTTTGCTCCAGCGCCTCGTTGACGCGGGTCAGGTTGATTCGCTCGCCGGTATGCTCTTCCATCCACATTCTGCCACCACCGGCACCGCAGCAGAAGGCATTGTTCCGGTTGCGTTCCATTTCAGAGGGAACAGCACCTGTTGCCGCCGTAATAACGCTTCGTGGCGCATCGTACACGTCGTTGTGGCGCCCCAGATAGCAAGAGTCATGAAAGACGGTTGCTCCCATTTCCTGCGTTGTTTTATCCAGTACCAGTCGTCCGTCCTGAACCAGATTGCGCAATAGCTCGCTATGGTGGATAACTTCCAACTCAAGGCCATATTGGCGGTAGTCATTTTTCAGGGTTGTAAAACAGTGCGGACACTGGGTAACAACTTTTTTAACGCCGCGCTCGATAAACATAGCGACATTTTCCCGCGCCATCTTGTCAAAGACATATTCGTTGCCCAGTCGTCGTACGCTGTCGCCGCAGCATTTTTCGTCCTTGCCGAGAATCCCCCATGATATGCCGGCCTTATCAAGCAGTTGGGACATCGCGACGCTGACGTGCTTGTTGCGGGAATCGAACGAACCGGCACAGCCGACATAAAACAGGTATTCGGTTGTATCTTTATCAAACGGTTTGACATCAATCTGGCTGCACCATTTGGTCCGCTCCGACGGTGCGATACCCCACGGGTTGCTGCGTCCCTCCATATTTTCGAACAGATTCAATAATTCTTCGGGGAACTTGGCTTCATTCTCCACAAGGTGGCGTCGCAGCTGGATGATTTTTGGCATCTGCTCGATAAAGACCGGGCACGCTTCCATACAGGCTCCACAGGTGGTGCAGCCCCAGATTGACTCTTCGGAAACGCTCCCTTCTCCGCTATCGCCAATGAGCGGCTTCTGTGGTGAACCGCCGCTTTTAAGCGCCGCACCGTTTTCCAGCAGGTTTACCTTAATCTCATGGATGACTCCGCGCGGATTAAGCGGTTTACCGGTAATATTGGCCGGACACACGTTCTGGCAACGGCCGCATTCGGTACAGGCGAAGGAATCCAGCAGATCTTTCCAGCTGTAGTTATCGACCCGGCCGACCCCGAACTCTTTGCCGACGGCAAATTCTTCACGCGGCAGGGTGTTCGGTTTTTCGAGCCGGTGGAAAAAACAGTTCGGGATGGCGGTCAGGATGTGCATGTGCTTGCTGTTCGGCAGGTAGCAGACGAATGCCATCAGCGCGAGGGCATGGGCCCACCAGGCGGTATTGTGGATACCCTCAAGCTGCTGCGGTGGCAATATCCCTGCCAGCAGCGCCGAGAATGGCATAACCTTTCGCGCTGTGGCAAGAAACGCCGCCGGGTCAGCACCGGATTTAAACATGAACGCAGCCAGCTCCGTAGCGTTGAGGGAGAACGAGGCACACATCAGCGTCGCAATCAGGCCCAGAATGAAGAAAGCTTCAGGGGTACGCGCCTCCGGATAGGGGGGGGCAACGAGGCGGCGCACCGCTGCCACCGTCACCGCCACCAATGCCAGTAATGATGCGATATCTATCATGAATGCGAGCGGCACGTACAGCTCGAACGGCAGCATGATAAGCTTGATCGAGCGGGGAAACAGGCCATTCAGAATAAACTCTGTGTTGGCTACCATCAGGATAAGAAACGACCAGAAAATCACGAAATGGTTGAAGCCGAACGGCTTGGCAATAACCCGCTTCTGACCGAAGGCGTACAGCAGCATTTCTTTGATGCGGACGCCGATATTGTCGCAGCGCTCCTCGGCCCGGCCAAGCGATATTAAGCTCAGGCGTTTCCAGCACCCCCAGGCGAAGATCGCCAGAGATGCGCACAGTAATGGGGCGAATATGGTTGGGCTTGGTGTCATGGCAAAACCTCAGTTTTTTGTTTCAGAGAACGGATCTTTGCAGTCAGCGCCGGCACTACCTGAAACAGGTCACCAACGATACCATAAGTTGCCACCTCAAAGATTGGGGCATTGCTGTCGCGGTTGATGGCAATGACGATGTCGGAATCCTGCATCCCAACCAGATGCTGGATTGCACCGGAAATTCCGCACGCGATATAGATCTTGGGGCGAACCGTCTTGCCGGTCTGCCCGACCTGACGATCTCCCGGCAGCCAGCCGGCATCCACGGCACTGCGGGAGCCGCCGACCACGCCGCCCAGTTCATCGGCCAGTTCCTGCAACAGACTGAAGTTCTCCGGTGCCATCATGCCGCGGCCACCCGAAACAATAAATTCGGCGCCGGTTATATCGACCGCACCTTTACCGTGGGAGTCATGGATAATCTCGATTACCTTGGTAAACACGCTCTCTTCAGGAACGGTGAAGGTGTCGCGGATAATGGTGCCTGTCGTGCCTGCGTGCCGCTCCGGCATCGGCATTACGTTCGGCCGGACGGTGGACATCTGGGGGCGGAATTTGTCGCACATGATCGTCGCCATGATGTTGCCGCCGAAGGCGGGACGGGTCTGCATCAGGTTGCGCTTGTCATCAATGGCGAGACCGGTACAGTCGGCGGTCAGTCCGGTTGCCACTCTGGTGGCAATCGCACCGGCCAGATCGCGTCCCATACCGGTGGCGCCCATCAGGATGATTTCCGGCTTGTAGGTTTCGATCAGGTGACAACACCCCTCGACATAGGCTTCGGTCCGATAAAACTTGTAGACCGGCGCATCAAGGAGATACGCCTTGGTGGCGCCGTAGGCAAACGCCTCAGCGCAGAGATGTTCAACGTTGTCACCGATCACGAGGGCGCACAGCTCCACCCCGAGGCTGGCGGCCAAGCCGGCGCCAACACCGAGCAATTCCCACGAAACCTTGGCCGGTTCACCTTCCGTCTGCTCGACAAAAACCCAGACAGCGCGGTATTCCGCCAGTTTCCGGGCGAGCGCGGCGGCTTCATCATCCAGCTCCTCTTCAACCGGGGCAGAGGACTTGGCCAGTTCGTCGAGGATTTTTTGCTCTTCGGGAGTAAAGAACATTTCCAGGGCGGTGGCCGGACAGATTTTGATGCATTTCTGGCAGCCGATACATTTCTCTGTTTCAATGATCGGTTCGCCGCTGTCGGTCATTTCGATACAGTTTACCGGACAGGAGCTCTGGCAGCGGGCGCCGCAGGCGATACATCTGCCGTCAAGCAGGCGGGCCTTGCCGCGCGGTTTTTTCGGTTTTGGTTGTGGTTCGCTCATAATGGTAACATATCCTTCGCCAGCAGTTTTTCAATCAGTAGGGCAGCGGCGCTGGCCGGATCGGCATAGCCGTCGCCAAGAATTTCCCCTTTATCCCGCTCCGGAGAGAAAATTTTGGAGACCCAGGTCGGCGATCCCTTCAAGCCGATTTTCTGTTCGTCCAGCTGTAAAACCTTATTGTTCCATACTTCAACGACAGCGGTGTCGGCGGCGAGCCGCATGGCTACTTTTGGGTAGCGGGGCCTGTTCAGCTCTCGCACCACCGTCAGCATCGCCGGCAGCGGAGCTTCGACGATCTCGTGCCGCCCTTCAAGCTTGCGGCTGACGCGGATCTTTTGTGCTGTGGCATCCAGTGAGACTATTTTGTCAACCAGAGTCAACTGGCGATAGTTCAGGCGGCTGGCAATACCGGGGCCAACCTGGGCCGTATCACCGTCAATCGTCTGCTTACCGCACAATACGAGACCAACGGTGCCCACCTCGGCATTCAGCTTGAGGATCGCCGCGGCCAGGACATTGCTGGTCGCCAGGGTGTCGGCACCGCCAAACACCCGGTCAGAAAGCAGGATCGCATGATCAACGCCAAGGGCAAGTGCCTTCTTAAGTGTCCCCTCCGCATTGGGCGGTCCCATGGAAATGGCGGCAACCTTGAAACCGAAACGGTCTTTGAGGCGCAGTGCCTCTTCGAGGGCATGAGTATCGTACGGATTGACGATAAAGGGGATACCATCCCGAACCAGAGTATTGGTGACCGGATCAATCTGAACCTGAGTTGTGTCCGGAACCTGCTTGATGCAGACAACTATAAGCATGGATAATTCTCCCACGGTGGTGATACCTGCCAGCCACATCTATTGTATCGTGATTTTCAGCTTTGTCTAAAGACAGGGGCAACGAGCTAGAGGGTGTGCCGTCTCTTACCCTATATCGACAGCAAGTTGCAAGTTATTATACTTTCACAAAATTTTTTTAGTTTTGATGAAAGTCAAGAGTGGTTGCATTTTTTTTGTGCAGCATTTGGAGGCAACTGCCTGCAAAATGAAGTGGCCCGTCCGAAATTGTCGGACGGGCCACTTTGCCACATTCGTGAGTATTGAAAGGGACAAAATGTCCCACTGCGTTATGGCAATTCAGTGCTTCCCATCAGATACCGGTCACATTCACGGGCGGCGCCACGCCCTTCGTTAAATGCCCATACCACAAGGCTTTGTCCCCTGCGGCAGTCGCCGGCGGCGAAAACGCCTGGAATTCCGGTGCTATACTTTTCGAACTCGGCTTTGATGTTGCTGCGACCGTCCTTTTCGAGGCCGAGGGCGTCGATTATAGGCTGTTCCGGTCCGAGAAAACCCATTGCCAACAGTACCAATCCGGCGGGACGAACCTGCTCTGTGCCGGGCACCGGCTGGGGAATGAATTGCCCTTTATCATTCTTCTGCCAGGCGACCTCTACGGTATGCACAGCAGAAACCGTGCCATCTTTGTCACCTTCAAAACGGGTTGCCGTTGTCAGGTACACGCGCGGGTCAGCCCCAAACTTCGCGGCGGCCTCTTCCTGACCATAATCCACCTTGTGGGTTTTCGGCCATTCCGGCCATGGATTGTCGGCGGCACGCTCTTCCGGAGAACGGGGCATGATTTCAAGCTGGGTGACGCTGGTGCAGCCGTGGCGAAGTGATGTGCCGACACAGTCGGTTCCGGTATCGCCGCCACCGATGATGATGACGTCTTTACCCTTGGCCGAGATGAAATCATCGCTTCCGTTCAGCAGCGCCTTGGTGTTGGCGGCCAGGAATTCCATTGCGAAATGAATCCCCTTCAGGTTGCGTCCTTCTATGGGCAGATCGCGCGGCAGAGTTGCACCGGTCGTCAGAATCACGGCATCAAATTCACTTTGCAATCGAGCGGTCGGGAAATTATCTCCGCCAACTTCGGTATTGCAGACAAAGGTGATTCCCTCCGCCTCCATCAGTTTGATGCGGCGCAGCACGACCTGGCGCTTATCCAGTTTCATATTGGGGATGCCGTACATCAGCAGGCCGCCCGGCAGGTCGGCACGCTCGAAAACCGTCACACTGTGGCCGGCTTTGTTGAGCTGCGCAGCGGCGGAAAGTCCCGCGGGGCCGGAGCCGACGACGGCAACTTTTTTGCCGGTACGCTGTGGCGGAAGTGAAGGCGTAATCCATCCCTCGTCGAAACCGCGTTCAACGATGCTGACCTCGATATTCTTGATTGTTACCGCCGGATCGATGCTTGCCAGGGTGCAGGAACCTTCACACGGAGCCGGACAGACGCGCCCGGTGAACTCCGGAAAGTTGTTGGTCTTATGCAGGCGATCGAGCGCCTGTCGCCACAGGTTGCGGTAGACCAGGTCGTTCCACTCCGGGATCAGGTTGCTGATCGGGCAACCGCTGGCCATGCCGCTGATCAGCACGCCGCTATGGCAGAACGGCACGCCGCAATCCATGCAGCGGGCACCCTGGGTTTTCAAATCCTCATCCGGCATGTGCAGATGGAATTCGTTCCAGTCGTTGATGCGCTCCAGAGGTGCCCGATCGGCAGGCACTTCGCGAGTATATTCCATGAATCCAGTTGGTTTTCCCATGATTATGTCCCTATGTTGTTAAGTTTCTAATACGTTGTGCTAACCCCTCCCCCGCCTCCCCTTGACAGGGGAGGAGCCTCGCGCTTGAAAGCCTCCCCCCTGATAAGGGGGGGATTGAGGGGTGGGTGGTTTTGTATTCACCATCAGTGCCCGCTGTGGGAGTTCTCCTCGAACGCGGCAGCAAGTGCGTCGTCGCCGCTGAGTCCGGCCGCCTGAGCCCGCTCCAGCGCCTGCAGCACCCGTTTGTAATCCATCGGCATAACTTTGACAAAGCGGGACTGATACGTGTCCCAGCCGTCAAGAATTGCTTTTGCACGTACGCTGCCGGTACATTCAACATGTTTTTCAACCAGTGTCTTGACGGTGGCAAGGTCGCTTGCATCAAGCGGTTCCAGAGCAGCCATCTCAGTGTTGCAGCGTGAGGCGAAATCACACTGTTCGTCAAGGACGTAGGCAACGCCGCCGCTCATGCCGGCTGCAAAGTTGCGTCCGGTCTTGCCGAGAATAACAACAGTGCCGCCGGTCATGTATTCACAGCCATGATCGCCAACCCCTTCAACAACCGCATTCACGCCGGAGTTACGGACGCAGAAGCGTTCGCCGGCCATGCCGCGGATATATGCCGTGCCGCTGGTTGCACCGTACAGGGCAACATTGCCGGCAATGATGTTTTCTTCCGCTTTGAACGTTGAACCGGCTGGCGGATACAGCGCTATCGTGCCGCCGCTGAGCCCTTTGCCGAGATAGTCATTCGCATCACCGGACAATTTCAGGGTGATGCCGCGGGGTATGAATGCCCCGAAGCTCTGCCCGGCAGAACCGTTGAACGTGAGGTTGACCGTGCCGTCCGGCAGTCCTGCGGCGCCATGATGGCGGGTGATTTCGTTGCCGAGAATCGTGCCAACAACGCGATCAACGTTGGTAATCGCCAGTTCGGCAGTGACCGCTTCGCCGCGCTCGATGGCAGGCTGGCAGATGTCCAGCAGTCTGGTCATGTCGATGGATTTCTCCAAGCCGTGGTCCTGTTGTTCGGTGTTGTAGCGTCCCACATTCAGCGCAACTTTCGGCTGATACAGGATGTTGGACAAATCAAGTCCCTGTGCTTTCCAGTGTGATATTGCTTTGTTCGCTTCAAGCACGTCGCAGCGTCCAACCATTTCGTTCAGGGTGCGGAAGCCGAGCTGGGCCATGATCTCACGCAGCTCCTCGGCAACGAAACGCATGAAATTGACGACATGCTCCGGCTTGCCGGTGAAGTTCTTGCGCAGCTCCGGATCCTGGGTGGCAACCCCAGTCGGGCAGGTGTTGCTATGGCAGACCCGCATCATGACGCATCCCAGAGTAACCAGCGGAGCGGTGGCAAAGCCGAATTCCTCGGCGCCGAGCAGGGCGGCGATGGCAACATCGCGGCCGGTCTTCAGCTGGCCGTCGGCTTCGATGATAATACGGCTGCGCAGGTTGTTCAGCAGCAGGGTCTGGTGCGTTTCGGCAAGGCCGAGTTCCCACGGCAGGCCGGCATGCTTGATACTGGAAATCGGCGATGCGCCGGTGCCGCCGTCATAACCGCTGATCAGCACGACATCGGCGTGGGCCTTGGCAACACCCGCGGCGATTGTGCCGACACCGACTTCCGACACCAGCTTGACACTGACACGGGCACGCCGGTTGGCGTTTTTAAGATCGTGAATCAGTTCGGCCAGATCCTCTATGGAGTAGATATCATGGTGCGGCGGTGGTGAAACCAGTCCGACCCCCGGAGTTGTGTGGCGCGTCTTGGCGATCCACGGATACACCTTGTGTCCCGGCAGCTCGCCCCCTTCACCCGGCTTGGCTCCCTGAGCCATCTTGATCTGCAGTTCTCCGGCATTGGTCAGATAATCGCTGGTGACGCCGAAGCGGCCAGATGCGACCTGTTTGATGGAGCTGTTCTTCGAGTCGCCCAGTTCGTTGGTCCAGGTGAAGCGCTCAGGATCTTCGCCCCCTTCGCCGGTGTTGGATCTGCCGCCGATACGGTTCATCGCGATGGCCAGCGCTTCATGGGCCTCCTTGCTGATGGAACCGTAGGACATGGCGCCGGTTTTGAAGCGTTTCATGATCGCTTCAGCCGGTTCAACCTCGTCAAGCGGCACCGATGGCATGTTGCCTTTGAACTCCAGCAGGCCGCGCAGGGTGTAGTGGCGCTCGCTCTGCTCGTCAATCAGCGACGAAAATACTTTGAATTCCTTGTAATCGTCGGTGCGGACCGCTTTCTGGAGCGAAGTGATCGTCAGCGGATTATACTGATGCTCCTCACCATCCTTGCGCCACTGGTAAACACCGCCCGGGGCAAGGGTTGGGTCGGGTGCGACCCGCTTCGGATAAGCGCGGCCATGGCGCTCCATCAATTCGCGAGCGATGCCATTGATGTCGGTGCCGCCGATGCGTGACGGTGTCATGGTGAAATAACGGTCGATTACCGAATGGTGCAGGCCGACAGCCTCGAAAATCTGGGCGCCGCGATAGCTTTGCACGGTGGAGATACCCATCTTGGCCATGGTCTTGACCACACCTTTGATGGATGCCTTGATGAAGTTCTTGACCGCTTTCTTGTGGGTGAGTTCCGGCAGCATCCCTTGTTGAATCATGTCGTCCAATGATTCAAAGGCAAGGTACGGGTTGATGGCGTTGACGCCATAGCCGAGCAGTACGGCGAAGTGATGTACTTCGCGCGGCTCTCCCGATTCAAGGATCAGCGCAACCCGGGTCCGGGTGCCGCTACGGACCAGATGGTGGTGCAGGCCGGATACCGCCAGCAGAGCCGGAATGGCTGCGTTGCTGCCGTCAACACCCCGGTCGGACAGAATCAGAATATTGCTGCCGGATACGACAGCGGCATCGGCGGCGGTAAACAGTGCTTCCAGCGCTTTCTCCATTGCACCGGTGCCGTGAGCCGCCGGGAAAATCAGCGGCAGTGTCGCTGATTTGAAGCCGGGGCGGGTGATTCCGCGCAGTTTTTCCAGTTCATTGTTGCTGAGCAGCGGATGTTCCAGCCTGATCATCCGGGCACTGGCGGCGGTCGGAGCGAGCAGGTTGGCTTCCGAACCGAGCAGCGTAACCGTCGAAGTGACGATCTCCTCACGAATCGGATCGATCGGCGGATTGGTCACCTGGGCAAACAGCTGCTTGAAGTAGTTGTACAGCAGCTGTGACTGATTGGAAAGCACCGCCAGCGGCGTATCGGTTCCCATGGAGCCGAGCGGCTGGATGCCGTCGGTCGCCATCGGTCCCAGCACAACGCGCTGATCTTCGTAGGTATAGCCAAAGGCCTGCTGGCGCTGGGTCAGGGCGGTGTGGTCCGGCAGCGGAGCATCAGGTACATCCGGCAGCTCTTCCAGGGCAATATGGTTTTCTTTCAGCCATTTTCCGTACGGATTGGCGGTAGCAAGCTGCGTTTTGATCTCTTCATCGGGAACGATCCGTCCCTGCTCCGTATCGACCAGGAACATGTGCCCCGGCTGAATGCGCCCCTTGCTCAGGATGCGCTCCGGAGCAACTTTCAGAACGCCGGCTTCGGAAGCCATGATAACCAGGTCGTCAGTGGTGATGTAGTAGCGGGACGGGCGCAGGCCGTTGCGGTCGAGCACCGTGCCGATAACCCGCCCATCGGTAAAGGCGATTGCCGCCGGGCCATCCCATGGCTCCATCAGACAGGAGTGATATTCGTAAAAGGCCCGTTTTTCCGGACTCATCTCCGAGTGATTTTCCCATGGTTCCGGCGCCATCATCATAACGGCATGCGGCAGGCTGCGGCCACCCATGACGAGCAGCTCCAGGCAGTTGTCGAACATGGCCGAATCCGAACCATTGGTATTGATGATCGGCAGTGCCTTTTTGATGTCATCGCCGAATAGTTCGCTGGCGAACAGGTTCTGGCGGGCGTTCATCCAGTTGACGTTGCCGCGCAGAGTGTTGATCTCGCCGTTGTGGGCCAGCATGTGGTATGGATGGGCACGGTCCCAGCTCGGGAACGTGTTGGTCGAAAAGCGGGAGTGCACCAGGGCAATGGCGCTTTCCATGGCCGGATCGCGCAGCTCGGGGAAGTAGCGGAGCAGAGGCTTGGCGTTCCTGCTGTCCAGCCGGGGGCCGTCCTCGCCGGACCGGCTCCACATCACGGCGCGAAAGCCGTCCCACTTCGGCTCGTACGCCCAGCCCGGGGGCGGGGGCAGATCGTCCGCCACCTCCGCCTCCATGGGCACGAGCGGCGGCGAGAAGGGCCACTCGGTGTAGGAGCCCTGCCGGCGCGTCGCGTCTGGTTGGTTTCGATGTTCCTGCATGATGCGATAATAGGCGCTGTGAGCC
>Ga0118677_10014532_pt1 | contig 11091 bp, 6 predicted proteins | sample AliMusrvi5mmetaG_FD_86154 | JGI IMG/M metagenome (GOLD analysis project Ga0118677, IMG submission 86154)
GTCCAGATACTCACCGGCATCCTTGAACCGCTTGAGGCGAATATAGGTCTGGGAGATGTCCTCATCCACATCGCGATCGTCCGCGCCGCCGGTCAACTGGGCCTTGGCCAGTGCAAGCCCCTGGTCTACCTGTCCCGCATCCACCAGTTGGTTGGCGTACGTAACTTGAATCAGGTGGTCCTTGGGCAGCGCCTTCGCGGCTTCGGCGGCAATGGCGGTTGCATCCTTCCACTGGTGCGCATCGCGATAGGCTTCCACTTCGCCATCGTAGCCACGCGCAGTATAGTCGCCGCCAAAGTCGGCAATCTGCTTGTAGGCCGCCACTGCCTCCGCCGTCTTGTTCTCTTCGCGGTAGATAATGCCAAGCCGCTCCAGGAAGATGGCGCGGTTCTGTTTCTCCTGATCGGAGTACTTGCCTCCGGGATGCGACGATGCGTCCAGAATCCCAGTCAGAACTGTAATCGCCTGATCGTACTTGCCCAGCGCGTCGTAGATGAGGGCCTCGTTGTAGTTCAGTTCCAGCGAATCCGGGGCTTGCGTCTTTGCCTTTTCCAGCGTTACCAGGGCCTCGTCATAATGGCCTTGGCGGCGTTGCACTTCCGAGATGCGAATCTGCGACTGCGCATCCGTGGGGTCCGCCGCAATCAGCGTGTTCAGCACCTTAAGTGCCTCGTCCAACTGATCGTCGCCCAGCAGCGCGCTGGCAAGCCCGCGCTCGGCATCCGTGTTGTCCGGCTCCAGGTCCAGCGAACGACGATACGCTGCGGCAGCCTCCTTCGGCTTCTTCAACTGGTCGAAACTCTCCGCCAGCGCATACTCCATGCGCGCCGTCCGGTCCTCCGCTGGCACCGCCGACAGTGTGTCTACCGCGCGCTGCGCATCGCCCTCCTCGCTGTACAGCGCCGCCATCCGCAGCACAACCTCCTCCGAGTCGGCATCGATCTTCTGCGCGGCCTTGAACTGAGCCTCTGCCTTTACATGGTCATTGTTCAGCGCGTACAGCTGCCCTAGCAGCAGCTTCGTCTCCAGATCGTTCGGCTTCAGCCGCGCGATGGTCTCGTACTCGGTGATCGCAAGCTGTAGCATCTGGCTCGCCTGCGCACCCTGCATGTCGCCCAGCGTACGCAGGTACACCTGGCCCAGAAGTGTGTGTGCGTCCACATCGTTCGGGTTCTTCTTCACCTGGTCCTGTGCCGCGCTCACCGCGTCCTTGATGCGCCCAATCCTGAAATACAGATCGGCCAAGCCATCCTGTAGCAGAACAGAGTCTGGATCGGCGTCCAAAGCCAGCTTGTACTCCTCGACGGCCTGGGTCGCGAACTCAGGGCGACCGGCGTTGACCGCCATCTCCTCATAAAGATGCGACAGGCCGTAGTGGTAGTAGGCGCCGGAGCGGCCTGCGTCTGCCGGAACCTGCTCCGTGCCGGCTCCCTGTCTCCGCTGCAGGCCCGGCGTCTGAGAGGTCTGCGGCTTCGGACTAACCGGTGGAGTTGTCTGTTGCGCGGCGGAAAATAGCTGTGGTGTTGCTACCAGCAGGGCGAAGACCCATACCAGCCGGAGAGCGTGTATCCGAGAAGCTCGAGAGAGCAAGACCATGGGCATAGGTTCCTATCCGGCGGGATCGAGCAGCTAACACTGTTTAGACGCAGCAAGGCTTGCCTTGGATGCTGTTGGCGGCGGCAAACGTGCCATTGCAGCAGAGTACGAACATTATAGCTGTCATCGGACACTCAGCGGATTTGCCCCCTCTTAGCCGTGCCGGAAGTGCCGTATCCCCGTGAAGACCATGGCGATACCAAGCCGGTCTGCCGCTTCGATCACCTCCGCGTCGCGCACCGATCCGCCCGGTTGGATGATGGCCGTCGCGCCCGCATTGGCCACCGCCTCCAGCCCGTCCGGAAAGGGAAAGAATGCGTCCGAAGCAGCCACTGTGCCTTCCAGAGGAAGAATCGCCTTCATCGCTCCGAAGCGCGCAGCGTCCACCCGGCTCATCTGTCCCGCGCCAATGCCAACCGTCTGCCCATGCCCCTGGTCGTAGCGAGAGTAGACAATCGCATTCGATTTCACATGCTTGCACACAATCCACGAGAACAGCAGCGCGCGCATCTCCTCTGCCGTCGGCTTGCGCTTGGTCGCCACGTTCAGATCGGCCTCACGGATCCGTCCACGGTCGGCGTCCTGCATCAGAAATCCGCCTGAAACCTGCTTCAGCGCCCGTACTGGCCTGCCCGCGTCCGCGCGGATGTCTGCAATCTCCAGCAATCGCAAATTCTTCTTTGCCGCGAAGCGCGCAACCGCCTCCGCGGTAAACGACGGAGCAATGATCGCCTCCACAAACAGCTTCGCAATCTCCTCTGCCGCCTCCGCGTCCACCTCGCGGTTGATGCCGATCACGCTGCCAAATGCCGACACAGGATCGCACTCCAGCGCGCGCTTGTACGCATCCAGAACGCTCACTCCTGTCGCCGCGCCGCATGGATTCGTATGCTTGATGATGGCTACTGCTGCGTCTTCCGTCGCGTCGAACTCGCCCACCAGCTCCCAGCAGGCGTCCAGATCCACCAGGTTGTTGTAGCTCAGTTCCTTGCCTTGCAACTGCTTCGCCGACGCCACGCCGCGCCCGCTTCCATCTAGATATAGCGCAGCCTTCTGGTGCGGATTCTCGCCATACCGCAGCACCGTCTTCAGTGGATCGATCACACGAACGGCCTGCGGCATCGCTTCCACATCGAAGACCGCCGCCTCGCCATGCGCAGCAGGCTCCGCAATGCTCTCCAGCGTCGTTGCAATCCCCGCATCGTAGGCCGCCGTCACAGCGAAGGCCGCCTTCGCCAGCCGCCAGCGCGTCGCGCGCCCAAGCGAGCCGGCGTTCGCCGCAAGCTCCTCGGCGATCCCCGCATAATCCCCCACCGACGTCACAATCGCCACGTCCTCAAAGTTCTTCGCCGCCGAACGCACCATCGATGGCCCGCCAATGTCGATGTTCTCGATGATGTCGCTGAACGCCGCGCCTGTCTTGCTCGCCGTCTTCTCAAACGCGTACAGGTTCACCACCACCATGTCGATCGGCTCGATCGCGTGTTCCCTCACCGCCGCCACATGCTCCGCATTCCCGCGGATGTGCAGAATCCCACCGTGCACCTTGGGGTGCAGCGTCTTCACCCGCCCGTCCAGCATCTCCGGAAAGCCAGTCAGGTCGCTGATGTCGCGCACCGTGAGTCCCGCCTCGCGCAGCGCGCGCGCAGTCCCGCCGGTCGACACCAGTTCAACCTCATGTTTGGCCAGCGCACGAGCAAACTCGACCAGGCCGGTCTTGTCGGTTACGGAGAGTAGGGCGCGACGGACGCGGCGAAGGCCGCTCAATGCTTCAGGGCTGGCGGTGGAATCAGATGGGGAAGTCACACATCTATTTTATGCCGCCCGCCTACGCCGCCTGTTGAAACCTCGCCTCAAACCATGACCGCGCCACCTGTCCCCACACACCTGGCACCTAGTACCTGGTAACTGTCATCACTTCACCATGGCCCCGGTCAGGTCACTCGCTCGCGCTACGTTGTGGCTGGCGCACCAGCGGCGCAGTCCGGTGGCGATGTTCTCCACCGCGCGCGGATCGGCAAAGGTAGCCGTGCCAACTTCGACCGCGGTTGCGCCCGCCAACAGGAACTCCACCGCGTCCTCGGCACACACAATGCCGCCCATCCCAATCACTGGGATCGACACCGCCTGCGAGGCCTCATGCACCATGCGCACCGCGATGGGACGGATCGCCGGCCCACTCAAGCCGCCCGTCTTGTTGGCAATGCGCGGCCTGCGCGTCTCCACATCGATGGCCAGCGCCAGAAATGTATTCACCAGCGAGATCGCCTGCACGCCCGCGTCCTCGCAGATCTTCGCCATCAATCCAATGTTGGTCACGTTGGGCGTCAGCTTCACCATCACCGGACGCTGTGCGGCCTGGCGGCAGCGCAATGCCAGTTGATACAGCGAGTCGCCGTCGGTGCCAAACACCATGCCGCCGTGGCTGGTGTTCGGGCAGCTTGCATTCAGCTCGTACATCGCAATACCCGGCGCGTCGTTCAGTACGCGAATCACCTCCACGCAGTCTTCAATCGTGGTGCCGAAGACGTTAGCGAGGATGACCACGCCGGGAATCTTGCGCAGCCTGGGCAGCTTCTCTTCCACAAAAGCATGCACACCAATGTTCTGCAGGCCGATGGCGTTCATCATTCCGGCAGGCGTCTCGATGATGCGCGGGCTTGCATTCCCCGCCATCGGCTCGCGAGACAGGCCCTTGGTAACGAATGCCCCAATCCGGTCCAGCGAGACGATCTCCTCGAACTCCAGACCGTAGCCAAAGGTCCCGCTGGCCGCAATCACCGGCGAGCGCAGCACCACCCCGGCTATCGTCACGTGCATGTCGGGCTTGCTCAGCTTGTCACCGCCATTCCCATCCCTCCAGTGTAACGGCGAACAACCGGACAGCGCATCCGCTGTATGCGGAAGGGTAGAATTGTAGGGATGCTTGACCTTGCCTATGTGCGCGCAAATCTGCCGGTTGTGGAAGAGAAGCTCCGCGCCCGCAATATGGACCCGGCTGTTGTACTGCGTGGATTCGCTGACCTCGACGACCGCCGACGGGACGCGATTACCCGACTCGAAACGCTAAAGATGTGGCGCAATACTCTTTCCGAGAGGATTGCGGAGGTCAAGCGCGCGGGTGAAGATGCAAGCCCTCTGATGGAACAGGTACGCAACAGCAAGGGCGATATCGAGGCCGGTCAAGTCGAAGTTGATCAGTTTGAGGGGAAATTGAGTGAGCTCCTTCAGGCTGTGCCTAACATGCCGCAGGACTCCGTTCCCATCGGTAAGTCCGAGCACGACAACCGCATCGAAAAGGTTTGGGACGGCAACGAAAAGCTCACCGCCGATGGCTCACCCGACACTGCCTACACTCCCGCAGCGCCGGCCTATCCTCCCCAGCCACACTGGGAGATCGGCGAACGTCTTGGCATCCTCGACTTCGAGCGTGCCGCCAAGATCTCAGGCTCACGTTTTGTCGTCCACTATGGTCAGGGAGCACGCCTCGAGCGTGCACTGGCCAACTTCATGCTCGACCTCCATACGCGCGAGCACGGCTACACCGAAGTTCTGCCACCCTATATGGTCAACGCAGACTCACTGTACGGAACTGGTCAGCTCCCCAAGTTCGAGCAAGACTTATTCAAGGTACCCACCGATAGCTACGAGAAAGACAGACACCACTCTCCGGTGCCTGGAGAGTTAGTCTTGGCGCAAGGCCAAACCGGAACCTTCAGAGTTGTTAGCGTCGGCCCCGACGGTGTCTTGATCGAACTTGTAGACGCTGCTGGTTTCCCTTTCGATCCGCAGTATCGAACGACAGTGCCTCGCGGAGCGCTATTTTATCGTCGCAGCTTTTACCTCATTCCCACCGCGGAGGTCCCCGTCACCAACCTCTTCCGCGATGAGACGCTCGACGAATCGCAGCTCACCACCAGCTTCTGCGCCTATACCCCATGCTTCCGCTCCGAGGCAGGTAGCTACGGCAAGGACGTGCGTGGCATGATCCGCCAGCACCAGTTCCAGAAGGTCGAACTGGTCAAATTCTGCCGTCCGGAGGACTCCGTCGCCGAGCACGAGCGCCTCACCCGCGACGCTGAGCGCGTCCTCGAACTCCTAGGCCTGCCTTATCGCCGCATGTTGCTCTGCACGGGCGACATGGGCTTCGCTTCCGCCAAAACCTACGACCTCGAGGTCTGGCTTCCCGGCCAGAACCTCTATCGCGAGATCTCCTCCTGCTCCAACTTCGAGGCCTTCCAGGCCCGCCGAGCCAACATCCGCTTCCGGCCCGCAGGCAGCGTCCAGGGAAAATCCAAAAAGTCCGAGTTTGTGCATACACTGAATGGCAGCGGCCTCGCCGTCGGGCGCACCTATCTGGCCGTGCTGGAGAACTATCAGCAGGCGGATGGCACGGTGCGAATTCCCGATGCGCTGCAATCCTATATGAACGGCGAAACGGTGATCGCGCCACAGAAGCACACAGGCAGGAGCTAATTGATGGGAAAACTTCTACGCAGCTATTTTTTCTGGACCTACGAGCGAGGCAGCTTTCACTTCGACGTGATGGTGACCCTCATCCTGCTCTTTCTCTTCGTCTCGCCGCACTACATCAACTTCAAGGACCGCCCGGTGGAAACCGTAGCGTTGCAGGGCAGTGAAGTGTTGGTGAAGGAAGCGGGGCACGTTGGCACTAGCAGCATCTTCGTCTACCAGATTCGCAGCGACCAGGCCGGCGGCCCTACAGCCAGCCAGTCCCAGGACGATCGCGACGCAGCCATCCTGCGCATCGTCGAACCCATCTCCGGCGAGGTAACTCTCGATCACTCCGAGCCGGTGATGGACGCACACGGAAAAGTCGTCGCTTACAACGCGTGGGTGGTACGCTGATGCGACTTCCTCTGCTCTCCGCGGTTGCTGCCGGCGCACTGTTCTTCGCAACGGGCTTTGGCGTGGCGAATGCGCAGGCCAGGCCCGACCGCCTGAAGAGCGTTTTGGATCAGATGGACGCAGGCAGCAGGAATTTCAAGTCCGCCGAAGCGTCGGTCCAGAAGCAGCAGTTTGAAAAGGTTGTGAACGATACGACAACCCAGTTGGGCACGATCTACTTCCAGCGCATCGGCGGCACGATCCAGATGGGAGCAAAGTTCGATCCGCCCAACGCGCAGACCATCGAATACAAGAGCGGCACCGTGACCATCTATACAGTCGGCACCAATCAACGCAAGACCTACTCTACCAGCCAGAACCAGGCGCTCGTGCAGACGTTCCTCGCGCTTGGCGCCGGCGGCAGCGGACGCGATCTGGCAGCCAACTGGATCATCACGGATCAGGGCACGGAGAAGATGAGCGACGGCCTCCAGACGGTGGAGGTGGAGAAGCTCGACCTCGTCTCCAGGGACGCCAGTGTCCGCAATACCTACACCCACATCACCGTCTGGATCGATCCACTGCGCGATATCTCCCTCAAGCAGGTGGCCTTCGCACCTTCAGGCGACACCGACACAACCATCTACACCAACATCAAGCTGAACCAGCCCATCGACCTGAAAGCGTTTGCCCCCAAATGTAAAGGCAAATGCAGTTAGCACTCGCGTCTGACTTTGTGCGGCTCCGCAAACAGTGCCCCAATCCAGATAAAGAACACCGGGAAGAACTCCAGCGTATAGCGCGGCTCGGAGTTGTCGATGAACAGCAGCAGCGCCGCGCGCAGAACTACGCTGGCGGCCATTGCCCAGACAAGTTCGCGATAGCCGCGCTGTCCCGGAGGATTAAACGACATCCAGTTGTTGCGCTTCCACACCCTGAAGCCGGCAAACGCAAGCGCAAAGAAGGCGAGATTAAGTGCCGCGTACAACAAGGCGAAGGCACTCTGCGCCCGGTGTTCCCTCCACCTCCACCATTCATCGGCCACGGGCATCATCTCGGTGCGCGGTCGCAGTGCCATGTCCAGCACACGCGCAATGTGCAGGCCAAAGTAGTACTGCACCGGGTGAACGTGGATCAGTTCATCGCCCAGCGCAGCGAAGCGGTTGTCCAGAGCCGGGGTCAGGGTAAGCGTGGCGTTGTAGTCGTCCAGCAGCGCAGCGGTGCGGAGGCGCATATCCTGCGAAGCTGCCGGTGTCGAGGCGGCAAAGGCGCGCCGCGGCAGGTTGAAGAACTCGACGCGATCGCCGTCCATGGGCCAGCAAACCTCGTCGGTTGCGGCGAAGTCGATGGCCCAACTGCCGTACCAGTGGCCGAAGCCGCGCAATACAACTTCGCCCGGATCGCTTGCGTCGCGCGGAGAAAGCGGTTGAAAGACATGGAAGATGCGTTCATTGCGGGCCGTCCACACCAGCAGCGGAAGGGCAACGCACAATGCTGCGGCAAGTACCGGAAGGGCCGAATGCCACGCGCGCGCACGGCGTCGGGTGGTTGCCATCGATCTACCCAGCATCGCCGGCAGCACCGCCGCGGCCAGCAGACCCTGTTCTGGCCGTAGCAAAACGGAGTAGGTCAGCGCCGCAGCAACGATCCATAGCCAGCGGTTAGTTCCCAGCCCCGCGTCCTGCCATCGCGCAAAGGCATAAAAGGCCAGCGCAATCGTTGCGAATACCAGCGTCTCAGCAAGCACTGTGCAGGTATAGTTCGCCGTGAAGGGACACAGGGCCGCCAGCCAAAGAACCCACAGCCGTGCGCGACGACCAAACAGCCGACCAGCCAGTGCGCTCACCAAACAGCAGGTAATCAGATCGACGGCAACCTGAACATGCAGCACGGCGCGGTAATTCTCCACGCCAAAGAGGCGGAAGCACCCCGCCAGAAACAGGGGATATCCCGGAAGCCGGGACAGAGTGGGCCGCACCACGAATGAGCCGGGTGCTGCGCCGGCATTCGTCACTCCGTACACGCCGTGCTGCAGCCACGTCTTCGCGATCTCGCCATAGAACAGGCCGTCGCCTGCCACCCGCCCCATGTGCGCGACGAACCACAGCCGCAGCAGCAGACCGGCCAGCAGCGCCGCGCCCGTACCTAGCCAGTATCTGAGTCCTTCTCGCTTCATCTACCTGCATCATACTGTGTAGCCTAAGCAGCTTCCGCACGTCGCGTTGACTATGGCTGGAGGGCTGATACGATTGCGCAGGGGCAGCTTTACAGAGGTGTCAAAGGCGCCTGGGAATGCGATCATTCACCATGAAACCTTTTTCCACCCAGGTCCCTCTGCGTTTCACCGTGCGCAGCCCGGTGCCAGGGCAGCAGGTTATCAGGCAGTCTCTTGCAGTCCAGCAGCTTCAGTCAGAGTTCGGCGAATAAGGAAACATGAGCCAGCAAGTCTTCTTCGATCCTCAACGCAAGCGTTGGAAGCGGTTACGGCGAATCTTCGATAGCCTCGCGCTCTTCGGCGTCATCGTCGGGGTCTTATTCATCGTTGGACTGGTGCATATGACGACGCTGCCAGGGCTGCTCCTGACGCAGCGTCCGCGTAACTGGGTCCCGCTCCAGGTCGAGCCTCCTCTGAAGCCAGGCCAGAAGCTGCGCCAATCCCCCCACCGCAAATCCAACCTCAAGCCATCCGAGGTGATCCTGAACTCAGGAGAAGGCCTGCGCGCCGCATACTATGTGGAAGACGATCCGGCCAGCTACTCCTCCCTCAAGCAGCACATCCACCAGATCGACCTGCTCTTTCCCGAGTGGATCCACATCGTCACCCCGGACGGTGCGCTCACCTCCTACAGCATGGACAATCGCTCCTTCGCCGTGGTGGACGCGACCGGCGTACTTCCCGTGGACCACGAGCGCAGGGTTGCCCGCGTAATCGCGGCGGGTCGCGAAGATACCGAAATTTTTCCTCTGGTCAACAACTACGACCCCATCAAGGGCGTATTCCAGCCCTCCATCGGCGATTTCCTTTCCAACCCGGTAGCGCGTACTCATTTTGTCCAGCAGGTCGACCACTTCCTCGCCGCCAATCCCACCTACCGTGGAATTTCCCTCGACTTCGAAGAGATTCCAGACGAGGCCCAGGACGGTTACCTGGACCTGCTGGCGGAGATCTATCAGAACTTCCAGTTGCGCAACCTCAAGCTCTATGTCAACACCCCGGTCAGCGATGACAGTCTCGATTTCAAGTTCATGGCAGACCACTCCGACGGCCTTCTGCTCATGAACTACGACCAGCACCAAACTGACAGCGGCCCAGGCCCGATCGCCGCGCAGGACTGGTTCCTCGACAACCTAAAGAATGTGTTGAAGGTTGTGCCCAAGAACAAGATCATCTGCTCCCTGGGCAGCTATGGCTACGACTGGACCATGTCGCTTCCGCCAGTAGGCACAAAGCCCTCAAAGCATTTTGTGCCTAAGGTCCTGGCGGCTGAGGAGATGTCAACCCAGGAGACTTGGCAGGAGGCGGACGATGCCGAAGCTCAGATCGAGCTCGATTCGGACTCCCTCAACGTCCACTTCGCCTACGACGACGACGACGCGCATGTCCGTCACCAGGTCTGGTTCCTCGATGCCGTCACCATCCTGAACCAGATGCGCGCGGCACGGGCGCTCGGCATCGAGACCTTCGCCCTCTGGCGCCTCGGCTCCGAAGACAACTCTCTGTGGGCTATATGGGATAAGCCGATCCGTGCCGATCCGGCCATCGATCTGGCCAATGTTGAGCCCGGGTTCGACGTCGACACAGAAGGACAGGGAGATATCCTGCGCGTTACGCGCAAGATGCAGATCGGCCACCGCACCCTCAGCATGGATGACGACGATTCAATCCCGCTGCCCTATCGCTCCGTCGCCACCGAGTCGATGTCCTCCTATCCCCTCTCCTACACCGTGCAGCAGACCGGCTACTACCCCAAACAGGTCGCCCTCAGCTTCGACGACGGGCCAGACCCCAAGTGGACTCCCATCATCCTCGACATCCTGAAGAAGTATCACGTCGCCGGTACCTTCTTCATGATCGGAGAGGAGGCGCAGAACAACGTCAGCATTATGCGACGCGTCTTCAACGAAGGCCACGAGATTGGCAACCACACCTTCACCCATCCCGACATCAGCGATATCTCCAACGAGAGCGTGGACCTGGAACTCAACCTCACCGAACGTCTCTTCGCCGCCGAACTCGGCGTCCAGCCACTCTACTTCCGGCCCCCTTACTCCATCGACCAGGAGCCCGATACCAACGATCAGGCTGCGCCCGCAGACCGCATTCAGGACCTCGGCTATGTCATCGTCGGCGACAAGATCGACACCAGCGACTGGGATGAGCACCCCCGCAAGTCTCCGCAGGAGATCACCGATAGTGTCTTCCAGCAGATGCACGACATGCAGACCCGCCCCTGGATGCAGGGCTCCATCATTCTGCTGCACGATGGCGGCGGCGACCGTACCGCTACCGTAGCCGCGCTTCCCGTGCTCATCCAGTCCCTGCGCGACCGCGGAATCGCCATCGTTCCCGTCTCCCAGCTCATGGGCAAGACGCGAGCACAGGTCATGCCGCCGCTCAATCAGCATCAACTCTGGCAGGCCCGCGTG
>Ga0118677_10014535_pt1 | contig 11087 bp, 7 predicted proteins | sample AliMusrvi5mmetaG_FD_86154 | JGI IMG/M metagenome (GOLD analysis project Ga0118677, IMG submission 86154)
TTGTGATATACATAAAACCAGAGGTGCAGCGCACCGAAACATTGTATTTGTAAGTATATGAAAAACAGAACATATCATTATAATGATTATTCTCGTCATTCATTGCTTATCCCGAACTCAGGTTAAAAGGACTTTGATATTGCAGTTGAAATTATTTTACGAAATTGAACAAACTCCGCTCTAATTCACCTTTTAGGGGTTGAGGGCTAATATTTTTTACCATGAATAACAATCAGCAAACTGATCCCTGGTGCATTATTGAAGAGGGTTTTCATCCGGAAAATCAACTCGCTTCGGAACGTATTTTTGGTTTAGGAAACACCCAACTCAGCAAACGAGCAAATTTCGAAGAGTATTATTCCGGAAATACAGCCCCGGGAACTTACATAGCGGGTGTTTATGCCAGTAGATATTTGAACCCGAAAGATCCCAATGCCGATTTGTCGGCTGCGTCAGACCCGTTTTCAAATCTTCCATGTTGGACGACTCTTCATGTGTGGCTTAATGCAGAACAACTGGATTTAGCCTGTTGCAAGATAATAAACTTTCGCAGGGTGTTGAATATGCAGCAAGGTATGCTGGAGCGAACATTTGAAATAATTACTGCCGAGGGTTATCATATTGAAGCTTCTGTACAACGGTTTCTTAGTCTGGCTCAGCCCGAAATTGGAGTAATAAAATACTCGGTTAAGTCGCTCGACTTTGTAGGGCATATTGCATTTTCTCCAACAATTGATGGAAATATTAATGAAGTATTTCAGCCAAATGATCAACCGGAATGGAATGTATTACAGTCCAGAACGCAGCGGGAAGTAGCTCATTTATGGATTCAAACGCGGCGTACCAATTTCCAGATTTGTGAGGCAATGACCTACGAATTCTTTAAAAATAATGCGCAAATTAAAACAAATCCTACCAAGATTGAAAAGCAAAATGTGGCCGGTTTTTCGTTTGGAACTGATGTCAAAGTAGGCGATTCGGTTTGTGTGTATAAATTTGTTGCATTGCTCAGTTCCTTGAATCATCCTTATCAGGAACTTACCGCAAGAGCCTGTGAGAAAGCCTTGAACGCAAAAACTGTCGGTTGGAATGAACTTTTGGAGGAGAACAATGTGGCGTGGCTGCAAAATTGGGAAACGACCAACCTTTCTTTGACGGGAAGTGTTATTAATCAACAGACCAAAATCAGAAACGAATTTCAGAAACTTCAACCTTGTTTGGGTGAAAATCAAGAATAATCTATTTGAAAAATTATGAGAAACTATATTTTAATTGTATTTCTGCTTTTTATAGCTTTGAATATCACTGCCAAAACTCAACCGTTGGTTCAACGGCTTGAACCAACGTTCTGGTGGACTGATATGCACCAATCAGAGTTGCAATTGATGTTTTACGGATCGGAAATTTCAGCATCTGAATTCAATATCAATTATCCAGGGGTAACAGTTTCGCGTAAACAACTGACGGATAATCCGAATTATGTATTTCTGTATCTGAATATTGCAAAAGAAATTAAAGCGGGTAAGTTCAATATTGTTTTGAAAAAAGGAAAAATAAAAGAAACAATTGCTTATGAACTAAAAGCCCGACGAAATGGCTCGACCGACCGGTCAAGTTTTACAGAAGCTGATGCCGTTTATTTGCTAATGCCTGACCGATTTGTGAATGGAAACCCTGCAAACGATTCTATGGCTGGTTATCATCAAGGTGTACAAAGAAATGTTCCGGGTGCTCGTCATGGTGGTGATATCGAGGGAATTATTTCGAAAATTCCTTACTTGGCTGATTTGGGAATAACCACGCTTTGGACAACACCGCTTTTCGAAAATAACGACACGGCTTATTCATATCATCATTACGGTTGCACCGATTATTATAAAATAGACCCGCGACTGGGCAAAAACGAAGATTATCCGCGCCTTTCGGAAGCCTGCCATGCTAATGGTTTGAAAATTATTATTGACGTAGTGCCGAATCATTGTTGTTCACAACATTGGTGGCTGAAGGATTTGCCTGCCAAAGACTGGTTTAATGTGTGGCCAACTTACACTTCATCAAATTATCGGATGACGGTTTGGACTGACCCTTATGCTTCGAAAACTGATTTGTACAAACTGACTCATGGTTGGTTTGCCCCGAACATGCCCGATTTTAATCTGAATAATCCACTGCTGTACGATTATCTGCGGCAAGTTTACGTGTTTTGGATTGAATATGCCAATATCGACGGAATGCGTGTGGACACTTATCCTTACAACGATATTCGTTTAGCCGCGAAGTTTATTCAGTCTATTCGTGACGAATATCCGAAAATGAATGTAGTAGGGGAGTGCTGGGTGAAATCTCCTGCCGAAGCTGCTTATTATCAAACCGGAAATAACAATAAAGATGGGTTTGACTCTAAACTGACTAGTGTGATGGATTTTTGCCTGAAAGATGTGTTCAGTGTTTCGTTCATCGAGAAAGAGAGTTGGGATAGAGGAATGGCACGCTTTTATGGTCATTTTGCACAGGATTTTGTGTATCCGAATCCGAAAATGATTATGAATTTTCTTGATAACCATGATATCGACCGTTATTCTACGGCAGTAAAACGCGATGTTCGGAAATACAAAATGGGACTGGCTTTATTATTAACCGTTCGTGGTTATCCTCAGATTTATTATGGAACGGAAATTCTTCTTGATGGAACTCCCGGCGATTATCAGGGTTGTCGATTCGATTTTCCGGGTGGTTGGGCTGCCGATAAACACAATGCGTTTAAAGCTGAAGGTCGAACTGTTGATGAAAATGAAGTGTTTAACTACACCAGAACTTTATTGAATTTTAGGAAAAATAATCCCGTGCTTCAAAACGGAATGATGAAGCAGTTTATTCCCCAAAATGGAATCTATGTGTTTTTCCGGTATAATAAGGAAAAAATCGTTATGGTTATTGTCAATAATAATCTGGAAAACAAAGAATTACAGTTAAGTAGATTTGATGAAATGTTGTCAGGTAAAAAGGTCGGAGTGGAAATAACTTCAGGGAAACAATTTTTACTAAATAACCCTATTACTATACCTACTAAAACCGTTTATGTTATAGAAATCAATTAATACCTTCTGCCATGAAAAAATTTTCTTTTCAAAACTGGCTCCAAAAACTTCGGTTGGTTGCCGCACGTTTTCCGTTTACATTGTTTTTTATTATTGGGTTGGCATTCGAATTTTTTCTGAAAATCAATGGTAGAGATCTTCTAATTCCTGATCGAAACTGGGCTTTTTTCTCAGTCGGAATTCCGATGACTATTGCCTTGACACTTTTTTTGGAAGAATTCAAAAATCTGATTTTTAGTATGTTTGCTAATTTGATAGCAGTCATATTATTGTTGCTATATTGCTATTCATTGCCCCAAAAATTTTACCCGGCAGATGTTTCTCAACAGGTGGTTTTAGGAATAGTTTTCTCACTTTCGGCTTTTGTGGTTTCGTATTTCGGCAAAAATACTGACATCTCGTTTTGGAAATTCAGCAAAACATCTGTTCTTCAACTGATTATTTCTTTTATTTTTTCTCAGGTATTAATGTTGGGATTGAGTTTGGCTATTCTTTCGCTTAAGGAGTTATTTAAAATTGATGTAGATCCGAAAGTGTATGGAAATCTGGCTATTATATGCTATGCTCTATTTGCTCCAATCTATTTCCTGGCTAATATCCCTGATAAAGATGAAAAACACAAGCAAGAATTTAGCTTCGATAAATTTCTGAAAGTGTTGGGATTGTATATCTTACTTCCGATTCTGGCAATATACACGTTAATACTTTATGTGTATCTTTTTCAAATAATTATTAAATGGCAGCTACCCGAAGGTTGGGTTTCGTGGTTAGTTTCCATTTTGGCGTTAGGTGGTTTGTTATGTATGATGATTCTGTACCCATTGCGTTTATATCCTGAAAATAAAATTGTAAGTAACTTCTCAAAATTCTTTCCTGTCATTCTGTTACCTTTGTTGGTATTGATGACTATTGGTATTTTCCGTCGTTTCGGCGACTATGGTCTGACAATAAATCGCGCTTATGTATTCTTATTTAATTTTTGGTTGTATGGTATTAGTGTATATCTATTTTTTTCAAAATCTGCTCATTTAAAGTGGATTATCATTTCATTTGTAACAGTTGCATTTATTTTTTCCATTGGACCGTGGAGCGTTTATAATGTAACACGGCGAACAATAGTTAAGGAAATAGGGCAACTACTCAACGAAGCGCATTTATTGAAAAAAGGAAAAGTGATTGATAACTCCAATTTAATAATCAGAGTAAACGACACGTTGGGAATTAAACTTACGAATAAAGTTGAATACGTTTGCTTGCACTTTGGGAACGAGTCAATTCAACAGTTTTATAAAGATTCTCTTGGAAATAAAACGACTTGGGATATTGAGAAAACACTCGGAATTAATGCCACCTCAATTAAATTTCAGAACAAAACGAATGTAAATTATTTCAATGCTAACCTGCAAAACGAAAACAATATTACTGATATTACAAATTTCAAAACGTTTATCAAAATAAATAAAGGTAATGAAATTGAGAAGATTTATAAAACGAAAGATATTAGTGTGTTGTATAAGAATAATACGATATATGTAACCAAATCAGGTGATAAAAATCAAACTCTTTCGATTTCATTGAAAGATAAACTCAATTATATTATTCGTGCTAATAACTCAGGAAATAACTTCAATGTCAGTGATTTGTCTCAAGAAGGTGCAAGTTATAAACTGATAATAAATCGTATTGCTGGCTTCCAAAGACAAAATGAAGTTACTATTATTGTCACAGAACTTCAAGCTGACCTTTTTATCAAATAACACACTAAATTATGAGACTCATTAATTTATTTATTCTTGCTTGCTTTGTCTTGACGGCTTGCCAGCAAAAATTAAATTTTCCGGTCGATTCAGAAAATAATAAGAACCTGAATTCATTATCAACGCTAAAACTTGGCGAGAATACAATTTATTTACAGGATTTCGTAATGAATCCTGCTGATATTGACTCTATTTCAAGCTCATCGGATAAACTGGATTGTAAATTGGATAGCAATAAATACACTGCTACATTTACGGTAAAAAAAGAGATGGAGCATTTTGTAAATGTAAATCTTTGGGTAAAAGGTGTGCCATATTCCATTCCTTGCCGCAAAACAGATAAAATTGATTATAAATTTACGTTCAATCCGCAAGGGAAAATCTACCGGAAAGTTTTGATTGCCGGACAAATGAATGATTGGACTGCTTCAAAAACGCCGGAATTAAAAGTAAATAATAAGGGTATTTATGAAGTTCAATTGTATCTGAGTCCAGGAACATATTTGTATCAATTGAATTTGAATGGAGAACAAAACCATGATCCAAGCAATCCGGATAAAGTGGATAATGGATTCGGAAAATTCAACTCAATTCTTCAGGTTAAAGGACAAAATGACAAGTTTCCGAAGATTTTTACCGATAAGTTTAGCAGTTCAACCATAACGCTGACAACACAAAATGAAGTGAAACAAACTTTTGTTTACTGGCAAAATTACTGTTTGCCTGCAAAATTTGTAGTATCCGAAAACGGAAAAATAAAACTTGTTATCCCTGTTGAAGCTTCGAAACTCGACCGATCCTTTATTCGCGTTTGGGTAAGCAACGATTTCGGAGTAAGTAACGATGTGCTAATTCCACTCGAAAAAGGTAAAGTATTGACTAATTCCAACCAAATTAGGCGTGATGACAAACAGGCTCAGATTATGTATTTTATGTTGGTCGACCGGTTTATGAATAGTGATAAATCGAATGATCATCCTATGAATCGACCGGATGTAAATCACAAAGTAGATTATTGGGGAGGAGATTTGGCTGGGTTGAAACAAAAAATTGACGATGGGTATTTCAAAAAACTGGGTGCAAATACCTTATGGATTTCGCCTTTGAACCAAAATCCGACTGAACCTTATGGATTTTATGCACCAATGAAAACTAAATTTTCCGGATATCACGGTTATTGGCCTGTATCGTCATCTAAAGTTGATTTTCGTTTTGGTACAAATCAGGAATTCAAAAATCTGGTTGCCGATGCACACAAACAAAATATAAACGTTTTGCTCGATTATGTGGCGCATCATGTGCATAAAGAACATCCATTCTACAAACAACATCCGGAATGGACAACACCTTTGTATCTGCCTGATGGGACACTAAATACGGAACGTTGGGATGATCAACGCCTCACAACCTGGTTTGACACATTTATGCCTACACTCGATTTGGCGAACCCAAAAGTGGTGGATATGATGACAGATTCGGCATTGTTTTGGTTGAAAGAGTTTAAGTTGGATGGGTTTCGTCACGATGCATGCAAGCATATTACCGAGCAATTCTGGCGTGAACTGACTTTGAAAATTAAGAAACAAAACCAGGGAAAAAATCTGTATCAAATTGGTGAAACCTATGGAAGTCCTGAATTAATAAGCAGTTACCTTACAACAGGAATGCTTGATGGACAATTTGATTTTAATGTGTACGATGTGGCCAATACCACTTTTGCGGGAGTTGGTGGGAGCAATTTACTCAACGTGCAGACAATTTTAAGCTCAAGTTTATACACTTACGGAAATCATAATTTGATGGGCAATATTTCAGGAAATCATGACAAACCCCGCTTTATGGCTTATGCTTCCGGCGATTTAAGATTTGGCGAAGACTCCAAAGCTGCCGGATGGCAACGCGCGATTGGCATTACCGACTCTACGGCTTATGATAAATTATTTTTAATGCACGCTTTCAATATGACTATTCCGGGAATTCCCGTGATATTTTATGGTGATGAAATTGGGCTTACCGGTGCTAACGATCCCGATTGCAGAAGAATGATGAAATTTGATAACTGGAATAATCGGGAAGCGAAGCTTTGGAATTGTGTCTCAACGCTCGCACATTTCCGTAGCGACAATCTTGTAATGATTTACGGAGATTTTATCAATATCCTGACGACAAAAGATAGTTGGGTTTTTGCCCGGAAATATTTTGAGAAAGAAGTAATTGTATTTATCAACAATTCAACAGACTCTAAAAATTTTGAAGTAACTTTGCCTGAAATTATAAAATCGGACAAGTGGAAATCAATTTTTGGAAGCCGTTTTATTAAAATAAATCAGAAAATCAGTTTTAAATTGCCTGCTTACAGCATGGAGTTATTATACGAATAAAAATCTCTAAACATGATTCAAATTAAAAACAGTGTTTTGGCTGCGGCTGCTGAAAAAGGCATGGATGAATTCCTTCAGGTTTTTACGAATGCTTATCTGGAAGTTATCGGTGGTGAGCTGACTGATGAAACAATGCCTTTGCTTAATGGTAATCAGCATACTTTGCTGGCATGGCACTTTTTCTCTGTCGAAATGCGTGAAGGTGGATTTGTGCAGTTAATTCAAAACGGTTATGGTGGCTATATTTTCAGTAATCCTTTTGCGAAAGCTATCAAACAATTTGGGGCAGTCGAACTCTCAAAGTTGATATATAAAGCAAAGGAAATTTATGATCCGAATAAAGCCGCTTTGGAACGCGAAACAACCGAAGAAGAATTTAATGCGATGTATGTTGACTTTGAAGTTTTCGATGATTTAGAAGAAATTTATTTTGATATTGAAGAACAGCAAACGGCTTTAATTGCGGCGTATGTAGATGAACATATTGCTGATTTTGCCGAAATAATCGAGGACTAAATAAAAATCTCCCGCAGATAACAACTAATTGTTCTGCGGGAGATTTTTTTTTGGATTGATGTAATTATTTTAGGTCTCTTCGTTTGTAGAGTTTGCGTTTTGTGTAGGCAAACCAGTTGGTACTACGCATAATCATCAGTACTATTATTGGAAATGATGCCACATTGAACGACTGAATAGAAAGAGCAAATGCACAAAGAGCTCCAATCAGTAATGCGATATTAAATATCTGGTAAAAAAATAAAATTCTGCGAAGTTGGGTAGATTTTATCCAGATAAGAATCCCTAATATAATATTTAAAGGGTTTAACCAGAGTATGTTCAGGTTTAGCTTCACTAATGGGTGTGTAGAAAAAACCATTAGAAAAAATACAATGAGACCCGCTATACCGGTCGAAATCAATAGCACTGAATCAAAAGACTTCAAATGACGTCTACGTTTTGTATCCCAAAGTGTAATGATTGTCCCAAGGATCAATAGGAAAATTGAAATTGACAAAGGTTTGAATGCCCAAAATGTAGTTGAATGACTCTCAATTGTTTCGTTTTTGGTAACCAACGTATTCTTTTTAGAAACTAATTTTCGGTTTTGTCCTTTGAAATTTATGATTTGGGCTGTTTGAACCTCTGTCATAAGAACTTCCGGTAGAAACATCGTTTCACTTTGAGAAGCTATTTTATCCGCATCAAGACCGAATATTACGTCAATACCAAATTTTAACCAAGTATCTGTCCCAACGTAAACACCTACCCAATGACGGAAAGTTTTCGATTCATTGTTCGGCTGAAACTTCACATAACCTTGCAATGCTTCCAGGATTTTATCACGTGGACGGGTAGAGCAATTGTCAAAAATAAAATTGTACCGATAAATCCTGTTTTCCGGTTGGTAATTGGTAATCAGAAGGTTAAATAAATTTTTCTTTTCAGTTACTGTCAGATTGAGAATCTGTTCCCAAACGGTAGAATTCCTTTGTTTATATTCAGGTAGAAAATAAGCTGTTTCGTAAACTCCTAACTGATAATCAGTTTCTCCTTTGATAAATTTAAAATAAAAGTTCGCAGTTTCAAAACTAAAAATACCATAGTTGAACACAAGATCGAGTCCGTTTGTTGAATCATTAATACGTATGGCCGTGTGTCCGAATTTAGAATAAACTTCTTCGCCGGGTGAACAGGTAATTAAACTTATTATTGCAGAATCGCTGATAGAAATTTGTTGTGAATTTGCATTTATAATGCTGCTGAGAAAGATACAGAAAACAAGAAAAATTCTCTTCATAAATAATCAAGCTGATGAAAAACAAAGATAATAATTTTATTTTAAAATTCTCAAATAACCGGCACTTAATTTAACAAATATATATTTTAACTGGTTTTTGATTCATGTAAGTGTATTTATTTTTTAGAGAATAGTATTTTAATGGTTATTTTTTGATTTTTTTTTTCTCATTTGATTCTATCTCTCAAAAAATTACTAAATTTGTGCTTTATAACATTGTTGTCAAACATATTTCTATACGAATTTTATGGCAAAAAAACACGCTTCGGAACTCAAACCACTTGAAGAAATTTTGACGGTTTGGGATGTGCTTACTCCCGATGAACGACAGTTTATAAGCAATAATTACACTGTTCATCATTTTAAAAAAAATGAAATAATCCAATGTGAGGGAGAGATTCCTACGCACATGATGATTTTGGCTGATGGGAAAGTAAAAGTATATAAAGAAGGCGTTGGGAGTCGTTCGCAGATAATCCGTATGTTAAAACCAGGTGAACATTTTGGATATCGTGCCATTATTGCCAACGAAATATACAATACCAATGTTACAGCTTTCGAAGCATCTACTGTTTACATGATTAAAGCCGACATTTTTTTGTCAATTTTAAAACACAACAATGCATTCTGTTATCGTTTTCTGGAAGAAATGGCTAGCGACTTGGGTGCTTCCGATGCACGTTCGGTAAATCTTACTCAAAAACATATCCGTGGTCGCTTAGCCGAAGCCTTACTTTTATTACGTAAAAACTACGGTTTGGAAGAGGATGGCGCAACCATAAGTATTTATCTTTCGCGTGAGGATTTGGCCAGTTTGTCAAATATGACTACTTCTAATGCTATTCGTACATTGTCCAGCTTTGTAAATGATCATGTTATAGCTATGGATGGTCGAAAGCTTAAAATTATTGACGAAGAAAGACTTCGCAAGATTAGTAAAATGGGATAAAAGGATTCTTTATTGAAGTTTGAAAACTGCACTGATAACTGTTTACACATATACTAGAAAATATGAATGCTTCTCAAATTCATGCAACATTTAAATCGGCATTGCAATCTCTCGCTACAGGGAAGTTGAAAAATGTGTTTGAGAAAACCAAATTATTGGTAGACGAGCTTCAGATTGGTGAGTTTTCGGACCGATTACAGGATTTACAACAAAATTATCAATATTTACTACATTATTATGTCTCTGGTGTTGATGATCCGCAGCGGAAAACGGTTTATAATAAGCTTATTGCAAAAATATTTATACTTAATTCCGAACTTCGTGAGGAATTGTTATTGCGTAATTCATCAAATTACGAGTATTCCCAAAAAAGGTATTTCCCTTTTTCCAAACACTCCACTTCAGCTTCCGAATTGCTTATTTCGTTGAAGTATTTTCATTCGCAATCTGCACTAATAATGAATCTGGGTGATGCGCATGAAGTTGAACTGAAACGATTGCGCTCTAACTACGAAATTGCATTATCCGAACTTTTCAGTGTTATTTGGTTGACAAGCAACTATCAATCTGAAGAAAAAACACTTTTTACAAAAATAATGCAGCCCGACTATCCGGGTTGGCTTGAAAAAACCCTAACGGTTTCTGCATTGACTCTTAACCTTTGGCGAATGTTCGACGAGAGCAAACTTTCATTGCTTTTTGATGCATGTCAGCACGAAGATCAGCGTGTAAAGCAGCGTGCGTTGGTCGGTTTGTGTTTTGTACTGGCCAAACATAATCGTTTTTTACCATTTTTTCCTTCTGTCCGTAACCGATTGGTTTTATTGGCTGACGATATTCATATTGTGGAAAACTTCCAAAATATTATTATTCAGATAATTGCGACTGCCGAAACGGAAATGATTTCAAAAAAGATGCAAGAAGAAATTCTGCCTGAAATGATGAAAATCAGTCCGAAACTTCGCGATAAAATGGATACCGATAGTTTGTTGAACACTGATGAATTGAACGAAGAGAATCCGGAATGGCAGGAGCTGCTCGAAGAAAGTGGAATATCGGATAAACTGAAAGAACTTAGTGAGTTACAAATGGAAGGTGCTGATG
>Ga0118677_10014536_pt1 | contig 11086 bp, 7 predicted proteins | sample AliMusrvi5mmetaG_FD_86154 | JGI IMG/M metagenome (GOLD analysis project Ga0118677, IMG submission 86154)
AAAAATTAATTGGCATATCTTTAATTGAATTAATTTTTTAACGGTATGGAAAACAAAATCTCGTTCGTGATTAGTGATGAAGCTAAGGCCAATATTGGCAAAGCAATTGAAACAATTATTCAAAACCTGCCGGTACTGGTTAACCTCACTGCTGTTGACCGTCGTACCCTGCCCAAGATGGGAGATAAGTCATTTGCATTTGTAAACAAATCCTATGAATATGCTGTTCAGAATCCTAAGGTTATTCCTGGATTCCTGGATATGGCGGAGTTTGAAAAAGACACAATTGGTACAGCTGAACTTAAAAAGGTACTGATTCCACTGCGCCAGCTTGTTGAAAAACTGGATGACACAACGTTGCTTACCGGGAGTGAAGCCCTCTCATCTGCTTTGGTCTTTTATACGGCATTAAAAGGGGCTGCCAAGGCGGGAGAACCGGGTATGAAAACAGTGTATGCAGACCTTCAGTCACGCTACCCGGGACGCACCAAAGGAACTACAACACCCAAAATCGTTGTTAATTAAGTATGATTAAGTGGTTAATGAATCAATTGCCGCCGGCTGAGTCTGCCTTTTTACTCACTGGCGGCAATTTTTCTGAGAGATATTAGCGAAATCCAACGTTTAAGAAAAAGAATACGCTGGTCTTTGTTACCACGGAGACATGGAGGACACTAAGATTCACGAAGGAAGATTTACTCAGTGTATCTCCAGTGTACAGTTTTGGGGTCTGAATAATCAGCAGATAGCTTCCAAAGTGAGTCGCATGAAGTTAAGTTTGAAGAAGAAAGACTCAAGCACTCAACATTTTGTTTCTTTGGTTCTCACGTCAGCTTAAAAAGTGCAGTAATTTTATTTCAATGATTGATATCTTTCTTCAAAACTGCATATCTGGCCTTTAAACTTGAATATCCGCCAGGCAATTTATTGATCCGCTAATGCTACTTCTGAGCAAAAAGGTGCAGTTTGGAAGCTCCCCACTGAATTACCGAAGCTTTGGGCTGCATCTTGAAGACTCTGAACTGAACGTTCGAAGACTGACAAAGCATGATGGAAGATCAGTGCTCCGGACTGGTAATAATGCAAACCTCAAAAGACATTAGTTTCATCTGACATCACTGTTTTAATCTCAGAACCAGTATCCGAAATTGGCGGAGAAAGTTGGTTTCTCAGTCGAACCCGAGTATCCCAAAGTCATATCCAGCGGTCCAAAAAGAGTTTTCATTGAGTATTTTATACCCGTTCCGAATATCAAATCCTTTCCTATTGCCATATTATTAGTTGACCATAGGCTATTTAATAATACTGAAACATACTGCGAATCGGCAATCTTAAACCGAAGGCCAATTAATCCAATGTTTGCAAAGCGCCCCTTCAGGTTAACGGCCGAAAGCCCAACAAAAGGAAGATGGTAATTGAAATACTGAGAATAGGGTTCTCCTCCGACAAGTGTCATTTTAGATGGGGGGAAATCTGAATTGGACAAAGTGCGACTATAAACGTCAAGTAAGAGGGACAAATTCTTGGATAAGGGTAGTACATTACGCATCTTAAAAAGTAAAATAGGGCAAATTTTAGTTGTCGCTATATGATCAGATACTAATGAAAACTCGGTGTATAGGTTTGTCCCTTTTCTGGGAAAATAAAAATCATCCATATTGTCATACGAAAGGTATGAGAAAGCATTGGTAAAGAAAATATCTGTTTTCCCTGTCATAATCGGGTAAGTGTCGTCCTTTTTGAAAATATCACCATGAAAATACTCTTGCTGAAATCCAATCCCCAAATTAAACCGCTTCAGAAACGGTTGAAATAAATAGATAGTGCCTGATGTATAAAACACATTTGCTTCCAGTATTTTCGATCCCTTGTTGAATATGTTATAATTCTGATACTTGCCTTTAATACTGAGGCCAAGGGTTGGGAGATTTGTTTTATTTGTTTCAGCCATGATGGTTAACCCCGGATTAATTGACAATTCGGCACTTGTTGACAACAGACCGAATACATTACCATAATTCTTCTGGGTGGTATTTAGTAAAATGGCGGCGGCATCAGTTGTATTTGCCTTAAAACCAATATTCTGTGTAAAAACTTTTTTAGTAGTAATATGCAGATTCAGGTTTTTACCTGTCTCTGTATCAATTAAATTAAAATAAATCCGATCGAACCCACCTAAGCCATATAGCCGGTCGATGGCTTCTTTTATTTCATCGAAAGAATAATTTCCAGGGATTTTCAGGTCAAGTGTTTTCCGGAGAAAATCTTTTTCTAAATGGTAGTTTCCGGTAAAACTCAAATCCGTAATGTGCCATTTATCGGGTTTAACAAAATCCCGTGACTTTTTGTGCGGTTCGAGTTGATACTTCGATTTTAATTCTCTGATTTGGTGGTGTAGGCTAATGGCAGCCTTTTCCCCTCTGATGATTAAAGTATCTACCGCGCTATTTGTAAAACTCGATATAGAATATCCGGAGATATCAGGTCTTATGATTAAATCACAAAGACTTTTGTTAACAGAATCTTTTGCCTGATCAAAAAACCCGACCAATTGATTCAAAACATTATCAACAGATTTCAGGTTCTTTCGGTCATAAAAATCACTCCGAATATCCACCCCGATTATGATATCAGCTCCCATGTGTTTGGCCACATCAGTTGGGAAATTATTAACAAGACCTCCATCGACCAATAAATGGCCATCTCTGTCAGACGACTGAAATGCAATTGGAATAGCCATACTTGAAAACATAGCGGTAGGTAAAAACCCATTTTTCAGAACCACTTCTTTTCCGGTTTCCAGATCAGCCGACACACAGGCAAATGGAATGGGAAACTTTTCAAAATCGGCATCTAAGGGAACATTTCCGGCAAGTCCGCAGAAAATGTTCAACACGTTTTGTCCTTTAAGTAAACCCTGTGGAAGACTGAGTTTCTTTTGTCCGTTGATTGGCAATGATATAATGTACCTTTGTTTTAGAAGTTGGTCGTTTTTTGAAAGATATGCCCGGGAAACCTCATCAGATAGAACCGTTTCCCACTTTAGCGATTTTACCAAAGTCTCCAGCTCCGATGCATTGTACCCGATCGCATAGATTCCGCCGACCAGGCTTCCCATACTCGTACCAACAATTAAATCAATCGGTATTCCTTCTGCTTCCAGAACTTTTAGAACACCAATGTGGGCAAAACCTTTGGCACCGCCTCCACTTAGAACTAAAGCAACTTTAGGACGTCGCGTGTTTTCTGTTTTTTCCTGTGCGTGACCGGCGAATGTATTGGTCATTGATAAGCCAATGACCAATACACTCAGGAACGACAGCCGGATTAATTTTTGAATCATCTAATTCTAATTTAGAGAATTAACTAAAATTAAGTTTTCTTTTGACAAAATCCAAATCACTGCCGATCACACAAAATTCAGCAAAATCCTCCGAAAGTGCATCCAATATTTATTTTACTTTTGGCATCGGGCATGTCTGACAAACGAAAGTTCTATATTGACTTCTGTTTTGACACCTCCCGATATATTATCTGTTACTTTCTTTATAAGACCTTGAGCGTTTGCCACGTTAAAACTGAATTCCAAAACTATTGCTATCTTCTTCATCCAGTTAATTATTGAAATTAGATACATGTATTTCACTGTTGGCGGGATACACCTGTCAATGAGATCAGATTTTTAAGGAACCCTTTGTCCTGACTAATTCTATTCAAATCGCACTTTCCACCATCGCTCTGCTTTTTACTTTATTAATCAGTCTTATTCTTTTGAAATGAATAACCCGGGCGGTTATCCGATGAAAAATGTAATATACGATGGGGACAACAAGGAGTGTTAAAACCATGGAACTTGTCAGGCCACCAATGATCACCCATGCCATTCCTGTTTTTAATTCGGCACCGTTACCCGATGCTAAAGCAATTGGGAGCATACCAAATATCATCGCGAAAGTGGTCATCAGGATCGGACGCAAACGTGCTTTGCCTGCTCCGATTAAAGCGTTAAACGTGTCCATATTCTTGTCATTGCGCAGATGGTTTGTAAAATCGACGAGTAAAATCGCATTCTTCGATACCAGTCCTATTAATACTATCAAACCGATTATACTGAAAATGGTAAGGTCATTCATCGTAAGTGCCAGTGCAAAAAATGCACCGATCAGCGAAAGCGGAATCGAAAACATCACCACAATCGGGTCGAGCAGTGAATTGTAAAGCACCACCATAATCAAATAAATCAGCACGATTGCAGCAAGAAATGCGATTCCCAAACTTCCAAAAGCCGTAGATTGAACTTCCAGCATACCTGCAGGCCTGATTGTAACACCCTCCGGGGCTTTACCTTCGATGGCCGCGGTAATTTCGGCGCCTATCGTCCCCACCGGCCGACCAACAACATTTGCCTTTACGGTGATCGACGAAATCCGGTCGGTGCGCTCAAGGGCAGAAGGGCCAAGACCATAGGATATATCAGCAATTTGATTCAACTCAATGATCTCCCCTCTTTTGTTTTTAAATGTCAGTTTCGAAACATCTTCAGGGCGATTGCGGTCGAAATTATCAATGCCAATACGTATATTGTATTCAAAATTTTCTTCAGTATACTTGGAATCATCATTACCGGTAAGCGCCACACGTAGCGTAGAACCTATATCAGTAACAGATAATCCAAGTTTCGACATTTTATCACGATTCAATTTAACCTGAACTTCCTGACGCGGATCGTCGATGGAATATTTTGTATCGGCGCTTCCGGGGGTGTGACGAACTGCGTCTAAAACCATTGCTGCGGTTTTTTGTACTTGCTCTATATTGGCCCCTTGCACAATATATTGAACCGGTGCAGCACTATTCCCGCTTATTGAAGCAGCTATTGTCTGTGCCCGGATGCCAGGAATGGTCCGCATTATTTCGGTTTTTATTTGTTTGGCAAATTGATCGACGCCAATCTTCCTCCCTTTTTTATCCACCATTTTTACCATAATAGTGGTCTCATTATTTTTCGAACTATTGGTACCAGTCAAGCCCACATTCGTATAAACGCGTTCGACTTCAGGTTTGCTGCTGATGATCTTTTCGACCTGCATGGTGACCTGATTATTTTGATATACAGTAATCTGAGGGTTCATATCCAACGTAACCATAAATTCACCTCTGTCGACTTCGGGAGTAAAGGCAAAACCTATAAATCCGGCAGGAATCAGTGCTATTGAGCCGATTAATAAAACTAATGCGGTGAGCATGACTAACGTTTTATGATGTAATCCGGCAGTAAGTAAATTAGCATACCAATTTTTAATTGAATCAAAAACAGATTCTACCGTACGGGAGAATCGGGCTGAAAAGGTAGATCGTTTATCATCAGATAGTTTACCAAAACGCGACATCAAAAGCGGCGTTACGGTGAAAGAAACCAAAAGGCTGCAAAGTACGGTGATAATGATCGGGACAGCAAACTCTTTCAAAATATTTCCAATCATTCCACCCGCAATGGCCAAAGGCAAAAAGACGACGACAATAACAAGGGTGATGGCCATACAGGTAAACATGATTTGCCTGCTCCCTTCGAGGGCAGCACGCCATTTGGTTTTCCCCATTTCCAAATGGTGAACCATATTTTCGACAACAACGATAGAGTCGTCAACCAATATTCCAACTACCAGCGACAAGGCTATAAGTGACATCATATTGAGTGAATAGCCCAACGCATACATAAAAATAAAGGCTGGTATGATAGAAAGGGGAATTGCAACCATAATAATCAATGCGCTTCGCAAATCGTGTAAAAAGATAAAGCAAATGAAGGCTACGATCAAAATGGCCAATATCAGATCGTCGACTACCGAGGTCGCTGATGCTTCTGTATAAACAGAATCGTCGGTAGCTATTTCGAAGTGGACGTTTTGGGTTGCATATTCCTTTTCAATTTTAACAAGTTCGGCTTTGGCTAATTCGGCCACATTTACAGCATTGGCATCAGATTGTTTCTGAATCGAAATACCTATGGCGTCGTGGCCATTGATACGGTTAATTAATTTCTGATCAGCAACGCCATCTTCCACCTCTGCAACATCCGTTATTTTTATATCACCCCCGTTAGCCGTTGTTGCAATTACAGTGTTACGAAGCTCGTCGAGATTTGAATATTTTGCGGCTAAACGGACAGAATAGACAGAACCAGTATTTTCTACAGTACCTGCCGGAATCTCCACATTGGCCGCTTGAATCACCTGAAGAACCTGTAAAATAGATAAGTTATAGGTTTGTAATTTTTGAGCATCGATATTAACCTTGATCTCCCGTTCGTTTCCACCACTCATCTTCACAACACCAACACCTGAAATTTTTGCCAGGCGGGGTGTAATACGATCTTTTACCAACTTGTAAAATTCGGTAGAAGGCAGCGAAGAAGATGCAGCCAGATTCAGGATAGCCCTTTCGTCCAATGACATTTTTTCAATCGAGGGGTCTAATACCTCAATCGGAAGCTGCGATTTGATCGCATTGATTTTACGCTGTGCATCCTGTACTCCCTGGTTTGGATTGGCATCAGCATTCAATTCGATGGCTACGACAGATACCCCTTCGAGCGATGTCGATGTGATTTTTTTGAGGTTTTCGAGCGTCGATAGTGCGTCTTCTATTTTTTTGGTCACTGAAGTTTCCACTTCTGAAGCGCCTGCACCCGGATAAATCGTTTGTACAGTAAGAATAGGTACTTCAAATTTGGGAAGCAGGTTAAGATTAAGCAAATTGTAACTTACCAGCCCGCCAATTACCAATACAGTAAAGATCACCATAATTAGCAATGGCTTTTTTAAGGAAGTTTCTACGATTGATGACATATCTTTGTATTTTTATTTTATGATAGTAATTCCTGCACCATCTGTCAGGTTAATTTGACCGTTGGTTACTACCCGATCACCTTCGCTGATGCCGGAAGTTACTTCTAAGTAGGAGTTATATTCTAGTCCGGTATTGATTTTTACAAGGTGTACCTTTTCACCTTTTACGACATAAACTGAAGGGTCTTTTATGGTGCTTACGATAGCATCGCGCGGAATCATGAGAGATTTTCCCGATTTTCCCATATCAACTCGCGCATTAACATATGTTCCGGCTTTCAACGGGTTTTCGCGATTATTGGCAATGAGGATTTCCACCGGGAAAGTGTGTGCACTGCTACCCTGAGGACTAATACCAGAAATAATTCCCTTATAGGTTACGCCGGAATAGACATTGGCACTGACACTAACTTCCTGTCCCTTGCGGAGTTGGTAAACATTCGATTCGGATACGGCCAATACTATTTTCAATTGGGCGATATCGGCCATGCCAGCGATTGATGTACCCGCATTAACATATGCCCCCAATTCTGTGTTTTTTGAAGTTATAACACCGCTGAATGGGGCTATGATCTTCGTGTCATCCCATTGTTTTTTCGCATTTTCCAATTGGATAGATGCATTCTCATAACTTATTTTCATATCGCGCAGTTGATTGTCGGATATAGCATCACCTTTGCGCATCACCTGGTAACGATCGTAATCTTCTTTATCTTTGTTGTAGCTTAACTGTGCATTTTCAAATGCCAATCGTTTATAGGCATCATCCACCTTTGCCAAAATAGTTCCTTTGTTGACCAGATCACCCAGTTTGAAGTTAATTTGAACAATTTTGCCTGTGCTTTCTGATGCCACAACAACCTCTTTCTCCGGCTCTGCCATCCCGACTAATTCCAGCAGATTACTGATTTCACGCTCTTGTGCCGACACTACGGTTACTGCGATCCTGTCTTCGGCAATTTTTACTTCCTTACGTCTATCGATTTCCTTTTTATTATCCGCAAGCGTCCATGCCATTGCGCCGAATAATACGAGTACTATTATCACTATCAATATTGATCTCTGTTTCATCTTTATATTATTTGTTTTTTAAAGTTCAGATTGAATTCGCCATGTATAAATATACTTTTGTGTAAGATTTTCTCTCATGGCTCGTTTGATTACTATTATATTATTTTTTGAATAAGTTTCTGATTTCACCGTTAAGCGACATGATTTTCAATTCATCTTCCTTGAGATTATAGAGCGCATTTAAATAATTTGCCTGCGCATTGTTCGAGGCCATTTCATCCTGTAATAAATCGCTCATTGTGGATAACCCTTCGCGATATTTCAAAGCGGTTTCCCTATATACATTCCCAGCCAGCGTGATATTCAGCTTTTGGCGTTGCACATTATTTTTCTGGTTTTGAAAGTTGTTCAAAGTATTTTGATAATTCACACTGAATTGTTTTTTTGTATTTTCCAAAGTAATTTCTGTCTTTTGAACATCCAGCTTTGCCTGGCGCGATTTGGATCGTTTTTCCATTCCATCAAAAACAGGTATAGAAACGCTTAGTCCGACATAGGAAGATCCATACCAGTTGCTTTCGGAACTACTCTGGAAATAATTCTTAAAATCCTGTCTCAATCCTTGATTGGTATATTGCCCTGTAAAAAAGAGGGATGGTAAATAACCACTCTTTATCATTTTTAGGTTTAGGCTGTTGATTTCCTTTTGCGATTCGAGCATCTGAATATCGATATGATTTGAGAAATCGGATATCAATTCGGGGGAAACGCTTATTAATGGCATTTCAGCGGTATCCGTCAATGCGATTGTTTCGTCAATCGGTATTTCCAGCGTATATTTAATCAGATTCAACTGTTGTTCAAGCATCGCTTCTGTGTTGCTTAATTGTGTATAAAGGTTTTCCAGATTTACACTGGCGCGCTCACCATCTACTTGTTTACTCATTCCATTATCCACTTGTATTTTAATAATGTCGCTTTGGTGCTTCGCACGGGCGATATTTTCTTCGAGCAATTCTTTTTGCCTGGTAGTTGTCAAGGACAGAAAATAAAGTTTCGATACTTCAAAAGCCTGTTCTTCGCGTGCCTTTTCAACGCCTAAAGTGTTCAGAGCCTCAGATTTTTTCGATAACTTCAATGCGATTAAAGCAGTTTGGTTGTATAACACCTGGTTTAAACTAATAGATGCATTGGTGTTGAAGTTGGTCCCCATTTTTGCAGCAATGCTTGTACCCGGTAGTCCGAATATTTCACCCGGCAGAACTGTAGTAGGCAGAACCAGATTGTCCTGAAAATTTCCGCTGATGTTAACTTTAGGCAATAAAGCAGCGCGTGTTTCGTCTGTTTTATACCCGCTTTTTTTCTGATCAATACGGGCTGTTTGTACATTGATGTTTTTTTCGACAGCCATTTGCACACATTGTTGTAAGGATAATCCAGTCGTCTTTTTTTCTTGTGCTAATAGCAGGGAGGTGCTGAACAAGACGAGTACGACTGATAAAATAATTGACTTCATGAATTCTCTAATTTTAATTGTTTCAAATTTGTAATATCTCTATCACTAAATGACGGGGCAAAGGTAAAGGAGATATTTAGACCAGAAAGGCCATTTGTGCTACAATATTGGACTAAAGGATGGATTTGTATTTGAATTACGACTAAATAACCTATGTTTGCAGAAAAATAAATATCATGAAGAGTATTATAGTACCTTTAAATTGGCGAGCCGAGTTGGAAAATATTGCAGAATTTGACTCTATAGATAATGATTTTGTATTGCTTGACGCGATCCCTGACTCAAGTACTATTGATTATCCATTTAAATTGGATGCAACCATGGTTATCATCTGCATTACAGGAACAACAAGCGGGGAGATTGACCTAAAACCCTACACCAATATTGCGCCATGCCGTATCGTTATCCTTCCTGATCAGATTTTAGAGCATGGATTTGTTAGCGACGACTTTTCCGGGCTTGTAATGATTATGTCAAGGCGATTCACCGATAGCCTGAATATACAGGTGAACCTTCCACAAATGCTAACTTTTCGTAATAATCCAACTACCTCAATGACCGATGACGAGTTGAAAACGATCCTGGATTTTTATTCTATTCTGCAGCGAACAGTGAGAAAAAAAGAGAACCCTTATCGCATGGAAATTGTGCAATGCCTGATAAAGGCATTTTTCTATAGCTCAAGCTACCCTAAATTGTCGGATGACGGGTTAAAATCTAAAAATGGTGCACTTGTAGAATCATTTTTAACGCATGTTAAGGCTCATTACAAGGTACAGCGGGGCGTGGAATATTATGCCAACAAACTGTGCCTTACTTCCAAATACTTGTCGAAAGTGATTAAAGAAAGTAGTGGTTTGTCAGCAAACGATTGGATAGATCGTTATGTGACGCTGGAAGCCAAAGCCCTCCTCAAATCTACAAATAAGACCATTCAGCAAATCAGCGACGAGTTGAATTTCCCTTCTCAGTCATTTTTTGGGAAGTATTTTAAACGACATGTTGGTGTATCACCCAAGGAGTACAAAAAAAGTTGAAGATACGAAAACAGATAAGCTATATATTATAAATAATATTGCAAAAGTACTGACGAAGTCATTAGGTCAGCACCGTAACAAAAAAGTGATCGCCAGTAAATGCATTCCCATTTTTCAGAGGAGCAAAAACTTATTTCATATTAGGATGGTATTCAGGTGAAAAAAGAGATTTTAGCTGAAAGTCAGGCTAGATTCAGGCAAGAGAAAGGGTTTATGAAATATTACATTAATAAACCCGTGATAGCTAACCTAGCGAGAACCGGGGATGATCCGGTGACCTCCCCGATTGTGATCGGGACGCTCTAACCAACGGAAGTTGATCCCTGCATGGGATTCCTTTTCTTTATAAGATTTTCCAGATTTATACTGCTCTTCATTCTTTTTAAATAAAGCTCCCGTTTTAAAGCATCTGTTTTGGATGAAAAAACTTCTGTATAAACTAGGTTCCAGGGACGACCGCTCTTTGTGGAAGGAGTAGCGCCAGCGTTATGCCTGGCAAGCCTTTCATCGGGATCTGCGGCGCTTCCGATGTAATAATGATTTGATTTGTCACTGTAAAGTATGTAAATAAAATAGGACATAATGATAATATAAGCCTAATTTACGTAAAAAAGAGGAGAATACAAAATGTAAACCCCTCTTTTTGTAGCGAGAACCGGGGATGATCCGGTGAC
>Ga0118677_10014537_pt1 | contig 11086 bp, 10 predicted proteins | sample AliMusrvi5mmetaG_FD_86154 | JGI IMG/M metagenome (GOLD analysis project Ga0118677, IMG submission 86154)
GCATTACCACGCACGGATTCGCATTCAACGTGACGACCAATCTGGCCGACTTCAATTTGATTATCCCCTGCGGCATTGCCGATCACGCGGCGACCAGCCTGGAACAGGAAATTGGGAGCCGGGAGAATCTGGATCTAGAGGCGGTGGCCCACCAAGCGGCGCGGCTCTTCGGGCAGGTATTTGGGCAGCAGGCGCTGGCCTTCGAGAACCTTGCGGCGCTGCGCGCACAGTCCTCGCCGGAGATTCCGGCGGAGGATACGCCGGTGCGGGTTCCTGCCGAGGTGGAGAGGTTGACAGGCGCGGCAGAGCGGCCGGTTCAAGCCTGAGAACCTTGACCGATTGAGGTCTGTGGTTCCCCGGTCTCAAAAGCGAGACCGGGGGCACCCAAGATTCATTTCCAGTCCGGCCTAAACACCTTGATTCCCGCTCGGCGGGCTTATGCGCCGCAATTTATAATCCGGCAGGAACCGGGCCCGCAGCATAGGTCCCGCATCGCGGAGAGAGTGATTCATGCCAACCGACGTGGTCATGCCCCAGATGGGCGAGTCAATCTTTGAGGGCACCATTACCAAGTGGCTTAAAAAGGCCGGCGATGCCGTCGAAAAGGACGAGCCATTGTTTGAGATCTCCACCGACAAGGTGGACGCTGAGATTCCCTCGCCCGTTTCCGGCGTGCTGAGTGAAATCAAGGTTCCCGAGGGCGCGACCGTCCAGATCAATACCGTGGTTGCTTTGGTGGCTGAGAGCGGGGAACACCAGGGACCAGGGAACGGGGAACAGGGAACATCCGACGCTGCGGCGACGCCCTCGACTGAAGAGACGATCATGGGGCCAGTAGTCACTGGCGGCACAGACGTGGTGATGCCGCAGATGGGCGAATCCATCTTTGAGGGCACCATTACCAAGTGGCTCAAGAAGGCCGGCGACCGCGTTGAAAAAGATGAGCCGCTGTTTGAAATCTCTACCGACAAAGTGGACGCCGAGATTCCCTCCCCTGTGGCCGGAATCCTGACGGAAATTAGAGTCCTAGAAGGCGCGACGGTCGAAATCAACAAGGTGGTAGGGGTGATTGGCGGGGGTGCGGTTGCGGCCCCGGAGGCGGTTGCAACAACGCTTGCTGCGCCAGTCGCGGTAGAGGCTGAGGAGCCGGTTGCGCCGGCAGCTATGCAGGCGCATGGCGGCAGGTTGCGCTCGTCGCCGCTGGTGCGGCGCATCGCCAAAGAGAACAATCTCGACTTGAGCCTGGTTGCGGGAACCGGCTCGGAAGGCCGCATTACCAAGGAAGACATCCTGCGCCACATGAGCCAGCCGGCCAAAGCAGGGCAACGCACTGGCACCCTGGCGACGGCGGCAAAGCCGATGGTGGAGCAAATAGTGCCGCTTACCAAGATGCGGGCCATCATTGCCCAGCGCATGGTTGAGAGCCTGCAGATCAGCCCGCATGTGCACACCGTTTACAAGGTGGACATGACGCGCATTGTGCGGTTGCGCGAGCGCGAAAAGGCCGGCTTCGAGAAGCGCCACGGCGTCAAACTGACGTTTATGCCCTTCATCGCTTCCGCGGTCGTCGAGGCGCTGGAGCGGTTCCCGATTGTGAATGCCTCAATGGAGGACGGCTCCATCCACTACCACCGGAACATCAACCTGGGCATCGCGGTTGCGCTGGAGTGGGGCCTGATTGTGCCGGTGGTGAAGCAGGCCGAGGGCCGCAGTTTTGTTGACTTGGCCCGCGCCATCGCCGACCTGGCCGAGCGCGCGCGGACCAAGAAACTGATGCCCAACGAGGTTGGGGGGTCTACTTTCACCCTCACCAACTCCGGGCTGTTTGGCGACGAGTTTTCGACCCCCATCATCAACCAGCCGGACTCAGCCATCCTGGCCATCAGCGGGCTCAAGAAAGAGGCCGTGGTGCTGACCGATGCGGAAGGCAACGACACGATTGCCATCCGGTCAATGGAGCACTTTTGCCTGGGCTTCGATCACCGGACAATCGACGGTTCGGACGCTTGCCGGTTCATGCTCGAGCTGAAGAAGAGGCTGGAGACGTGGGACAGGACGATTGGTTGAGGACCCGCGTCCTCGGCGACTTCGGCGTGGGCGCTCTTCGAATCGCAGCCATGCAATATGAAAGACGAGGTATTTGCGGTTCCTTTCGGAGGGCCGCTTTCAGGGTTCTTCTTCGAGAATCCATGGGATTCTTGTCGTAAAGTCGACTGCAAGAACACGGTCACCGAAGCTGACATCCGCTTTCGGAAGTCTCTTGGGATCTGTGATGTGGAATTCAAATTCAGTGCCTGCATCAGGGCTCAGGCGCTCACCTGCCTCAATCAACTCGCCGGCAAAGAAGAGCCATCCACCATACAGCCGTAGTCCCTCAACCAGACCAAGTTCGTACACTTCCCCTTCTTTGTTGGCATCAATTCCCAATTGGTCGAGAAGTGAAAGGAACCCTGCTGGATAGGCCAGGGAACGCTGTGCCGCGAAGTTCCCGCAGTAGCTGCATCCGCATTCCTCTGCGCCGCCAGTCCTGATCGAGACATAGGCCTGTCGAGTGAGGTCGCGGTCATATCGAAAGACCTGATCCCCGACGCGAAGTTCATCCATTTTGCCCGTCATGGGATTGCCTGTTTCTGTTGCTTGCATTCCCTCGGCGGCTAAAGCCGGTCTCGGGCAAAGCGGGCTTGCGGCACGGCTGAAGCCGTGCCCTTTCAAAGCAAACTGAGTTTCCGCAAGCTGCGAAGTCATTCCCTAACTCGTCGTGCAATCTCAGATCACTTGGGTTCGGACAAGGCCATACCATCGGGCAATTTGCCGGACTGGATGGCGTCGGTGATGTTCCAGCCGGTCGTATCGACTCCAAGGACCTCGTTGGCTGACTCGCAGGAGACCCATGCCGTGTGGCCATCGCTGCTGACAACCACCTCTTGCGGGTCGGAGGCCACGCCGACAGACTTGATGACCTTCAGCGATTTCAAGTCGATTACCGCCAGCGCGTGCTTGGCGGGAATTGCCACCAGCAAGAGTTTTCCGTCCGGGGTGACCGCACTTCCGTAACCCAGACCCTCGAGGTTGATCCATTTCTTTACCAGGCCGGTGGCGGTATCAATCACCGCGAGTTGGGGCTTGGTCTGGTCAGAGGTAAACACGTAGCGGTCGTCCATGGAAATGGAGATGCGCTGAATCTTTCCGGAAATCGCAATTTGCTTGAGCATCTTGCGCGCGTCCAGATCGAGAACCGAAACGGTCCCCGGTCCGACGTTGGCAGTGTAGCCGAGCTTGCCGTCGTGGGAGATGGCCAGCATGTGGCTTTCAGGCTGGCCGGTGGGGATGGTGCCGACGATCTTGAGGGTTTTTGGATCGATGATCGTGACCGATTGGTCGAGTTCGGTGGTGACGTAAAGCAACCCGTCCTTGGGGCCGAAGACGGGCTGATGCGGCCTGACGCCCTTGCCGAAATCAATGGTGCCTGTAACCTTTTGCGCGGCGATGTCGATGACCGCCATACTGGAGCCATCGCTTCCGGGCTGACCAACGCCGGAGTCCCCATAAATGGGAACAAAGGCCATTTTTCCATCGGGCGAGGCGGTCACTTCGTGCCCGGTATTGCCGCCAACCGGGATCTGGGTCACGATGGTGTCGGTGCCCGGATCGTAGATCGCCAGGTTCTTGTCTCCCTTCTGGACGACAAGCAACTGGCTCTGCTGAGCCAGGGAAAATGGGACCATCAAAGACAAAACGGCGGAAACACTAACAATTCCAGTCAGTTTCATGGGGGCCTCACAGGTGCTTTCCAATGAATATACCGCACCCGGCATCAGGCTAATCTAAAGAAAGCGCAAGTTTCTACTCATGCGGCTGCCAAGGATCGTAGGTTCCGACGCTCCACGAGTACCCTTCGGGGTCCTTGACGGTGAACTCCCGGCTGCCGTAGGGGGTGTCCTGGAGAGGGCGCGTAACCGTTGCTCCGGCGGCTTTGGCGCGGGCAAAAGCCGCGTCGGCGTCCGGGACTACGAGGTAGACGGAACGGGTTTCCACGCCGCCGAGTTCCTGGGGGGTCTTGAAGCCGCGGCCGTAGTCGTCGTCTTTGCCTGAGCCGAGCATGACCATGGCGTTGCCCAGGGTGAGTTCGGCGTGCTCGATGGTTCCGTTCTTCCCTTCGTAAACGGCATGGCGGGTAAAGCCAAGGGCATTGCAGAGCCAGTTAATGGCGGCCGGGGCGTTGCGGTAGCGGCTGGCGGGCATGATCGGGGACTGAAGACTCTTCTCTGCGGTTAACATCGGACCTCCTCTGTAGCTGAAAGCTACCCTTGGATGATGACCCTGGGCCGTTCAGGAATCTTGGAAAAATCGGAAGTGGGCCGGATTTGACGAGCAAGGGCTATTTTGCCGGAACGTGGTTGGCCCAAAGCGTTTGCCGGGCCGAATAAGACGTGGCATCCATTCCTGAAAACGCCCGAAATTCGTTGGCGAAGTGTGACTGGTCGTAGTATCCGCATTCCAGAGCCAGTTCAGCCCAGGGCAAACCGGTTCCGGCGTGCAACTGCTGGACTGCCTTTTGAAAACGCTGCACCCGGGTCCACGCCTTGGGCGAAAGCCCGACCTCTTCACGAAATACCTGGGAGAAGCGGCGCTCGCTGAGGCCCGCGTTCTTTGCGGCCTGGCGCACGGTGGACCCTGACGGCGCGCGTTGAAACCAGCCCAGGGCTCCTTCGACTAGTGGATGCCGCTTAGATTTGCGCCGAACCCCTGCGCCAGGAAAGCCTCAAGGAAATGCAGCCTGCCCTGCGGGGACACAATCTCGCGCAAGCGGTCGCGAAGGATGCAAGCCTGCACGCCCCACACGTCCTCCAGGTCAATGGAGCGATTACTGAACAAGTGGGCCGCATCGCCGGCAAACGCCGCGAATCCGCCGGGCCTGAACAAGATACCAATGAGGCCGGCCAGGTCGGAAGTGTCGATGACCTCGTAGATAGACCGGGCTCCCACGACGAGCGAGGGCGGCATTGGGCGGCCCGGGGCGTTGTCGGGGCAGTCGAGCAGGTAATCGCGGGCAAGGTTGAGGATCACTTGCGCGCGGCCGTTGGGCAGCACGAGTTCCCTGCTGTGCGGCAGGCTCGAGGCTTGCGCGTACCACAGGGTGCTGATGCAGCGGTCGAGCGGCGGAGCCGGGGTGTGCTCCAGGTAGATCACGGTGACCTCGCCTAACGATATACCAAATTCGATGCCGAAATCGTTGGCGAAGGGGCGAAGCGGGAATCCTCAGCCGGTTTCGCGTATCCTTGGCGGAATGGGCCTTCCCGCCGGCGATGCCGAATTGGTGCAGATTATGGACGCAACGCTGGCCGATGCGGCGCGGCGGGCGGGGCCGTGGCTGGTTTGCCGCCCGGGCTGTACGCAGTGTTGTTATGGCGCGTTTGCCATCAGTCCGCTTGACGCGCTGCGCCTGCGCACGGGCATGGATACGCTGCGTGCGACTCAGCCGGGATTGGCTGCGGACCTGGAGCGGCGGGCGGTTGAATGGATTGCTGCGCACGGACCTGCATTTCCCGGCGACCTGGAATCCGGAGTGTTGGGCGAAACCGATGCTGAGCGGGAGCGCTTTGAGGAATTCGCCAACGATGCGGCCTGTCCCGCGCTTGACGCCGCTACCGGGCTCTGCGACGTGTATGCCTGGCGGCCGATGACCTGCCGCGTTTTTGGGCCGCCGGTGCGCATGGGAGACGGCGATGCCCTGGGTCACTGCGAACTTTGCTTTGAGGGCGCAAGCGAAGAGCAGGTGGCTGCGTGCGAAATGCCTTTGCCCCACGAAGTTGAGGCCCGGCTGCTCGACGAAATTCCCGCCGGGGGCGAGACGCTGGTGGCGTTTGCGCTGCTCAGGTAAGGCGAGCGTCCCAATTCTCCAAGTTCCGCCGCGTTAGACTGGTGTTTGGACACCTACATGCCAACACGCCCCTGCTGGGTTGAGATTCGCACTCGATCCTTTGAAGAGAATTTCCGCTTTCTTGCCGGCCTTGCCGCTCCGCACGCGGAGTTGCTGGCGATTGTGAAGGCTGACGCCTATGGCCACTCGCTGGCCCTTTGCGCGCCGGCGGCGGTGTGTGCCGGGGCGCGGTGGCTGGGCGTCACCAGCGTTGAAGAAGGCGTGGCCGCGCGGGCTTTGTGCCCCGAGGCGCGGGTGCTGGTGATTGGCGGGGTCTTTCCCGGGCAGGGCGCGGCGCTGATTGCGAATCGACTCACCGCCGTGGCCTGGGAACCGTGGCAACTGAACGAGATTGAAATCGCCGCGCAGGATGCTGGGGCAGCGGCAGGCTCGGTGCCCATTCACCTGGAGATTGACACGGGGATGTCGCGCCAGGGAGTTGATGCGGCCGGGCTGCTGCCCATGCTGGCGCGCTTCAGCGCCGGGTCGCCGCTGAAACTGGAAGGCGTGATGACCCACCTGTTTGCCGCCGATGAAGCCGACGGCACAGTGACTGAAGCGCAACTGGCACAACTGGACAAGGTGCTGGAGCAGATCAGCGCGGGTGGCCAATGGGCCGAGTGGCTCAATGTGGGCAACTCGGCCGCACTGCTCGCCGGGCAGGCAGAGGCGATTGCCGCGCTTGCCGCCCGCCATGGGATGAAGGCGCTGCTGCGCCCAGGGCTGGCGCTTTACGGCTTGGCGCCCGCTTACGAACCGACATTCGAGCCGGAGAACCCGGCCCCCCTGGCTACCGCCCTGACCCGCCTGCAGCCGGTGCTGAGCTGGAAGACACGCGTGACCGGCGTGCGTACTATTCCTGCCGGAGCCGTGGTGGGCTATAACGGAACCTTTGTGGCCACCGAACCCATGCGGCTGGCGCTGCTGGCCGCGGGTTACGCTGACGGCATCGACAGGCATCTTGGCAACCACTTCAGCCTGTTGGTTCGCGGCCAGCGCGCGCCGCTCATCGGGCTTGTCAGCATGGACCAAACCGTTGTCGATGTGACCGACATTCCCAGCGTCAAGCCGGGCGATGAAGTTGTCCTCATCGGCACGCAGCAAGGCGAGACGATCACGGCATTCGATCACGCAGACGTGACAGGGACGATTCCGTGGGAGGTCTTTACCCGCATCGCTGCCCGCGTGCTCCGCATCGCCGTTTAGCCAAGATGTGATTTCTGCGCAAAGATCCCGATCGGTCGATGATCGTGCGCCGCTCTCACGTGAGTTTCGTCTCCGGTCCGAAATACCATGACGATGAGCGTCATGGCGAAGAAAACCGCGATGGCGAAGAAATAGACGACGACACCGGCAAGTTCCAGGTTGTTCCGGGTAAGTGTGTGCGTACGTTTGACCGGAAATTCATTCGAGCGAATGTTGTCGCGCATGGGCATGGGCGGTCTCCGGAAGTGAGATAGGGTCGATTGACGGACACACGAGCTCGTCGGACCGAAATCAATATTCCGGAACAGATAGGGCACAAGCTCGATGCTGGTGAAGAGCGTAGCGCAGCAAGTTTGCACGCGCTTGTTTATAGTCAAGAGTTTTGTAAAGTCTTGTAAGAACTGAATCGGTTTTGGTCGCTGCGTACAGGCAGCGAAAGGGCTTGCATTCAAGTGGAACACCGTTGAAGCGCGACCAATGCGTGTTCGAAAACGGGAAATCCATTGGCTCCGCATAGGCATCGGACTTCTTGTTCCGCCGGGTCATGGGGGGTCAATTGACAAACTGCATGCAGTCTCCTCGCTTCGTTCTTGCCTTCACACTCACTTTTTCGGCGCTCGCGACCAACTGCCACGCACAATGTTGTTCCCTTAATCCGCCGCCTTCTTCCTACCAGTTCTACTCCGGGCTCGATATTCATTCGGTGGCCAATACCGGGTTGCCTTCCGACAGCGTCTATGCGGTTGCGGATTACAACCACGACGGAAAGCCGGATGTTTTTCTTTATGACCAGGCAGGCCTGCTGATAAACGATGTGGCCGGAACTTTCACCAACGCAAACATGACTTTGCCGCCGGCGTTTCCAACGGGCGGAGGGGTGAACAAGGTGGCCTGGGCCGATGTGGACGGAGACGGACTCCTTGACCTGATTACCTCTTCGACGGGCCCGGCCGGTGAGAACGGAATTGCGAACGTGGGAGGAGTGGCGGTCTACCCTGGATATTCCGACGGCAGTTTCCACCTTACTCCCAGCTTTACGGCCTACACGGGAGCCCTCTCCACAGGAGTTTTCGCAGTCGACGTCAATGGCGATGGGAAGCTGGACCTGATCGTTTCGACTCAACCGGATCCGAACACGGGAACGCCGGGGGGAACATTCGTCTTCCTGAATCAAGGCAGCGGAAGTTTCAAGGCGGCGCCATCGATGACCACGGTGACCGCGGTGTTAACGACCGGAGATTTCAACGGGGACGGAAAGACCGACCTTGTTGCCGTGCTACTGGGGGCGAATAGCCAATCCGTTACCCGGGTGATGATCGGCAAAGGAGACGGCACGTTCAACCTGGGAGCCGTGCTGACGTCGCAGGCCTCGGGTGCGGCGACGGTGGGAGATTTCAATCGGGATGGAGAGACGGACATCGCTCTCGGAATCAGCACAAACGCAATTGTTTTGCTCGGCGACGGCAAGGGGAACTTCCGCAAGAGCGCGAGTCTGAACCCGGGGAGCGGCGACCCCAGCGTGTCCGCAGCAATGCAGGCGATAGTGACGGGCGATTTGAACCGCGACGGCTTTGCCGATATTGCCGTGGTGCTGGGCAACCGGATCGCAACTTACTTCGGAGACGGGACAGGCGGATTCACTTTCAACCGGATTTACAACGGCGCCATGGAAGGGGCCGTTCTTGCCGATTTCACAGGCGATGGCAACCTGGACATGCTGACCGGGGGAAGCCACTTGTATCTCGGGAATTCGAATGGCATCTTTTCAGCGGCCGTCACGGCGTTCCCTGACTTTTCAACTTCGCCGCACGACACTTTCTCCATCGTTACGGCGGACCTTAACGGGGACAAAATTCCCGATATCGCGATGGTAAGCACCAACCTGACCAGCCCGCCTACCGGCGGATTTGTGACCATCCAGCTGGGGACGGGCAAGGGCTACTTCGGGGCTCCGCACAGCTATGCCATTCAACAGCAGGCGGGGACCATCGCAGCGGGAGACTTGAATGGCGACGGCACGATCGACCTGGTGGTGACGCGCAGCGGGGCCTATTACTCATTGAACACGCCGCACCCCGTGGACACGGAGGTGCTGCTGGGGCACGGAGACGGGACCTTTGACGCGGCGAAGGGCTACACCGTGGTGGGAGCTCCCAGCCAGAGCCAGTACACGAACTCGGCCTTTCTTGCCGACGAGAATGGGGACAAAAAGCTGGATCTGATCGGCGATTGGGGCGTGGCGCTGGGCAACGGCGACGGAACTTTCCAGGCGCCCATCGCCTTTCCGGGCGGCATCGTAAACATCAGGAGCATCGCCGCAGGCGACATGAATGGCGATGGAATTCTGGACCTGGTGATCAACGGCCCTTCAGCGAACGGCAGCGCGTGGTCGCTGATCGGGCTGGGTACCGGCCATTTCCGCATCGCCAGTGCTAATGTGGCCCCGCTGGGGCACGCGAATGTGCTCGCGGACCTGAACCATGACGGCAAGGTGGACCTAATCTCAACGGCGGGCTCTGCCGTAACCGTGTCACTGGGCAAGGGCGATGGCACCTTCGGCCCGCAGGTGGTGTACAGCACAAAATTCTCAAATGGAACGGCGCTGGTGGTGGCCGATTTCAATCGGGACGGCAAGCCCGATGTCGCCGTGGCGGTGCAAAGCGGCAGCGCGGGACTGTCCACAGGCATTCAGGTCATGCGCGGCAATGGCGACGGCACCCTGCTTGGGCCAGACCCGTTCCACCTGGACGGCTACGATCCAAGCCTGGCCTACAGCGAGGGTTTAGTGGGCGCGGATTTTGGAGAGGTACTGATCCCTATCGACGTCAATGGGGACGGATTCCCAGACCTGGTGGATATTACCGGGGCGGGCGTTGAGCGGTTGATCAATACCAGGCGTCATTGAGACGGAGAAACTGACAAAATGCCCGGCGGGTCGAAGGGATTCTTCGACTGGAGCGAATTGCGTCAATCACTCCAACGCTAACCGGCGGCGGACTCCTGGTTACAGGGCTTCAAACCCGCCGCTCCCTCGACTGCGGCAATCATGGCCTCGGTCCCAATGGCCGAGTTGAGAAGCATGTGATAGAGTCCGCGGGCGCACCACTCCTGCTGATAGAACTGACGAATTGCGGCGGCCCGGCTCTTGTCTTGCTGGGCTAGCAACTGCTCAGCCTGGTCGGCCTTATGCGGAAACGCCTTCGCGAACCACTCGCGTTTTGCCTTGGCCGTGGCGTAGACGAATACGTGGAAGCATCCGGGCTGGCAGGCGAGCGCGCAGGCGGCGCCGCGGCCCACCAGCACGCAATTGCCTTCTTTGGCCGCGGCGAGAATCTGGTCCCGAATCAGCGACAAACAGCGCGCGGAGTCAAAGACCTTCTCCTCGGCGAGGCCGGTGGTGGAGTACATGGAGTCTTGCCAGAAGACCTTGCCGTAGCGGTGGTACCAGGGGTCGAGCCGCTCGTCGAATTTGGCGGCCAGTTCCGGAGCCACTCCGGCGGCATGGGCCGCGCCGCACACCAGTTCCGAGTCCATCAGCCGCCAGCCCAGCCGCTCAGCCAAATGGTGAGCAAACTCTCCGCCTCTCGAGCCGTATTCGCGTTCAACAGTAATTACCCTTGCAGGTGCTCGACCCATGGCAAATTTCCTCCCCGCGAATGGAGCATACAACGAAAGCGGGTTTCATTGGCAAGATTGCAGTTCTTGCCTGAAGAAGAGACTCTTCCAGGGTCGGGATGGGGTCTATGCTTTTTGGCAAACAGGAATATCGTGGGAATCGAAGAAGCGTGGGCCGGGAGGCCGGCGTTACAACTTATCGCGGCGGCTGAGATGCGCTGAGCCGAGAAAACAAAACAGGCGCGGGAGTTGTTTTTCTCCTGCGCCTGTTCTTTATCCCATTCGATTGTTGGTGCTGTTTATTGCGGAGTTGGGGGCGCGGGCGGCACCTTGGGGGTCTTCAGG
>Ga0118677_10014538_pt1 | contig 11086 bp, 3 predicted proteins | sample AliMusrvi5mmetaG_FD_86154 | JGI IMG/M metagenome (GOLD analysis project Ga0118677, IMG submission 86154)
TGGAACTAAATGAACTTTATAGATATTACACTTCGCATCCCACGGTAATCGGGTTACGTGATAGAATTGCCAAATCGGATAATAATAGAATGTTACTCCGGGGGTTGACCGGATCCTCACCTGCGGTTGTATTGGCGGCTTCATATGAAATTAACCCTTTTTGCATGATCGTAGTCCTAAACGACCGGGAGGAAGCTGCATATTTTTTTGATGACCTTAATGCGCTGGGACTCGAAGATAAAATTTTGTTTTTCCCTTCATCCTATCGCCGGAGCATCGTTCACGAACGAATAGATAGTGAGAATATTATATTCCGGACTGAAGTTTTGAATAAACTGGTGATTAAAGATACCGAATACATTGTGATCACTTACCCCGAAGCGGTTATGGAGAAAGTGATATCCGGTTCAGGACTTGAGAAACATACGCTACATGTAAGGATAGGGGAAAAGCTATCCATATCATTTATCAACGAAGTCTTATACGAATATGGTTTTGAAAAGGTTGAATTTGTTTATGAACCCGGACAGTATTCACTTCGTGGTTCAATAATAGATATATTCTCATTTTCAAATGAAGATCCTTACCGGATTGATTTCTTTGGTGATGTAGTCGATTCGATCAGAACTTTTGATATCGAGGATCAGATTTCAAAAGAAGTCCTGACACGAATTTCTATTATACCCAATATTCAGGAGGGACTTCAGAATGAAAAACGGGTCTCTGTTTTTGAATTTCTGGATAAGAAGATGGTGATTCTTGCCAATAGTTTTAGCTATATTTCTGCCCAAATCAAACAATTGCAACAGGAAGCCGCCAGTAAATTTGATAACAGTGAAACTGCAGAACTAATAATTACAGAGAAAGAATTCAAAAATGGAATAATACCCTTCACTTGTATTGAATTTGGTCCGGCACACTATTTCAGTCCTTCAGAAGAATTTATATTCAACACTTCCAGGCAACCTGTTTTTAATAAAAACTTTGATTTACTTGGACAAAATCTGAATTCGAACCGGCAAAAAGGCTACAGAAATATTTTATTCTCCTCGGGTGCAAAGCAGATCGAAAGACTTCATGCCATTTTCGATGACAAGGGTGATCCTCAGAAGATAGATAGCCTTTTGTTTGCAATAAACGAAGGGTTCATAGATCACGATCTGAAAATCTGCTGTTATACCGATCATCAGATATTTGAACGATATCACCAATTCAAATTGCGGTCCGGAAAATCGTCCCGGCAGGCTATTACCATAAAAGAGTTGAATAAACTCCATCTGGGTGACTATGTTGTTCACATTGATCATGGTGTAGGAAAATTTGCAGGACTTGTTAAAACTGAAGTCAATGGAAATGTCCAGGAGGCTATACGATTGGTATACAGAGATAACGACTCTCTGTTGGTCAGTATTCATTCACTTCATCGGATAGCAAAATATAAAGGGAAAGAGGGTCAGGAGCCTAAAATCAATAAGTTAGGGACTGCAGCATGGCAAAACCTAAAAACCAAGACAAAGAATAAGGTTAAAGATATTGCCCGGGAATTAATCGCTTTGTATGCCAAGCGAAAAATGGAAAATGGGTTTGCTTTTTCTCGTGATTCTTATCTTCAGGAGGAGTTGGAGGCAAGTTTTATCTATGAGGATACGCCTGATCAGCTGAAAGCAACCTATTCGGTCAAGGAGGATATGGAGAAAGCAATGCCAATGGATCGTCTGGTTTGTGGTGATGTGGGCTTTGGGAAGACGGAAATAGCCATCAGGGCTGCTTTTAAAGCGGTTACCGACAGTAAACAGGTAGCAGTGTTGGTACCAACGACCATACTTGCTTTGCAGCATTATAAAACGTTTTCGGACAGGCTGAAGGATTTTCCATGCAATGTTCAATATATTAGCAGATTACGTCACTCAGAAGATGTTAAGACTGTATTAAAGGAGCTTAGCGAAGGAAAAGTTGATATTATAATTGGCACTCATAAACTAATTGGTAAGGATGTAAAGTTTAAAGATCTGGGTCTGTTAATTATCGATGAAGAGCAACATTTCGGAGTATCTGTCAAAGAGAAGCTGAAGCAGATGAAAGCAAATGTTGATACATTGACCCTTACGGCTACACCCATTCCCCGAACTTTGCAGTTCTCGCTGATGGGAGCACGAGATCTCTCTATTATAAATACACCACCGCCAAACAGGTATCCTATTAATACTGAGGTGAGCCCGTTTAACGAAGAGATAATCCGTGATGCTATTAATTACGAGGTGTCGAGGGGAGGACAAGTCTTTTTTATCAATAACAGGGTTCAGAATATCCTCGAAATTGAGTCGCTGATAAACCGGCTTTGCCCTGGAGTACGGACAATTGTCGGTCACGGGCAGATGGAAGGGGACAAACTTGAGAAGGTGATGTTCGGCTTCGTAAATGGTGATTTTGATGTCCTTGTTGCAACAACTATTATAGAGTCGGGATTGGATATTCCGAATACCAATACAATAATTATCAATAACGCACAAAATTTCGGTCTCAGCGAACTGCATCAGCTACGTGGAAGAGTGGGGCGCTCAAATAAAAAAGCATTCTGTTATTTACTCGCGCCACCGTTGAATGCCATGTCGGGCGATGCACGAAGGCGATTACAGGCGATAGAGGAGTTCTCCGAAATCGGAAGTGGTTTCAGTATTGCCATGCAGGATCTAGACATCCGGGGGGCTGGAAACCTGCTTGGAGGAGAGCAGAGTGGATTTATTGCCGATATTGGTTTTGAGGCTTATCACCGGATTTTGAATGAGGCGATGATGGAATTGAAAACCGGAGAATTTCAGGATCTCTTTGAGGACGAAAATGAGGAGTCCTCCGCAGCATTCCTCGATTTAAAGTATGTAAATGACTGCAACATTGATACCGACCTCGAACTGCTTTTCCCTGATGAATATATCTCAAGTATTTCGGAGCGGATGTTGCTTTATCGGGAATTGGACAATATGGAAAACGAAACAATGTTGCACCTGTTTGAAAATGGGCTTGTCGACAGGTTTGGTCCAATCCCTGAACCTTCGCGCGAACTGATTGATGTCGTTCGTTTGCGCTGGATTGCCATCTCCTTAAATATCGAACGGATTATACTTAAAGAGTCGCGGATGATCTGCTATCTGCCATCTGATCCCACTTCAAAATACTATCAGTCAGTGCATTTTCAGAAACTGATGCAATGGATCGTTCAAAATCCATCGAAATGCCGTGTTAAGGAAGGGAAGGGTAAACTAAGTGTTAATTTTTCAGAAATCAGTACTTTGCATAAGGCGGTAGTGATGTTGACACTAATCACCGATAAAATTCAAGACTGATCCCTTTCCAATGCTTATATGATATTTCCCGGCTTTCATTTACCGAATTTGGGATTCTTTAAACTCCTTATCATCACCCGGGATTAAGGCTAATCTAATTTTCCTTGAATATTATGTCAATATTTCATGTCTGTGTTAATTTATACCGACAAAATGTCTGATAATCAATGTTGGCAGGAGATTTGAGCATACGGGTCTGAGAATCGTTTTTACAGATCTGAACTATTCTACTTCGTCAGTATTAGCTTTCCTGCGATGTTGTTCCCCAACGGGGGAGGATAAATAAAGGCTCAGCGATTTAAAACCTGATTCCAAGATTTAAACAAAACTAAAAAATCGAATATATGAATTTTGACAATTTTACAATTAAAGCACAGGAGGCAGTTAACCAGGCGGTTAAGATAGCCGAGGGAAATACGCAGCAGGCCATTGAAACAGGTCACCTTCTTAAGGGACTTATGGTCAACGCTGAGAGTGTAACAGGGTTTTTGCTAAAGAAACTGGGTGTGAACATTCCGGTTTTTAATGCAGCACACGATAAAATTATCGTCAGTTATCCCAAAGTTTCGGGTGGTGAAACTTACCTTTCGTCTGCAGCCAATTCGGCCGTTCAAAAGGCGGTTTCAATTGCTCAGAAAATGGGGGATCAATATGTTTCAGTGGAACATCTTTTGCTCGGAATTTTGGATGGGAGTGATCAGATAAGTCGTTTGATGAAGGATAGCGGGATAACCCACAAGGAACTTGAAGAGGCGATTAAAGCATTGCGCAAAGGGTCAAAGGTCGACAGTCAGACTGCCGAGGATACGTTTAATTCCCTGAATCGTTTTGCGGTAAACCTGAATGAGCAGGCCCGCTCGGGAAAACTCGATCCAGTGATAGGACGTGACGAAGAGATTCGTCGGGTATTGCAGATTTTATCACGGCGCACAAAAAATAATCCAATCCTGATCGGAGAGCCCGGAACTGGGAAGACTGCCATTGTCGAAGGTTTGGCGCAAAGGATTGTTAGGGGTGACATCCCCGAAAATCTGAAAGACAAACAGGTTTTTTCGCTTGATATGGGGGCTTTGATAGCAGGGGCAAAATACAAGGGCGAATTTGAGGAGAGATTGAAAGCGGTTATCAATGAGGTGATTCAGGCAGAAGGCGATGTGATTCTTTTTATCGATGAAATTCATACCCTGGTTGGTGCCGGCAAAAGTGACGGTGCAATGGATGCGGCAAATATCCTGAAGCCTGCATTAGCTCGTGGCGAATTGAGAGCTATCGGGGCAACCACATTGGGTGAATATCAAAAATACTTTGAAAAAGATAAAGCGCTTGAACGTCGATTTCAACAGGTGATGGTTGAAGAACCGGGTACTTTGGATGCCATCTCGATTCTTCGTGGATTGAAAGAACGGTACGAAAATCACCACAAAGTGAGGATTAAGGATGATGCGATCATCGCTGCAGTAGAACTTTCACAACGTTACATTACAGAAAGGTTTCTTCCCGACAAGGCAATTGACCTGATGGATGAAGCTGCCGCCAAACTGAGGATGGAGATGGATTCTCTCCCTGAAGAACTTGATGAGATTGAACGTAAACTTACCCAATTGGAGATTGAACGTGCTGCTATTCAGCGCGAAAATGATACATCAAAACTTTCGAAACTCGAGGAGGAGATTGCCAATCTTAAAGATGAGCAGTCTAAATTCAGGGCGTCATGGCAGGCTGAAAAATCATTGATTGAAGCAATTCAACACGAAAAACAGGAGATCGAAAATCTTAAGATTCAGGCTGAACAGGCAGAGCGTCAGGGAGAATATGGGCGTGTTGCAGAAATTCGGTATGGAAAGATAAAGGAGACAGAGACCATCATTTCCGGATTACATGAAGAACTTATTCAACTTCAGGCAGGGAAATCCCTGATCAAAGAAGAGGTTGATGCAGAAGATATTGCTGATGTAGTGGCCCGCTGGACAGGTATTCCTGTACAAAAAATGCTTCAGAGTGAGCGCGAAAAGCTGCTCCATCTTGAAGACGAATTACATAAACGTGTAGTCGGTCAGAACGAAGCGATCGCTGCGGTTGCAGATGCTGTCAGACGGTCACGGGCAGGCCTTCAGGATGACAAACGGCCGATTGGTTCATTTATTTTTCTGGGTACTACAGGAGTAGGGAAGACTGAATTGGCAAAGGCACTGGCTGAATACCTTTTCGACGATGAAAATATGCTTACCCGTATTGATATGTCGGAATATCAGGAGAAATTTTCAGTTACCCGGTTAATCGGATCGCCTCCCGGGTACGTCGGATACGATGAAGGGGGACAGCTCACCGAGGCTGTCAGACGTAAACCTTACTCGGTTGTTTTGTTTGACGAGATTGAAAAAGCGCATCCCGATGTTTTTAATGTGTTGTTACAGGTGCTTGATGATGGAAGACTGACCGATAACAAAGGACGGACGGTAAATTTTAAGAATACAATTATCATCATGACCTCCAATATCGGCTCGCACATTATACGCGAAAGGTTTGCACATCTGAATGAAGGGAACAGGATTAAGGTAATTGAGAATCTGAGAAGTGAGTTATTCGAGTTATTAAAACAAAGCATAAGACCCGAATTCCTTAACCGGATTGATGAAATTATCATGTTTACCCCTTTGACTCGGAGTGAGATTCATGACATTGTACGACTTCAGTTTGCAATGATCGCTGAACGGTTAAAGCGGAGCGGATACGAAACTGCAATCACGGAAGCTGCAGTAGACTGGATTGCTGAAGCAGGTTTCGACCCTCAATTTGGGGCTCGTCCTGTAAAACGATTGATGCAAAAATACCTGCTTAACGATTTGTCAAAAGATATTCTTGCTGGCAAAGTAACCGTTGATCATCCGGTTACCATTGATGTTAAAGACGGGAATCTGGTGTTTATTGGTAATTGAATTCTTAACAGGTTACTTTAACTTAAGCCGTTTGTTTTCTTTCGTTTCTTAAATAATGATTAATACTTTCGAAAAACAAGGACTATTTCATTAAACAAAAATGGATTAGTCCTTGTTTTAATAACTTTGCACCATCCAAAATAACCTCCCTTGACCACTCTTTGAAAAGCAATTACAGGGATACATGGTATTTATTCTATTTTCCCGTTCGCCTGAAAGTAAAAAGAGATTCGAAAAATGAACAGATCAAAAATACAAGGTCATATTGCCATGATATTCACCTCCCTTATTTTTGGAGTGAATATCCCCTTGTCAAAAAATCTTATGCCCGACTGGATGAGTCCGATAGGTTTGACTTATTCCCGATTTGTGTTTGGAGCCTGTGCCTTCTGGCTACTCTCTCTCTTTCTTAAATCGGAAAAGGTATCCCGAAAGGACATGGGAACGCTGTTTCTTGGATCACTGTTGGGAATTGGAGTAAATCAGGCTGCATTTATCCAGGGATTGCAACTTACCACAGCCACCAATGCATCAATTGTAATTACGATCACTCCAATTCTGGCAATGATAATATCCTTCTTTATTTTAAAAGAACCAATTACCTTTAAAAAAGCCGGGGGTGTAATTATAGGATTGGTAGGTGTTCTTTCAATGATTTTTACTTCAGAAATGGCACCTACAGGACGCCAGGCTTCAATCATTGGTGATTTATTGTGTGTGTTCAGCAGTCTTTCTTATGCCTTTTTCCTTGTTTTAACGCGTGGAATATCCAAACGGTACAGTTCGGTAACAATCATGAAGTGGATGTTTCTTTTTTCATCCTTATTGTTTCTTCCATTAGGGTATAAATCGGTCCTTTCAGCAAAGCTTTTTGTTGAAGGATCTTCATTGGCCTGGGGATGTTACATCTATTTACTGGTAGGAGCAACATTTATCACCTATCTGTTAATTCCGATAGCGCAGCGACAAATCCGTCCTACAACCATAGGAATGTACAACTATCTCCAGCCTTTGGTCGCTGCATATATTGCGATAATGTTGGGACAGGACACTTTCTCATGGACTAAACCACTCTCTGCAATTTTGATTTTTACAGGGGTCTATTTTGTCACCACAAGCAAATCGCGTGAGGATATTGAGCGTGAGCGGATGCAAAAGTCTGAATTATTAAATTTGCAACAGATGCAACTCTATCCGATTAAAGAACCTGTAAAATGATTCCAATATTATCAATTTGTGAATTCATACAACACCAGAGCTCTTGATTAGAAATTAAATCTACTTTTGTTTGCCAATTTTTTTTTAGGAGGAGAGGCTTCCTGAATTAAATACCTGGCATCAAATAACAAAATAATTGATTCATGGAAAATTCGAAACGTACCGATGCTTTAAACTATCACAAAAATGGCAGACCAGGGAAAATTCAGGTTGTGCCGACGAAACCCTATAGTACACAGCGAGATTTATCGCTTGCCTATTCTCCGGGTGTGGCAATTCCCTGTCTTGAAATAGAAAAAAATCCACAGGATGCTTATGAGTATACAGCCAAAGGAAATCTTGTGGCGGTAATCTCCAATGGAACTGCAGTGCTTGGTCTGGGTGATATTGGTGCGTTGGCAGGAAAACCGGTAATGGAAGGTAAAGGTCTCTTATTTAAGATCTTCGCAGATATTGATGTGTTTGATATTGAAGTTGATGAAAAAGATCCTACAAAATTCATTGAAGTTGTGAAAGCAATTGCATGTACTTTTGGAGGAATTAACCTTGAAGATATTAAAGCTCCGGAGTGTTTCGAAATTGAAGAGAAACTCAAGGAGGCGCTTGATATTCCAATAATGCACGATGATCAGCATGGAACGGCCATCATTTCGGGAGCCGCACTGATCAATGCTCTTGAACTGGTAGAGAAGAAAATTGAAGATGTAAGGATTGTAGTAAACGGCGCGGGTGCTTCGGCTACAGCATGTTCCAATTTATATATAAGACTGGGTGCGAAACCCGAAAATATTGTAATGGTCGATAGCAAGGGGGTGATCTCCGTACGTCGTAACGATCTGAACAGTAGAAAATTACCATTTGCTACAAAATTGCCTTGCAATACCCTTTCAGAGGCAATTGCAGGAGCAGATGTGTTTCTTGGTCTTTCTGTTGCAGGTATTCTGAATCAGGAGATGGTTCGTAGCATGGCAGAAAATCCGATTGTATTTGCACTGGCTAATCCCAATCCTGAAATACCTTATGAGGAGGCAATTGCATCACGTCCCGATCTTATCTTTGCCACAGGTCGCAGCGACCATCCCAACCAGGTAAACAATGTACTCGGTTTTCCATATATTTTCCGCGGTGCCCTGGATGTCAGATCAACCGGAATCAACGAGGAGATGAAAGTAGCTGCAGCGCTTGCAATTGCGGCTCTGGCAAAAGAGCCTGTTCCTGAGGTGGTTACACTAGCATATGATACGTCAAGTCTCAGCTTTGGCCGTCAATACATCATACCAAAACCATTGGATCCCAGATTGTTGGTTACTGTTGCCCCGGCTGTTGCAAAAGCAGCAATTTCAAGTGGAATTGCCCGCAAACCAATTGAAAATTGGGATGAATATGCTGAGACACTTCGTCTGCGCATGGGACTTGGCAATAAGATGATCCACGGATTAACAGAGAGAGCCAAAGAGAATCCTAAACGTGTTGTATTTGCGGAGGCAAACCATATCAATATGCTAAAGGCTGCCCAGGTTGCCCGTGCAGAAGGTATATGTATACCGGTATTGTTAGGAAATGAAGAACGGATCGAAAAGATTATCAAAGAGAACAATATTGAATTTGAAGGAGTTGAGATCATCAATCTTCGTCATGACCGTGAGGAAGCGAGCCGTCAGAAGTATGCAAAGATGCTTACTGCCAAACGGGAGCGGGAAGGGATGACCTACAACGAAGCTTACGAGAAAATGTTCGACAGGAACTATTTCGGGATGATGATGGTTGAAGCCGGTGATGCTGATGCCTTTGTTACGGGGGTATATACCAAATATGCTGATGCAATCATTCCTGCCATTGAAATCGTAGGGATGCGCGAGGGTCTGAATCATATTGCAGGATTGAATATTGTAAATTCAAAACTTGGGACATTCTTTTTTGCCGATACCCTTGTCAATAATCACCCTTCGAAAGAGACGCTGATCGATATTGCAAAATTAACCTATGAAGCAGCAAGGCTGTTCAACATCAATCCGGTAATGGCAATGCTCTCCTATTCGAATTTTGGAGAACGTCAGGCAGGTAGCCCTGCCATGGTTCATGATGCGATTGATTATCTGCATAAAAATTATCCACATATGCTGATTGATGGCGAAATGCAGGCAAATTTTGCGCTTGATAAGGAGCTGCGTCATGAAAAATTTCCTTTCTCCAAAATCGATGGTATGAACGTGAATACGCTCATTTTTCCTAATCTCAGCTCCTCGAATATCTCCTATAAACTGATGCTTGAAATGGGAATGAGCGAAACAATAGGGCCAATCCAGATGGGATTAAACAAACCTATTCATATTCTGAATGTTGAAAGTACCGTTCGCGATATTCTGAATATGGTAACCATCGCGGTTATTGATGCCCAGGTTGAGGAATTAAAGCTCAGACAAAAATTGGTCTAACAGTTTGATGGCAGCGATGGCCTGATGATATTTAATAATAAAAAAATCCCATGAATCCGATTCATGGGATTTTTTTTGACATCTGTTTATTCCTTTAGTAACTTCCTTTTTTGTTTCCGGTACTTTAGATAAGGGATAATATCTTCGTTCTTGAATTCGGTTGTACCATCATATTCGATAGTTACTACCGGAATACCTGTTATCTCTTCAATCCTGGAGGTCATTGCCTCTGTCACCAGCGACGGGCAGCAATAGGATGGATTAGTTTGAATGAACAGTGCAATATCGGGATTTTGCTCGATTAGCATATGGATTTTCAGTATATTTTCTACTGACTCTCCGGCATGTAAAAGATTGAGGCCAAACTGACTCAGCCAGTTCTCGATTTTAAAACTTTTCCCATTTAACGGTTTTCCGATTATCCGATAAAATTGTGGATTAAATTTTTCTTCGACCAGTGGAATTAATGAGGAAAGGAATTTGATCTTTGCATATTCCAGGTATTTCCCTTCTTTAAATCTTCTTTCGGTTAACGTTTCCGCAATGATTTTCATGTATTCACTATAGGGGGTCGTAATTACTTCTCCACCATTATCTTCCACAGTTTTTATCAGATTTTGGTTCATCAGATCGTTATCGCGAACATATAAATCCCCGAATATGGCGACTTTGGGGCGGTCAGTAATCTCGATATCAATGGCTTCAAAATCACGAATAATGAGTTCAAGTGCAGTTTCTTTCGGTGTACCGCTTTTGAATACATTGTACAATATTTTGAAAGCCATGTTTATAACCCCATCCGTGGCGCCTTTTGTCTTTTCATAGGGACGTATCTTACAGCCTATTTTGCGGATGTATCCACCGAACATATAAGCAAGATAAGCATTTATCGCTGTTTGAAGTGATATATCGTAGAAGATGGCATCCCCAATATAAACTGAAGTTTTTTCCATTCCCTTTCCATAGTTACTTAAAAGCTTTTTCGCGAATGAAGGAAACATGCTGAAATTGCACGAAAGATCTGATTTAACTAGCCATAGTACTGTTTTTGATGGATCCAGGGAGTTGGTCTCAATATATTCGATTGTATTTTGAACAATAATATTCAACGGCAGACATTGTCCGGTATTAAAACTAAGACTCCGCTGTATTGATT
>Ga0118677_10014540_pt1 | contig 11085 bp, 10 predicted proteins | sample AliMusrvi5mmetaG_FD_86154 | JGI IMG/M metagenome (GOLD analysis project Ga0118677, IMG submission 86154)
CCGGGCAGGTACCAGACCTGCCCCGGTTCAAGCGCATGGACCACCCGCTCATGGACCACCTGCCGGCGGCCTGACAAGACCACTTCGATGTGGTGCAGGTAGTCGCTTTGTTGTTTTCCATCCGATCCCCATTCCGATCCCACCTCGGCAAAATACATGCCCACCAGATGAATGCGGAATTTCCCCGCAAGCTGCCATTCGCGCTCCGCGCTGGCGCTGCTGACCAGGGTTCTCATGCGGGCGTGCGCCCTGGCGTCCGTGGTGTCGATCAATTTCATGGCGGTCCGAGCATCGGTGGATGTTGGGAAAATGCAAGAAATTCCGGGATTCGTCCATGGTCAACCCGGCGATTTTCAAGCATGGTAGGACGCTTTCCGGATGGTTCCGCAGCCGGAGGATTTTTCCAACGCCAACTCCAACATCCAAACGCCCATGAAAAACCTAGCCAAACCAAGCATTCCGTCTCTCATGACAAACTTCATTCGTCCGTCCCGGGCTATCCTCGCCGCCGCCCTGTTTGCGGTCGGTTCAGGCAGTGTCCTGGCCGACACCGTGATCTATCAGGATTTATTCACCACCCCGGGCACCAATTCGGGCGGGGTGTACACATCGTCGCTCGGCGGGACAGCCCCGACGACCTGCGCTTCGGACGGCATCACCAGCTACGCGTCGTCGAGTTGGACGTTCAACGCCGAAACCGGCGGCTGGGGGCAGACGGGAGCAGGCTATGCCACGCCGACGAGCAGCAACTACTTGCCCTTCACGCCACGGCGCGGGCGGGTCTATGTGCTGACGGCGACCATCGACGCCACCAACTGGAGCAACGGCGAGTGGTTCACCATTGGCTTCACCCAATTGCCTAGCAACTGGGTGCCGGGCAACTTCGTGGCGGACTTGGGTAGCAATCTGGTGCGCGGCGGCCAAAGCAAGACGGTGTCAGTTTCCTTGGACACCCGCGCGGCCGGTTGGACGGACAGTCAGGGGCTGGCATACGTGGGCTGGTTCACGGACATGTCGGGCAACGCGAACCTCAACCCCGCGGTCCAACAGGTGAAGGTTTCGAACTTCAGCTTGGTGATCCAGAACCCGTGTGCGATGACCTACGACGGCAACGGTGCCGACGGCGGTTCGGCCCCGGCGGATGGCAACGTGTATTCGTCGGGCGCCACGGTGACGGTGCCGGGTAATACAGGTGGATTGGTGAGGACGAATTACAATTTCAACGGTTGGAACACCGCAGCGGACGGCAGCGGTACCGCTTACACTCCGGCCAGCTCCTTCACCGTCAGTGGCAACACGGCGCTGTATGCCCAGTGGTCACCGGCCAACATTCTCACGGTCACCTACAGCGGTAACGGCAACACCGACGGGACGGTGCCCACCGATTCCAATAGCCCGTACCTGCTCAACGCCACAGTCACCGTGCTGGGCAACACCGGCAACCTCAGCAAGTCTGGCTGCCTCTTCAACAACTGGAACACCGAGATGGACGGTAGCGGTACGACCTACGGCGCGAGCAATACCTTTGACATCTCGTCGAACGTCACGCTCTACGCGCAGTGGCGGCTGTATGACGTGACGTGGAACAACGGAGCCAACACCGGAAACTGGAACACCGTCGATGCGAACTGGAACGGTTCCGTGTGGAGCAACACGATGCCCAACAACGCGGTGTTTGACACCGTGGGCGGTAACGTGGCGCTCGATGTGGTCACGGCAGGCTCGGTCAACGTGGGCAACATCAGCATCAATTTCCCGTCGAGCCATTTCACCGGCACCAGTCTAACCGCGAGTTCACTTACTGTACAGGGCGACAACATCAACGGCGGCGGCTACGGCACCAATCCCACGCTGACCCTCGACGTGGCCACGGTCACCATCGCCGGTGACATGGCTGTGGGCCGCGCCAATCTGGTAGTCGGCAGCGGCAAAGTCACGGTCGATCGTATCGTTACCTCGGCCGCCAGCGCCGACTGGGGCCGCCTAGCCATTGCGGGCGGCACGGTGACGGCGACCAACGGAGTGGACGGCTCGGTCCATAGCGGGGCGACCTTCGAACTGGACCTCAATGGCGGCGAATTGCGCACCCCGGCGCTGCGCGTCGCCGACCGCGAGGTTGGAACCAACAACAGTGCCTGGCTGAACTTCAATGGCGGCACCCTGACCGCCATCGGCGCCGACAACGCCGACTTCATCACGCTCTATGGCGGCAGCCAAAACACCTTCGTTGCCGGCGATGGCGCCATCATCAACTCCAACGGCCGCAATCTCGGCATCCACCCGAACCTCATGGCCGCAGCCACCGGCAACGGAGGCCTGACAAAGCTTGGCGCGGGCACCCTGACGCTCCATGGCTCCAACACCTACCGCGGCAACACCACCGTGGCTCCCGGCGGTGCCCTGGTTCTTGCCGGCGGCGGCAGCACCCGCTTCTATCCGGCAGCCAACGGCGTGTCTAACATGATAACCGGCAGCGGATCCCCATCGGTCACCCTTGACGGTGAGATCTATCTCGACCTGTCGGGCGCCAACACCACTTCCGGCAACAGTTGGTTGCTGGTGGACTCGGCCAATCTTGCATTTCATTATGGCGGCACCCTTTCCGTCAACAGCTCGCTCGGCGCCTTCGCGAGTCATTCCGGGCGCTGGCAGCTCGTCAGCGGAACCAACATCTGGACCTTTACCGAAGCCACCGGCACACTCACGCTGGCCGGCGATGCGTTCACTGTGTGGATGGCTACCCATTGGCCCGGTCTCACAGACAAAACCCCGACGGGTGATCCGGATAGCGACGGTCTTTCCAATTTGATGGAATATGCCTTCGGCACCAATCCGAGAGTTTCCTCAGCCGCCCAAATCGTATATGACGGGACATCGGTTACCACGCCGGGTACGCCTAAAATGATCGAGGAAGGCGGGATGTATTACGCGGTGTTCGGCCGTCGGGCAGACTATCTGACCGCAGGATTATCCTACACGGTGGAATTCAGCGCGGACCTCGAAAACGGCTATTGGGTGACCAGCACGGTGGATCCGGAACCCATCACGGCCACGGGAGAGATCCTTGCGGTGCGGGTGCCGTATCCGGGATTGATCGATTCCGCCCAGGGTCCGCAGAAAGCTAGGTTCTTCCGCGTGGGCGTTTCCCAAACCACGCCGTAATTCCGAGCCTCCCTTCATCCATTATTCTGATAGATCATGAAACTCCAACCATGCCATGTCATTGATCTAACAGTCATGGCGCTGATTCCACCCACGGCGGCGGATGTCATCTACAGCAACCTCCAGGACATCCTGATTCCCACCACCTATGCCGGGGTATATCTGGACGTGGATGGAACCAACGGCTGGAACACCCGATGAAACGCCTCCTCATTGTTCCAATATTCCTGCTGACCTGTGGGGTGGTCCGGGCGGACTATGTGATTCATGCCGACACATTCACCCGCCAGGGATATTTGAATAACACTCAACCCGATCAAAGCGACTCGCGCTGGGTCGCGGATGGAGCGTGGCAAACCGATGGCAACCGGGCCAACATCACAACTCCATCGCGCCTGGCGTACCTGCCGTTCCAACCGCGCCCTAACAATCTATACAAGCTGTCCATGCGGGTCAATTGCACGAGCGCCAATCCCTCCTACGAATGGCTGGCTGGCGGCTTCGCCAAGGGCATGGCGGTCCAGGGTGCCTGGCACATCACCAACAATCCCACCGGTTGGATGCTGCTGCGGGCGCAATCGGATGTCACCAATCAGCTTCAGACTTTCCCCGGCGGCAATGCGGGTGTCTTCAATGGAGCCCACAAGCTCACCATCACCCTCGACACCCGGCCTGTCCTGACATCCAACTGGACCTACGAATTCAAGGTCGATGACACAACCGTTCGCGGACCGGTGGTGGCCGCCGATGCCGCGCAAATCACCAGTGTCGGCATCGGCAACGGCGGAGGCCTCGGCTGGGTCGATGATTTTTCCCTCACTTCCCTGGCGGACGACCACCTTGCCAACCTGGCCGATGGAATCCGCACACTCACTCCGCCCGTGGGCGGCGCAACTCATCTGATCCTGCCATCACTGGCGGCGGGCTATCAGATTTCCGTGAAAAGCTCCAGCAACCTGGCCATCATCCGTTCTGATGGCACGATCACCACGCCCGCTTCCGACACCACGGTGACGCTGGTTCTAAGAGTAACCCGCCAGTCCGACGGACAAGCGGCGGATAGCAAACCGCTCAAGGTGTTTATTCCCGCCATGCGCACGGCTCCTCCCGCCACCACCTATGCGGACAATTTCCGGCTGCGCCAGGGACTCTTCATCACTTGGACCGGCACACCGGATGGCGTGGAAAACCCCATCTGCTTCGCCGACGGATCGCACGCGGTCACGATGGATCAATTCGCCGATTCCGCCGACGCCAACGCCGTGGCTGATCAGGCTGCGGTCCTCGGGTTTGATCACGTCGTGCTGATGGATTTTCACGGTGCCGGCACCACCTTGCATCCCTGCGCCGCCCTCGACAACTGGCGTGGACCGGGCTTCACCTCGCGGCGCGATCTGATAGGTGAAATGATCGCGGCATTCAAGGCGCGTAACATCAAGGTATATCTCTTCACCCACCCGCTGGACGGTCATGACTATTCGGCGGACCAACAGACGCTCTTGGGTTTCAATGATCCAACCGGTAACTATCAGAAATGGAACGACTTCATCAACGATGTTCATGCCGAGATCGTGGAACGCTACGGCAATGACATTGTGGGAATCGGCATGGACAGCGAGTTCGGCATGTCGGGAGATTCCCGCTGGGCGGGCAAGCTCGACCTGGCACGCCTGCGCGCCTCCATCCTGTCCCGCAGGCCCGGTTTGAGCCTGTCCGCCCTCGCCGGCCCCAACAACACCTGCGAACTCGGCATCAAGGAAGTGTGGCGGCCGTCGTGGTTCGATCCATGGAACTCGCGGGCCGAAACCGACTACAACAGCGAGACTTGGCCCGCCTACCGCCGGGTGCCGGCCATCGTGCAAGGCTATCACTGGGCCACCATCATCCCTCCGGCACAAGGCGTGGCCCGCCTGACCGGTCGGCAGATGTTCCGCTATTCGGTGCTCCAAGCGGCCACCGCCACCGAAGGTCCCGGCGTGCAGTGGGCCGCCAGCCCGTACACCAACGGCACTTGGGAAAACGGCGTCGCCGGCGCATTCGCCGATCTAACATCCCTTGTGCAACCGGTTGCCGAAGCGCTGCGCAACGTCTATCCGAGCACTTCCTATCCAAACTCCGAAGGTGCGTTCCTAACAAACCTGACCAACGGAATCGTCGCGACGAAAAAAACCGACGACTCGGTCGAGTATATTCACGTGATGAATCCACCCGCCGGCAAGGTGCTGGCCCTTCCTCCGCCCGCCGATGGCAAGACCTTCCTAACAGCCATCCTGCTGGCAAACGGCCACACGGTGCAATGCCAACAGGACGCGGCGGGCTTGAGGCTGACCCTTGGTTCGGGCGATTCCTGGATAGCCGACGACACCGTGATCAAGCTGGTGGTGCTTACCGCCGCGCGCCTGCCGCGCAATCTCGCCCTGCGCGGCTATGTCAGTTCGTCGAGTTCCATCGAAAACGGCGGCAGCCTCGGCGTGCAGTCAGCCTGGGGGCGCATCCGACTGGTGGATGGCCAGCGCAACGCGTTGGCGGCTCCGGCATCGTGGTCGGTCCCGATCGATGGCTGGAGCAGTCAGACATCACCCGCCAGCCAACCGGAATGGGTGCAACTGGATCTCGGAGTGAACCAGCGGATTGACACGGTTCGCCTTCATCCCCGCAGCGATGCCGACAATGCAGGTTATGGTTTTCCGGTCACCTTTGAAATCCTTGTTTCGTCTGATGGGATCGCTTGGGTTTCGGTCGCAAGCGTCGCCAATCAACCCTTGCCCTCGGGGCAGCAGACCTATGCGTTTGCTGCACGACAAGCCCGTTATGTTCGGGTCGCCGCCACCGTCCTGCGGTCCAACCCCAACGACGGCGGCCGCTTCGCTTTGCAATTTGCCGAAATCGAGGTGTTGGGACCCGCTTCGCGATTCACGGTGGAATCAAGCATGAACCTGCCGGACGGATTCGCGGACGAGGCGTCCGCATTCATCGATCTGGATCGCAAGCAGGTCTCGGTTCCCGTGACATCCATCCAAGGGTTTTTCCGTTTGCGCGGTGACCCACCGCCGGTAATCTCCGCTGCCACGCTCGTGGGCAACGACTTCATCATCACGTTCGAATAGAGCATTCCTTCACCACCTCGACGGTGACGAGCTTGGCGTCGGGCTAGCCACGGTCATGCAACTGCATCCCCCAGCAGGTCCTCCAGTTTTCAGTTTAGTATCACCGAAAATGGTATCCGCACGGGTGCGGATACCATTTTCGGTGGCACTAACATGAAAATGCAAGCCGTCTATAGTTAGTGGATTTTCGCTATCCACTGGACTCATCGAAGGATTATTCGCGGGATGTCCCTGGGGTCGGGGTCGGAATTCGAAAGCCAGAAATCAGGAACCTCCGGCAGTGATCAGGCAGCCGCGAGGAGCGAGGGATGGTTCTGGCGCAGCCAGTCAAGAACGGCCGTGTGGAGTGCGCGGGCAAAGCCGCGAAGCTCGTCGGCCTCGGATTGGCTAACAGTGTGGGGACTCACGATCTCCAGACCTGACCCCGCGTTTGACGAGCACACACGGGATTTTCCCGCATCCGCTGGCACCACAAGCAGGCCTATTTGCAGCCGCAGGAAGCGCATGCTTCCTTGACCGCTTTTTCGACCGCTTCACGGCTTTCGCCGGTGCGTTTCTGAATGCGGCCTAACAATTCATCACTCTTGCCTTCGACATATTGGAGATCGTCGTCGGTTAGCTTGGCCCATTTTTGTTTGAGCGTGCCCTTGGTGATGTTCCAGTCGCCTTTAATTTCGAGTTTGGTCATGGTATTGTGTTTCCAGGTTAGATTGTCAGCCCGGGTGACACCGAATGTGTTCGTGCCGAAGGCTGACTGGTCAAACCTACGCCTATGGCCGATTTTGTTCTATGGGGAAATACCCTACCAGTGACTGACAGGCAATCCAGTCACAACCAGCGGCCGGTATGACTATCAAACAAATCATAAATTAATGGTTTGATCCAAAGGGGGATTTGTGACAGACCACCTCATGGGGTGTTCACGCCCACGGCGTCACCGCACGGCGGTGGATTGCATACAAATCTTCAAAAAAAGCAGAAGGCCAAATCAAGAGTAGGGTTTCACCCTATTGTGAATGAAACGAGCGCATTGTATTTTCTCAAGCCGTGCAACCAAACAAGCTTCGATCAGAAACAGAAAAACACAACACCAACCAAACACCCCAAACATCCATGAAAACCAAATCCATCACTCTCCTGTCAATCACGACGCTCGCCTTGTACGGCATGTTGCTGACCGTTCCACACGCCATGGCGGCTGAGAAAGACACCTTGAACGCATCCGATGTGAGTTTCATCAAACACGCGGCGTCTGACGACGCGGCCGAAGTGAAGCTCGCGGAACTTGGCGCGAAAAAAGCCGACAGGCCGGACGTGAAAGCGTTTGCCGCGATGCTCGTCACGGATCATACGAAGTCTAACGAAGAACTGGCAAAACTGGCGGCAACCAAGGGCGTGGCGCTGTCCGGTGTGATCGAACCCTCCAAGGCCAAGGTGTTCCAGAAGCTGGAGAAATCCAGCGGGACCGAATTCGACAAAAAATTCCTCGCCGAGATGGTGAGCGATCACAAGATGTGCGTGAGCAACTTCGAAAAAGCGTCCAAGGAAGCCAAGGATACTGACGTGAAGGCGTTCGCGAACGGGTTGCTTCCGAAGCTCAAGGCTCATCTTGAAAAGGCCAAGGAGCTGAGCCTTGTGGAAACCGCCAGCGGGAAGACGGAGCCGGACAACACGGCGCGCAATGTGCGTGATCGCGATGGAAAGGAGCTGACACCGTTCGACCAAGGCAGCAGCAAGAGCGATACGGAAATCACAGCGGCCATTCGCAAGGAAATCATGGCTGGAAAAGATATGTCACTGAACGCCCAGAACGTGAAGATCATTACGCAAAACGGCAAGGTCACCCTGCGCGGTCCGGTCAACAGCGCAGAGGAAAAACGACTCATCGCTGAAATCGCCGGCCGGGTTGTGCACCCCGATCAAGTGGACTGCCAGCTAGAAGTGAAGTGAAGCCCGTTCCCGGTCCCAATCAATTCCGCCAACAAACAACAAACAATAAACCAAAGAAAACAAACACCATGTCCAAGAAATCTGTATTCTGCATCGCCACCACACGCGACCAGGCCGATCGAATCGTTGATCGCCTCAAAACCGCGAACTTCTCGAACAACGACATCTCCGCGCTGTTCGCTGACAAAGACACGAGTCACGACTTCGCTCACGAAAAAAACACCAAAGCTCCTGAGGGGGCCGTTACGGGCGCTGGCACAGGCGGCGTCATAGGCGGAGCCTTGGGCTGGATCGCGGGCATTGGCGCGCTGGCCATTCCTGGAATCGGCCCCTTCATCGCCGCAGGCCCGATCATGGCAGCCCTCAGCGGTGCCGCCATCGGCGCAACCATGGGTGGCATTGCAGGCGGACTGATAGGCCTCGGCGTTCCTGAGATCGAAGCCAAGCGCTATGAAGGCAAGCTGAAGGAAGGCAACATTCTCATTTCGGTACACACCGACAACTCGAAGGAAATCACGCGGGCCAAGGACATCTTCACCAACGCAGGGGCGCATGACATCTGCACCACCGGTGAATCGACCACACCGGATGAGCACGCTGTGAAGAAGAGCGGTGAATGCCGCACTCCAGACAGTTCATGCGATACCGGGGACACCATGGCGAACAATCTCTCCACGCATCCGACCGCGCGGGTGAGCTTCGGCGGCGGCGTTTGAAAATCGCCCGAAATCAGCGCTGACCGCGACAACCGCAGCCGGCGCGACATGAAACGGCTCCTGCAACCGGTGACGCGGTTTCAGGGGCTCTGAACCACTAACCATACAACACATATGATCGCAATTGCAATACCATCCATTCTTGCAGCCGCAGGTTACTCGTTGATATACATGATCGGAGGCGGAGGCCTTGTCGGCGCCATCGTCATTTTTTTCATCGCCAAAATGCTTGGCAAGTGAGAAGGCACCGGTTGGAATGTCCATGATCTATCAGTAATGGAAAAATCCTGGCGACGGGGGATCGAGTCACCATAATTTTCCCCGCGCTTTGTGACGACTGTAACCGCGTGAATCAATAAACATAATGTCTGCACATATCATCATGAAAATCCTGATTGTATTAACCTCGCATAGCGAACTGGGTGACACCGGCAAGAAAACCGGATTCTGGGTGGAAGAGTTTGCCGCTCCCTATTATGAATTGGAGGATGCAGGCGTGGATATCACACTGGCTTCTCCAAAAGGTGGACTGGCGCCGATTGATCCCAAAAGCGAGGAGGCGGAGGCGCAAACAAAGTCTACCCGCCGTCTTGACCAGGACGAACCTCTCAAGCAGAAGCTCGCACACACCTTGAAATTGAGTGACGTCAATGCGACCGATTATGACGCGGTTTTCTATCCTGGCGGTCATGGTCCTTTATGGGATCTGGCCCAGGATGCCAAATCCATCGCCTTGATCGAGGCCTTCCAGCAACAGGGAAAGCCCATGGCGTTGGTCTGTCATGCGCCGTGTGCTCTTCTCAAGGCGAAATTGCCCAATGGCGATCCGCTGATCAAAGGGAAGCAGGTAACTGGCTTTTCCGACACAGAGGAAGCAGCCGTGAAACTGACCCATATCGTGCCGTTCTTGCTGGAGGACGAACTGAAAATAGCGGGTGGGAATTACAGCAAAGGCCCGGATTGGGGCGTTTATGTGAAGACCGACGGGATGCTGATTACCGGCCAAAATCCCGCATCTTCAGCCGAAGCAGCCAAGGTCTTGCTGAAGCTGTTACAGAAGAAGTTTTAAGGTTCAAAGAGGAAGCCATAACACGATCACTGCTAAGGACGGCACACAAATCCTGTCATGGCTTCGATCTTATCGCCAGCCGGGAGATTTTGCGGGAGTGCGGCAACGTCAGCAGCCCTTCGGTGCTGTTCGCTCTGGAGCGGGCCTTGCGCGACGCGTCGCCCGATGAAGAAGGCGACTGGTGGCTGACGAGCTTTGGAGCCGGCTTCAGCGCCCACGGCTGCCGTGTCGGACTTTGATGGTGACGGACGAAATTCCCCGCGGCGAATATCCCCACTTTGAGCCACTCGATTTCATGGAGACGTGGCAATATGCCCTCCCTATGCGCTATTCCGTTGTTCTGCCATCGAAATGTTCGTGGTCCGCCTCCGCGTCGGCGCGGGTGGAATGGACGACGCCATCCCGGTGGTTCGGCGGAGCATAGAGCGTGTAAAGCTTCAACGGAACATTTCCGGTATTGATAATATTGTGATTGGTGCCGGCCGGAACGATCACCGCGAAACCGGCCTGGATCGCAGTGCGCACACCGTCGAGGACCGCCTCGCCAGAGCCTTCCTCCACCCGGAAGAATTGATCGAGCTTGTGGACTTCCATTCCGATTTCCTCCTTGGGGTTGAGCGCCATGACGACGAGTTGGCAGTGCTGAGCCGTATAAAGCACCTTGCGGAACTCCTTATTGCTGATGGCTAGACTCTCAATATCCTGTACGAATCCTGTTTTCATGGCGTGTTTCTTCCTTTTGTATTGGTTGCTTGTCAGATGTGGATCAAGGTTTCTCCGTTCCGGGTACCCTCAGGTCTGCTTCGATATGGATGAGGACATCCACGCTGTTGCCGACCAAGCCCTGATCAGCCGAGATGCCGAAATCGCGGCGGTCCAACGTGAGTGTGGCATCCCATCCCGAGATCAAGGCTCCCTTCATGCCCGGGCCGAAACCCAGTGACGTGACCTTGAACACGACTTCTTTCTCCACGTTCTTGATCGAGATCACCCCTTTGACATCGAAGGTGTCGCTACCGGTCTTTTTCCATGACTTGCTTTTGAAGCTCATGACCGGCAATTTGTCCCCGGCGAACAAATA
>Ga0118677_10014541_pt1 | contig 11084 bp, 9 predicted proteins | sample AliMusrvi5mmetaG_FD_86154 | JGI IMG/M metagenome (GOLD analysis project Ga0118677, IMG submission 86154)
GTATCGCTGATACGGCTTCAGTAGTCAAACGGAGGACATTTGTGTAGGGATCAAGCAGCGAACGGTTTCTTTCAGATGTTCTGGCAAACAGAGACGGAAGCGATTTTGCCGATGCTCCGTATGCTTTCAAAAGATGACCAAGGAGATAGCGAAGGGCTCTTGGCTTGGCAAGTTCGGTAAAATGACTTGAACCTACAGGCAGGATGATGTTCATTGCCGCCGCGATAGTGTCAGCTGAAATTCCAGCCTCAAGATACCGATGCATACAGTCGCTCACTCCAGCCAGTGCAAGGGCTATTTCCTGAACGGCAGTTGACCCCTTTTCATGAAAGGGAATAGTATCTACACAGACAACTTTGAATTCGTTCAATGATTTTGCAAGCGCAAAAAGCTCTGCATCATTCTCGCTTGAAACACTTGGAGCCAGAGTTAAGAGACCCCCTGTATTTAAAGTAAACGCTGTAATGTTGAGAAGGTTCTTAATAAAATCAGCAGCAGGAGGAAGGTTGCCCGAAAAGTATAAGGCTACAGCAGAGGGTTTAATACCTGCCAGAAGTTTGTTGAGATTTTCCGGATTGCAGAGTGACGGATCAGTTATCCGAAACTCAATTGCTGAGGCGTCCAGTTCAAAACCCTTGAATGCAGCCTTGTTGGCAGCTACCGGATCGTGAACAATGATCTGTCGGCAATTTTTCCAGGTATTGACCTGCTTATACTGCGGAATGTCAAGGTGTTGTTCTTTTTCTTCATGGCTGTACCATGGCTCGAGGGTAAACCCGTCCGGCGTTTGCCAGACAATGTTCTCGTAAGGAGTTTCCTTGAGCTCGGCTATTGCCTTTTTTTTCCAATCCTCCCGGCTGACCGCCGGGAACTCATGAAAGAGAGAATCAGGCCGGGAGTGTGTCATAACTTACTTTAGAGTTTTTCAATTACAAAACGGGCAACCTAAGCTTGCTGTGCTTCTTCAAGGCTATGCTCCATTTCGTACTCTTTGAGAATTTCCGTGATTTTAAATTTCATTTTCTGAGGCAATGCAGTTCTTTCAACAAAACCTTTCTGCTGCAGCCACCAGGTTGTCTGGAAGTCTCTTGTTGTCGGTTTTCCGGTATATTGCTCAATGACCCTTTTACCGGAAAATCCAATATTGCCGGCATTATGCTCGAAAAGCTTTAGTCCTCTTGAGGCAATACCGATAGCTACGCCACCGAGAGTAGGATCGGTAATGATCGAGATAACCGGGAGTCCAGCTTTTTCGACACTGGATATGGCAACATGCAGTTTAGGCAGGCCGACCATTGACGAACATCCTTCATGCATTCTTGCACCACCACCCGATGCCTGAACAATCAGTGGTACACCCTGTCTGATAGCCGATTTACTTGCTCTCCATATTTTTTCTGCCGTTGACATGCAGAAAGAACCACCAAGGAAATTGAAGTTGGTAGCGCAAAAGACAACAGGTTGACCTTCAATTGTGGCATCGCCTGTAATAAATGATGCAGCGGCACCTGTTTTATGCTGTGCTTCCGTAATCTTTTTCCGGTAATCGGGGAATCTGAGAATATCCCGGTCGACAATGTAGCGGGTATCAGCATGTTCCTGGAACGATCCCGGATCAAGGATCAGGTCGATGTAGTCATGGGCAGTAAGTCTTACATAGCGGTGTCCACACGTTTCACACACAAAATTATCAGCAAGCAATTTGGTGTAAAGTATCGGGTCGAGCACCTTTTTTTCCATCAGGTTGTGGCAATTCTTGTGCCTGGCAACAAACAGAATTCTTTTAGGCTTGTGGATAAAGAAGGAAACCGGCTTTTCAAAAGCAACAATCTCTTCTTCGGTAATAGTGTTCCACTGGCCAATTTTTTCCCAGCGCTCCATCCTTCTCGAAAAAACCTTATTCGTCGGTATTTTACTCAGCTTGTCAAGCCATTTGGCCATCGATTTTTTGAACGATTGAAGTGCAGACTTCGGGAAATGGTGTGCCGGACCTTCAGGTTCACGGATTATTTCATCAATGATCCCGTTTTTCAATGCCTCCTGGGCAGTTATCTGTGAAATCTCCGCAGCAAACCCTGCTTTCTCCCGAGTACGGAAAAGGATGGATGAACATGCTTCCGGCGAGATAACCATGTATGTTGAGTATTCCATGGCCAGCACTGCATCGCAACCTGTCAGAGCGATGGCACCGCCACTGCATCCACGGTTGATGATAACCGATAATGTCGGAACGGTAGCTTCAGCGAGTAACTGCATGCATCGTCCGATTTTCCATGCAATGCCACCTGCTTCCGATTGCTCGGTAGGATCAGCACCGGCAGTATCAATAATGGTTATGATAATACGGTTTTCCTCTTCGGCAAGCTTAATAGCATCAATTGCTTTTTCAAACGCTGCCGGTGTCGGCATTCCCTGATTCCATTTCTGGATCTCTTCCGGACTTCTCATCAGCTTGCGCATCAGCACAAAATCAGAAGTCGGGCCTGACTGCTGGCCGATAAGCATTACCGGCCATGAATTTTTCCCGTTACGAAGTACTGCCCGGTGGGTCTGGATAATGCAGCTGCCGTGCAGGTCGTTTTGCAGGCACTCCTCGGCATCGGTAAATACCGTTACGTAATCAAGGTGCTTGGGGCGTTCGGGGTGAAAGGAGAGTTGATACTTTTCGTATTCGGTAAGGTTCTCAATACTCTCGTGAGAGTAGCTGAAGCCCTCTCTTTTTTCAAAAGGCAGATAAAAATGTTTCACTGGTTACAAGCTGCTTTGGATCGATTGGTTAATGCTTTTTCTGCGCAAACTCAATAAGTACCCGGTTTGTTTCTTTAGGATGAAGAAACATGATTTTTTTTCCGCCTGCCCCCTCTTTTGGCAAGCTGAGTGGTTTAATGTTGACAGATTCAAGACGTTCCGTTTCTTTGCTGATATCGTCTGTTTCAAGCGCTATATGATGCATTCCATCCCCGTTTTTTGCAAGAAATTTTGCAATCGGGCTTTCATCGCTCAAGGGCTCAAGCAGTTCGATTTTTGTATCTCCAATAGGAATAAATGCCACTCTGACCTTTTCTGAGGCAACCTCTTCAATTCTGATTGCCTCAGGAGCGCACCCGAGTAAGTTCCTGAACGTTTCGAGTGCGCTGTCAAGGTTTTGAACGGCTATGGCAATGTGGTCAATCTTTTTGATCATTAGCTTTTTACTGGTGCCGGTTTTTGTTTTGGTTGTGCATAGCCTATTGTCTGCAGTACTGTAGTCAGTTCTTCAAGAATCATCGGATCGTCAATCGTGGCAGGCATGGTATACTCTTCACCATTGGCAATTTTCCTCATAGTGCCGCGAAGGATTTTGCCCGACCTGGTTTTCGGAAGACGATCAACTATAATAGCACTCTTGAACGAAGCAACAGGCCCGATATTCTCACGGACGTACTCGATAACGTGCTTAATGATAAGGTTATGAGGTGTATCGACATTATTCTTCAGGACAAGGAATCCAAGAGGCACCTGACCTTTAAGGTCGTCATGGACACCGATAACCGCACTTTCAGCAACATCAGGATGCTCGCAAAGAGCGCCCTCAATTCCTCCGGTAGAAAGTCTATGGCCCGCAACATTGATAATGTCATCAGTTCTCGACATGATATTGATGTAGCCATCTTCGTCGATGAACCCGGCATCACTTGTCTGGTAGTATCCGGGGAACTCTTTCATATAGCTCTCAACAAACCGGTTGTCAGCTTTCCAGAGCGTCAGCATGCAGCCAGGAGGAAGAGGAAGCTTTACGACGATATCACCCATCTGTCCCGCAGGAAGCTCATGCATATCAGCATTAATAACCTGAACGTTGTAACCGGGAACAGCTCTTGACGCAGAACCGTACTTTACCGGACCAGGCTCAATCCCCTGACAGTTGGCAGCAATCGCCCAGCCGGTTTCTGTCTGCCACCAATGGTCGATAACAGGGACTTTAAGTTTTTCCTCAGCCCACTTTACAGTATCAGGATCAGCCCGTTCTCCGGCAAGAAAGAGTGTGCGGAAATTGGTGAAATTATAATTTCTGAGGTAGTTGCCGCTCGGATCTTCTTTTTTGATAGCCCTGAAAGCTGTAGGAGCGGTAAAGAGTACCGATACATTGTACTCGTTGATGATTCTCCAGAAGGTTCCAGGGTCAGGAGTTCCGACAGGTTTTCCTTCAAAAATCAGGGTAGTGCAACCCTGCAGCAGAGGAGCGTAAACAATATAAGAGTGTCCTACAACCCATCCCACATCACTGGCAGCCCAGAAAACCTCGCCAGGCTCAACATTATAGATGTTTTTCATTGACCACTGCAGTGCTACCATATGGCCACCATGATCACGCACTATCCCTTTAGGCTGGCCGGTTGTTCCTGAAGTGTAGAGGATATAGAGAGGATCGGAAGATTCAAGAGGGACACACTGAGCAGGTTCTGCGCCGAGGAGCGACTGGTTCCAGGTAAGGTCACGCTCTTCGTTTAGTTCAGCCTTCAGCTGGTCACGTTGTTTGATGATACAGATTTCAGGCTTGAAGTGAGCCAATTCAATGGCAAAATCAAGAAGTCGTTTATAATCAATAATTTTGCTGTGTTCAATACCGCAGGATGCCGAAATGATGACCTTCGGTTTACAGTCGTCAATTCTTATGGCAAGTTCATGAGAAGCGAATCCACCGAACACTACCGAATGGATGGCCCCGATCCTTGCACAGGCAAGCATAGCAACAACAGCTTCTGGGATCATAGGCATATATATAATAACCCTGTCTCCCTTACGTACCCCGCGTGATTGCAAAGCCCCTGCAAACAAAGCAACAATGTCGCGGAACTCCCGATACGTGTAACGCTGTTTTGTTCCTGTAACAGGACTGTCATAAATGACTGCTAACTGGTTGCCGCGTCCTTCATCCACATGACGGTCAAGGGCATTATAACAGGTGTTGGTAATTCCTCCGGCAAACCACCGGTAAAAAGGCGGGTTACTTGTGTCTAAAACCTTATTCCATTTCTTGTACCAGTGAAGCTGTTCAGCAGCTTCTCCCCAGAACGCTTCTGGATTTTGAATCGACTCCTGATAAACGGTATTGAAGGACTGCGGCATACGAGTTACCCCCTGATAAAAAAATGGTTTAATAAAAAATAAGGGAGGATGGATTAGTCAAAGTACAACAATGAGCGGTTGGGTATACGAAGAGCATGAAACCAGGGTTACTATTTTATTGTAAAACTAATGTTAACAAAAAATACACTTTCGAACAATGAACATTTGTTGTTTGATACTAAGACTATTGCGTATACCCTATGGTAAACACCAGGTTAAATGAAGCCGAAGAGATTGGATATACAGCACAGACAGGTATTAGACAAATGTTTTTGTGATGGACAGGCAGTGTTATTTTTTTTAAGAAATATTTAATGAAAGTGGTCTCAACTGCCCAAAAAGGGTGAATAATTCTTCGATCGACAGCGCTTCAGCTCGCAGAGTCAGCGTATTACTGTCGACCAGTGCAACATTATAGCTCTCCTTGAGATTGTTCAGCAGCGTTTTTCGGCGTTGGTGAAAGGCGCAACGCACAAAACGGCTGAACCCTTTCTGGTCTTCTATCCGCTCCTCCTTTTTTGGCGTCATCCGAATAAAGGCACTGTCTACTCCCGGTTGAGGCCGAAAGACTTTACGCCCCACCTTGAACAGGTAGTCAACGTCAAAAAAAGCCTGCAACTGGACGGCAAGGATACCATACTCTTTTGTGCTTGGTTTTGCAACGATTCGCATGGCAACCTCATGCTGCATCATCAGTGTTGCTGAAAGAATATTTCTTCGATAATCGAGGAGTCTGAAAAGGATTGGAGTTGTAATTGAATAGGGAATATTACCGAGAACTCTGAGCGGTTTTTCTTTGGCAAGCGGTTCAAGATCGATTTCAAGAAAATCTCCCTCAATCATGTTCAGCTGCGGGTATTCCGATCTTACGAATTCAGCAAGCTTACGATCTTTTTCAACGACAGTAAAAACGGAACAGATATCAATAATTTCCCTTGTAAGCGATCCGAACCCCGGCCCGATTTCAAGAACGTTATCCTCAGGCAAAACTCCTGCTGCAGTTACTATCTTTTTTGTGATATTGCGGTCAGTCAGAAAGTTTTGGCCTAATTTTTTTTTCACCGCGATTTCAGTATGCTTATATTCAACTTTTCTCATCAGATTCGGGATTATTTCAGTAGCAAGGTCAGGCGGAAGTAGTTTTTATAATTTAAGTTATTCTGGAAGTAATGGAAGAAAATATCATCATGGACGCTGCGGCAAAATACGTATCGCGAGGAAACAAAGCTACTCGTACAGGGTTTGGTAATGCTTTGCTCGAAATTGGCAAAGAAAATACCTCTGTTGTTGCGTTATGCGCAGATTTGACAGGATCGTTAAACCTGAATTTATTTCGTGATGCGTTTCCTGACCGTTTTATCCAGACAGGAATAGCCGAAGCCAACATGATTTCAATGGCTGCGGGCCTTGCCACCACAGGCAAAATACCGGTTGCAGCAAGCTTTGCGGTATTTGCCACCGGCAGAGTTTATGATCAGGTGCGTCAGTCAGTCTGCTATTCAAACCTCAATGTCAAAATTTGCGCCTCACATGCCGGCCTTACGCTCGGCGAGGATGGAGCCACCCACCAGATACTCGAAGATATCGGTCTTATGCGCGGCTTGCCCAGAATGACAGTTGTTGTGCCCTGTGACTACAGTGAAACTATTCGGGCGACCAAAGCAGTTATAAAGCATGAAGGTCCGGTATATCTCCGTTTTGGACGGCCTAATATCCCTGATTTTTCTCTGGATGAAGACGGCTTTGAAATCGGCAAGTCAATCGAGTTGCATCCCGGAAAAGATGTTACCGTTATAGCTTGTGGTATTATGGTATGGAAAGCCCTCGAAGCCGCCCGCATCCTCGAAAAAGAGGGAGTCGGTGTACGGGTGATCAACATGCATACCATCAAACCTATAGATACTCTGGCAATTGTCCGTGCAGCAAACGACACAGGAGCCATTGTTACAGCCGAAGAGCATCAGATTTATAACGGACTTGGCGATGCTGTCGCCAATGTCTGTGCCCGTAACATTCCCGTGCCGATCGAGATGGTATCTGTCGAAGACCAGTTCGGTGAATCCGGCAAGGCCGATGAACTTCTCGAAAAATACAAATTGACAACAGGCGATATTCTTGAAAAAATTTATCTGGCTCTGCGCAGAAAGAATTGAACTCAGGCTCTTTGCATGGAAAAGGATGACAATAGTTTGACAATTTTTTAACGCAGGGGAGACTGATACAATGGCAATGCCTAATTTTGGTGATATGATGAAGCAGATCCAGCAGGCTGGTGAAAAGATGCAGGATGTACAGAAACAGCTTGAAAAGATCGTAGCATACGGCGAAGCTGGAGGTGGTATGGTAAGAGTCAGCGTCAGTGGCAAGCAGAAAGTGCTCACTCTCACTATTGATCCTGATATTATGGATGACCCGGAAATGGTTCAGGATCTTGTACTTGCAGCCGTGAATAATGCACTTGACGAGTCTGCCAGGCTTGCACAGGAAGAGATATCAAAAGTGACGGGGGGGATGATGAATCCAGCCGATATTCTCAAGAACCTGAACCTCGGTCAATAACAGTCAATGCATTATTCCTCAGTCTCTATTGAAGCTCTTATTGATGAATTTGCTAAACTGCCCGGTATCGGACGCAAAACCGCCCAGCGACTCGCCATGCATATACTGCATGAGCCGAAATCTGAGGCGGTAAGGCTTGCTGATGCCCTGCTTGAAGTTAAAGACAAGGTTATCCGCTGTTCTGTCTGTCAGAATGTTACCGATATAGGGACAGATCCCTGTGCAGTCTGTACCAGCAAGTCGCGCGACCGCACAGTCATCTGTGTGGTGGAATCTCCCGTCGATATGCTTGCCTTTGAAAAAACAGGTTACTACAAAGGACTCTATCATGTTCTTCACGGCGTTATTTCACCACTTGACGGTATAGGGCCTGACGATATAAAGGTTCGGGAACTCCTTGCCAGAATATCTCTGCAGGAACCACCCGAAGTCAAAGAAGTTGTTCTTGCACTCAACCCGACAATCGAAGGCGAAACCACGGCCCTCTATCTCAGCAAACTTCTTAAACCGCTCGGAATGTATGTTTCAAAAATAGCACGGGGCATACCCGTAGGAGCGGAGCTTGAGTTTATTGACGAAGCAACCCTTTCCCGGGCAATGGAAGGCCGATCTGCCGTATAAGCTTTTTCCTTTCGTTTCCAGCATCCATGAGCATTTCAATTCCGTTATAATTCCGAAAAATGAGTTCAGAAAAACAGTCAGTCTTGATCCTTGGCGGAGGCCTTGCCGGTTTAACCGCAGCCAAACGGTTGACAGATAAAGGATTTCAGGTCAAGGTTCTTGAAAAAAGAGAAATTTTCGGCGGTAAGGTTTCTTCATGGAAAGACGACGAAGGGGACTGGATAGAATCCGGCACCCATTGTTTTTTTGGAGCCTATAAGGTGCTCTATGACCTTATGAAAGAAATCAAAACAGATCACGCAGTTTTGTGGAAAGAACATCAGCTGACCTACACCCTTAATGGAGGTCAGCGATTTACCTTCAACACCTGGGACCTTCCCAGCCCGCTCCATCTGCTGCCGGCGATAGGTAAAAACGGGTATTTTACCTTCATGGAAATGGCCGCTTTTTCGAAATCGCTCATTCCATTGGCTCTGAAAAAAAGTAAATACCCCCCCACACAGGACCATCTCACATTTGCAGCATGGGCCGAACAAAAAAAATTCGGTCGACGACTCATGGATAAAATGTTTCGTCCCATGGCACTTGCATTGAAGTTTATTCCACCCGAAGAAATATCCGCCAAGATTATTCTTGACGTGACCGAAACATTTTACCGCATACCGGATGCCTCCCGCATGGGCTTTCTGAAAGGCGCACCCCAGGAGTACCTGCATAAGCCACTTATCGATTATTCTGCATCGAAAGGCGCGTTATTCAAGAACAACACTGTTGTAGAAGAACTGCTTTATGACGGCGGCGAAATAAAAGGCGTACAACTCCGCAATGGCGAAATTCTGACAGCCGACTACTATCTTTCTGCCTTGCCGATTCATAATCTCAACAAAGTGCTCCCGGATACCCTGAAACAACACGACCGTTTCTTCGGCGGCCTTGATAATCTAGATGCAGTTCCAGTGATTTCCGTCCAGATCTGGTACGACCGGGAAGTCACCCCGGATGACAACGTGCTCTTTTCACCGGACGGAGTCATACCCGTTTACGCAAACTTGGCACGAACCACCCCCGATTACCGAACACTCAGAGGAAGGCCCTTCAACGGAAAATCCCGCTTCGAGTTTTGTGTAGCGCCAGCCAGAGACCTCATAGGCCTTTCAAAAGAAGAGATAATCCGACAGGTTGATCTCAGCGTCAGAAACTGCTATCCAAAAACCACACAGGGAGCGCAGATTCTGAAATCAACACTGGTTAAAATTCCTCATTCAGTTTATGCCCCGACACCTTTCATGGAACAGTACCGCCCAACCCAGACAACACCCGTTCGAAATCTCTTCCTCGCCGGAGGATTTTCACAACAACTCTATTACGATTCCATGGGCGGTGCAGTCATGAGTGCAAACCTTGCCGTAGACGGCATAGTGAAGGACGCCAGTTTGACCTAAAACTGGTGACGCAAAGCGACGATTAATTCATCGCTATCAGTCGGTAGCTTAAGTTAATTCGGATTTTTCCTGACAACGGCAGGTTTTACAGCCCCTCAGGCAAATAATACACCTCCATGTTGTGCAAAATGACCGCAAGCAAAAGCATCGTGCATAGCCAACAAATGAAGTTTCCTTAACTCCCGAATAGGTGTTTAACAAGATCTGAACACACTGTCCTTTCCTCTCTATTTCATTCCGTATATTACGGATAGGTAATAATTGTATCTACACTGATTTTTAAGTGAGATTGCTATTACAATGTTGTCGTTTTCATCAATCAAAAGTTCCTAATGGAGGAAGTATGCCAAGCCCAACAGAAATGCTGGAAGCCGAACACCGGGTTATTGCGTTAATTGTCGGCGCTGTACCAGTAATTGCTGCAAAGATTGAAGAAGGTGGCCCTGTCGATAACAACAAGATTAGCGGTATTATTGAATTCATGAGGATTTATGCTGATCTATGCCATCACTGCAAGGAGGAAGAACTGCTTTTTCCAGCGCTGGCTGCAAAAGGAGTGCCGATGGAAGGTTGCCCTGTAGGTGGATTGATCAGCGAACATGCCAGAGGGAGAGTGCAGGTAAAAGGTTTGGAGCAAGCCGCAAATGCTTTACAAAACAACGCAGCGGATACTGCTGCTCGAAAACTTCTGATTGCAAATCTTCATGGTATTGCTGAGCTCTATCCAGTTCATATCTGGAGGGAGGATTATCTGCTCTTTCCAATGGCCTGCAAAATTATGAACCATGAAGAACAGGATGTCTTATATGCAGCATTTCAAAAAGTCGACGAACGCATCGGAACCGAAGTCATAGATCGGCTTGCCAGATTTGCAGAATCACTGTAACTCTATCGTAGAGATGGTTCACTCAGCAAACCACACGAACATTATATTTTTATTATATTTATGACATTATCAACGTAGCTATCTTTCCCCGGAAACTTCCAAAAGTCATACCATGAAAAAAACAATTTTTCTTGCCATGCTGTTTGCAGGGCTTGGTACTTCCCCTGCTTTTGCAGGCCCTTATGTCAGCGTCTCATTCGGTGTTGCAATCCCTGGTGATCGTGAAATTGAAGGTGGCTTTGTGACTAAACTGAATACATCAGTTGCGTTGAATGGAGCAGTTGGCTACAACTTTGGTTCAACGAGGCTCGAAGGAGCATTAGGATACCAGCGACATGATTTATCAGATATAAAAGATTCTGATTTATCATTCCTGACTGTAATGGCAAATGGTTATTACGATTTTAACTCAGCATCTTCAATCAAGCCCTATGTTATGACTGGCGCTGGAATAGTCAGTACTGATT
>Ga0118677_10014542_pt1 | contig 11084 bp, 9 predicted proteins | sample AliMusrvi5mmetaG_FD_86154 | JGI IMG/M metagenome (GOLD analysis project Ga0118677, IMG submission 86154)
AGCTTTAGCCTGTAAACGGTGAAGAGAACTGCCAATAACGCCTGATTTGAAGTTGGAACATTCCTTCGTTCCGGCGATTTGTTGGCCAATAGCATTTGCTTTATTTCGTCATCTGCCAGCAATTCTGGACCTCCTCCTCGGACCAAGTCTGGAACTGGCAACCAAATAACTTAAGATAGCACGTCAGAAATGATGCGGCGTATCTGAAGACATTTCCAACGTCATATTCACTTGCTCGTTGCGACCATACAGGGCCATCAGAACGGCGTTGAAGAAAGCGATCTGCAAGGTGAACATCAACGTGTGCAAACGACGACAATTCCGCATAGAAAATATCGTAGGCTTCGGCGTGATCGACCTCGACAGCCATATCTCGAAGTTTCTTTCCTGACCAGTTTTGAAAAACCACTTTTTTGTTTTTCCTGTTCACGCGCGTAAACCGAGAAGCAATGGCGTCGAACTTCTTTTGGACGTCCGCTTGTTGTGATGCCCATTCCTGTTGCCAAACAAGCTCCATAGCCTCACGCCATTGTGTTTTCTTGCTGTTGCGATGTGCTAGGCACTCATCCATTTGACGTTTATTCAAGACGGCCCCGAAGTCGATATACTGTTGGGCCCGCGCTGTCGGATTTTTCGTGATGTAATGCGCTGTGATGTTCGTCTCGAATATGGTTCGGATAACTGTGTAGCCAACGGTAATAGGAAACCAACCATCGCCAAACGAATCTAAAAGCCGCAGCAAAGCCTGTGCGACCGATATATTGTGCATGAGAAAACACACCATCAGCGAGGTATATCCAAACCCCGCTGAATGGTGGGGGATCTTCTGCGCACGACTTTTGCCCAGTTCGATCAAACGTCGCACCACCTGCTGATGCTGTTCAACCGTTAGATAAAGTATCGGCATAATATTTCTTAAGGAGCTTCAAATTCATGAACGGCACACTGGCGCACACACCCATTGCAGGCGAACAGACGTCGGGTTTCATACTTGGATCTCGCTGGCTGTTATGAAAGTAAAATGAGCAACGGCATTCTGGTTTGGGTTTTGTGGAAAAATGTGTAGCGAGGGAGTTTCCCTGAGTTCGACTTATCGAGCGACCATAAGAAGAGAGGGAGCAAAGAACAAAAACCTTCGTGCCTTTGCGCCTTCGTGTGAAACCTTAAAAGGCAGGCAGCAAATAAAGCGTGGAATTTCAGATGGCGCGCATTTGCCCTTTGGCTGTAGGTGAATAGAAGCGGGATCTGAAATTCTTCGCGCCGACAGCATCGAAGGTTTTTGTTTTTTACACCAAGGCACGAAGCCACGAAGGCACGAAGAAAGACAGTGACGGAAAGGAAAAGGGGGCGAAGCTGTTTCCGATCGGAGAGTGAGAGAATGCGTTGAAGATAAACTGAGTTTGGGTCAAAGAACAGGCCGCAGGGCGGATCATCTTACAACTCACCAGTTTTATCTGACCGGGTAGAAGCTTTACAAACCCGGCAAGTTTTTCACCGGGGAATCCCCGGATACTCACAAGTTATTCACAGGTCACTTTTTCACCGGGCCAACACGTAGAGAGACGTCGTTGTTCCTCCCCCTCGGGCAACGGGGGGGCTCCGATTGTGGGCGGTGCCCCAGCCTTCTAGGCTCTTGGTCAACCGAAAAGGAACCCCATGATTATCCACGACCTGCCCGAAACCGAAACCCTTGATGATGTCCTCGCCGAAACCGAACCCGCCGTCTTATTGCGAGCCCCGGAGGTGGAACAAGGCGCCATCAGTGACGAGGCGCTGATGGAGGCCATTGCGCAGGGCAACGCCGCCGCGCTTTCCACGCTCTATGATCGCTACGCCTCCATCCTCAAGGCGCTGACGATCCGCGTGGTCCACGACGAAGCGGAGGCGGACGATTTGTTACAAGAAGTCTTTATGCAGGTCTGGCAACAGGCCAAGAATTATTCGTCCGACAAGGGCAAACCGCTCGGGTGGATTGTCACGCTCACCCGCCGCCGTGCCATCGACCGGCTGCGCAAACGGCAGGCTTATTGCCGGGCCAAGGATCGCTTTGAGGTGACGACGGATCGCCAGCCGGAATCGTGGGTGCATAACCGGATCGAGGAGGACATCCATTTGGAAGACATGCGCACGTTCCTGAAGACGAAGATCGAGAGCCTGCCCCTCTTCCAGCGGCAGGCAATCGAGATGGCTTTCTTTAAAGGGATGAGCCAGCGGGAAATCGCCGTGGCGACGGAAACCCCGCTCGGGACGATCAAGACCCGGCTGGAGCTGGGCTTAAGAAAACTCTCCGAATCCATCCGCGGCATCCGGCATAAGATTTAACATTGTTCCGGGCCCAAAAAGGAGGGCTGGCGCGGACTGCGCCAAGAAGGGGAGACGCGGGGAAGGGGAGAATACAAGGCGCGGCTGGAGCCGCGCAAAAGAAATGGTTCGCACGCCAACAACCCGCGCGGGAGCTCTGCAACGGCGCAATCCCTCTCCGCGTCTCCCCTTCTCCGCGTTTCCGCGTCTTCTTATTTGAGGATGTGCAAAGCGCGCAGGAGGACTTCCGGGACGAGTTCGTAAAACCGGTTGTAGTCGATGGCGAGGATGCGGTATTGCCGCAGGTCATAGATGCAGAGGGCGGTGACGGCCAGCGCCAGCCAGAGCGTGCGGCGGCGGCGCAGCAGCGCGAAGCGGTCGGCCAGGAGCCCAAGCTGCGTGAAGGCGAGCAGACGCAACGGGGCGTCCCACATATTGGCGTAGCGCAGGTTCATGCCGTAGCGGATGTTACACATGACGAGGTAACTTGCCGCAATGAAGAGCGCCACGTAGAGCTGGGGCCGGTGCCGCTCCCGGTCGAGCTGGAACAGCGCGCCGATGGCCAGGAGCAGCACCCACGGGCTGACCAGGAGGAGATCCACCAGGTAGCGGTGCCACGGCCCGTCGCCGGTGCGGATGGCGAAGTCGAGGGTCAGATTTCTGGAGACGGAAAGTTGGTAGCAGCCAACGAGATCGCCTACTCCCCCCGCCAGTGCCGCCAGGCCGAGCACGCCCACGGCGGGGCCGAGCACGGTGACCGCGAGCAGCGGCCCGCTGATGGTCCCAAAACGCAGACAGCGGTTGACGGCCAAAATCGCCAGCAAGGCCACGTAGACAAAGACGGCGTTCTCCTTGGTCATCACCAGCAGCGCCAGGCTGAGGCCATAGGCCGCGAGGAGCGCGGGCTTACGCGGGCTTTGCAGGTTCTCCCACAGGAGCCAGAGGACGAGCAGAGCCCAGAAGGTGAAAAAGCCGTCCACCAGCGCGTGCTGGCTCATGTGGATCTGCGTGGGTGCGCAGGCCATGAGGGCGGTGACGGCCAGCGCCGTTCCCGGCCCGGCAAGCCGCCGCATGAAGACGAAGGTGAGGAGGAGGGTGAGGATGGAAAAGCAGGAGGCCACCTGGCCGAGGGCGCGCATCGGCTCGACCCCAAAGAGGTAGCTCCAGAGAGCAGAGGTGCCGATAAAGAGGAACCGGACGGGCGGAAGGATCAATTTGGGGATGGTCTTCTGATACTCGACGTAGTCGTGAACGACGGAAGGGTAGCCCGTGATCCCGCGCGCCAAAACCTGGGTGGTGTAGTGTTGATAGATAGCTTCATCAAATCCCATTCCATGGAACGCGGTGTAAGGGACAGTGCGTAGGGTAATCCCCAGGGCGAGCACGAGAACGAGGGCGGCAATCCAGGCGATACGGGAAGCGTTTTTCATGGAACAGAAGGGGTGATAGGGCGGGTGGGGGTGGCTTGTCGATCCCGTTCTCGGGCGCAGCGCGCCGCCAATGCGCGCATCCCTGCGTCGTCCGGCTCGATGCGCAGGGCCGCGCGGAGAAGGTTCTCGGCCGCGTCCCACTGGCCTTCCGCCATCGCCAGGATGGCCAGGTTGTTCAAGGCGTTCAATGTTTGGGGGTCGAGTTGCAGCGCCCGCCCGTAATAGGCGCGGGCCTGGAGGACATCCTTCGCGCGCAACCAGTAGTTGCCCAGGGCGGCGTTGATCTCGGCGTTTTGGGGCGCGAAGGCGAAGGCCCTCTCCAGTTTGGCACGGGCAGAGGGGAGATTGCCGACTTCCAGCGCTTTTAGCCCGCTGTTGTAAGTGTCGAGCCAGCGCAAAGACGGTTCGTTCACGGGCCAAAAGACCACGCACGCGCCGACCGCGCATGCGCCCAGCCACAAGGCCACCCTTTGCCACCGGCGTGCCGCGAGTGCGTCACCCAGTTCGGCCAGGGCCGCCGCCCCAAGCAGGAGCAGGCCGGGAACCGTGGCCAGCCGGTAACGCTCGGTCACAAACACAGGCAGCAGGGCCGCCATGTGAAGGCACACCGCCGCCACGATCCAGCGCGAGCGCACATAACGGCGCCAGGCGAGAACCACGCCGGGAATCGCCAGCACGGCCACCCAGCCAAACCGCAGTCCCGGCAGCGTGATCCCTTCGTCCCGGAACGCCGTGATGATGCTCAAGTCATCGTATTGGGCGGCGTTCCAGAGATTTTTGACTTTGGTAGCCATCAGCCCGAGCCATTCCTGCGGGTGCTCGCGAATGTAGGCGTTCGCCTTGGCGGACCAGAAACGGGAAACCTCCGCGCGCTTGAGCGGGTGGCCCGCCGCTTCCTCGGCCCGGCGGATGGAATCCTTGAGCATCCCCTCCTGGCTCGCACGCAAGCCCGGCGGCAGCTTCGGGTAGCCGTTGGCCACGGGGTTGTTGCCCACCCAGAAGTTTAGCCCGCTGTGGGCCGAGAGCAGCACCGGTTCCCCGGCGACGAAATAGTTGTGCATCCAGCACGGGGAAACGCCCACCAGAACGCCTCCGAGCAAGCATGCCACGGCGGCTGCCACCGTGAGCGGTTTGCGCAGATTGCGCGCCGCCGCCGCAATGGCGACCGGCAGCACAAAGAGGATGGTGGCCACCATGGTTGCCACGATGCCCGCAAGCACGCCCATCCCCAACCAGGGCCGCCAGAGCGAACGGCTTTCCGTGCGCACGCTCCAGTAAAAGATGCCCCAGAACGCCAGGACTACCCACGCCGTCGGCATGAGGACGACGGAAAACGTCTGCGCAGGCTCAAAAAACGTCCACCCCAAGGCGGCCAACCCGCCGATCAGCCGGGCGCGCGGGCCGGGGAACGCCCACACGGCGATCTGGAACAGCAGCGCGGCAGTCCCCGCCTCGGCGAACGTTTGCAAGAGGCCCACGGCGAACGGATCAAACCCGACCGCCGCGAAAATCCCCCCCAGCAGGAACGGATAGCCCGGCAGACCGTAAAACGCCTTGTGTTCGGTCCACTCTCCGCCAGCAATCCGCCGCGCCCAATCAGCATAAAATTTCATGTCCTCCGAGGTGGGCAGAAAATACGCAGAATCCCCAAAACGAATAAGCACCAGCAGGCGCACGGTAAAGGCGAACCCGAAAACCCAGATAAAAAGGGGAAGGGGTCGCTTGGAAGGCATCCCTGACATATGGCTGGGATGCGGGAGGGAATCAAGCCGTGGGCGCGACTATTTTTGAAAATCTCCCAATCCGCGTAAGGGCAGCCTAAATCCCCCCCGCGACGAAGGTGTCCGCCGCGATCTGCGCTGGAATCTCGATCCAGAACCGGCTTCCCTGACCGGGGCCGTTGCTCTCCGCGCCGATCTTTCCGCCGTGAAGCTCCACCAACCGGCGGGCGTTCGCCAGCCCGAGCCCCGTGGAGGGTTCGCCGTCCGTGGGTCTCGCCGAAAGGCGCTGGAACTGCCCGAAAAGCTTTTTCATGTCCTCTTCCGTTAGACCCGCCCCTTGGTCGGTGACTTCAATGCGTGCATGGCCCCCCACGCAATGAACGCTCACACTGGTGGACGCGCCCTTCGGAGAAAATTTGATGGCGTTGCTGACCAGATTGTCCACGGCCTGCTTGATCCGTCCGCGATCGATTTCGGCGAGGTAAACGTCGCAAGGCGAAAAAAGGAGTTCCTGTTTTTTGCGTTTCGCCAGGGGGCGGTTCCGCTCCACCACTTCGCGCACGCATGCCGCCAGGTCGAGTTGTTTGCAGTTGAGCTTGAGCGAGCCGTCTTCGAGCGCCGTTGCATCAAGCAACGCCTCGATAATGCCGAGCATCTCGGAGGCCGTGGAGCGAATCTGCGCGACGGGATCGTCCGCATCCCTATTTCCCGGCGGGATTTCAGCGGCGACAAGCAAAATGGCGTTGAGCGGATTGCGCAGGTCGTGCGCGGCGATCTGCATGAAGTCGGATTTCAATCGGTTGGCCGCCGCGATCTTGGCGGTTTCCGCCCGGCGTCGGTGAATTTCGCGCTTCAGGAAAAGAAAGACGATTGTAAAAAGCGTGGCGTCCAGGGCAGTGTTGGCGATATTGAGCCAGTATTTGAGCGGGCTGGCGGAGTCGGAGTAAAAGAACGTGTCTTGAACGACCAGAAACACCAAACCAACAAGGAACGCGAGGGTGATCAGGAAATCTTTTTTGGAAGCATCCGACGTCATCAGGCTTAATCTAAAGCACAATCGAAGTATCTCAACCGGGCAGTTTTACAGGGTCTGCTCTGGATGAAGAAGAATGCACACTAGGGGCAGGGGAGGCTACCCAGCAGTTCGCTTTACGGCTTCCGCAATGAGGTGCGCCGTGGCTTCCCAATTCAGCCGCCCGGTGTTGATGGTCAGGGTGTAGTTGAGGGGATCGTCGATGGCGCTGCCCAAAAAGCGTTTCACATACCGGCCGCGGCCTTGGTCCGCCTTGGCGGCATAGCGCTCCGCTTCAAGGAGCGTCAGGTGGTGATATTCCGCGAGATGCGCCGTGCGCACCTCAAAGGGCGCCACCAGTCGCACATGCACGGCGGGGTGGAGATTTGCGGTGATGCAGGCGGACCCGCGGCCCACCAAAATGACATTGCCCAGGCGCGCGAGCCGAAGGATCGTCGCCGTGGTTTTTTCTGCCAACGTCCACGCCGAGGGGTGGAGCCCCAGCATCTCTTCCACGGCACTGGTCACTCCGGGCGCCACGTCCTCCGGCAGGAACTGTTCGAGACTTGCGGGGAGTTGATGATCCTCCATCACTTTCCGCACAATGTTCTTGTCGAAGACCGTCCAGGGCGGTCCGCTTTGCTCGGTGAGGGCCTGGTTTAGTATTTGCGCCGTCCATTCAGCGATGGTGACGCCTCCGGCGCCTGCTTCCCGGGAGATGGTGACAAAGGGAAGCTGCTTTTTGTCTTTGCGCACCCCCAAGTGGTGGTGGGCGTGAAGGTAGGCCCGGCATCCTGCCAGGGGATCGCGTAAGTGATCGCTCATGATTCAATTATCCTCCTTTGGGCGGATATCCCAACTTTATTTGCAAAAAAATGCAGAAGGGGCGCGATGAAAAGCGGCGCCGCCACCCGTCCCGCCGCCCACCCCTTTTCCATGCGCTACGAGGCCGGGGTGGGGGAAGGCTGGGCTTGTGGCTGGCGCTCCTGCTCAGGCTCAAGCCCCTGCTCCGGGGCGGGCGCTGGCCCGGCGTTTTTTTTGTCGCCGCCTTTTTTCTTGGGCTTGCCGGTGATCGCCCGGAAGAGGTCCATGATCTGGTTGCTGGTCTTCTGCCCCACCATCACCTCCATCAGATTTGTCTGGGGCCGCTCCAGTGTGCCGCCGATGTTGAAGTCGATCGCCCTGCGTTCGCTCCCGGTTACTGGCTGGAAGTTGGCGTCCACCCACTTCGGGAGTTTGCGGCTGATTTTTGCGTTGACGGCCAGGCGCGCCGAGAGGTCGAGCTTGCCGCCGGGCTTGCTGGTGCCGTTTGCCGTGAGGCTCAGGTTGGGCGACTCCATGACCAGGCTGTCCACGAAGACCGTCCCCTGGTCCGCCCGCAAATCGAGTTGCGCCTGCCGCAGTTCCATGTTGGTGAGGTCCTCGATCTGCAACACCTTGCCGATCAACTGGAACAGCGGCATTTGCTCCAAACGGCCACTGCGGACCCGCACCTGGCCCTTTCCTGCCAACGTCTCTTGAAGGCCGATGCGCCCGTAAAGATCGAGGTTTCCGTGCAGCGTTCCCTCCGTTCCCCGCCCCATCTGATTCTGCCCGAGGGAGATCAGCAACCGGGAGGCATCCACGCCGTCAAAAAGGAGGTCGAGGGTAAAGGGCGGGTGCGCCTCCCCGGTCAGGAGCGTTCCCGCGCCACGCACGCCGCCCCCGGAAAGGCGCGCATCCAGATGCGAGAACCTCAGCAACCCGTTTTCCAGCTCGAACGGCGTCGCAAAGCCATCGATGGCCAGTCCGTCCCGCAACGTCGCCTTGGTGAAGGAGAGCGTCCCTTTGGCATGGCCGGGAGCGCCGTTCGTGCAGTCCAGGCTGAAACCGCGCGGGCAATGCACGCTCAACCCCTCCACGAGCGCCAGCAAAGTCCCCTCGCGGTTCAAAAACCGCAGGGTGGCATTCTCAATCTGCGCCGCGCGAATGTTGAATTCCAATTTCGAGCCGTCCTGCGGGACCGTCGATGGTTGCTGTTTTATGCGCTTCTTGGACGGAGTTGCTGGTGGCTCGGAGACTACTCCCTGCGGGGGAAGAAGCGTTACCCCGGTGGTCTCCGCGGGAGCGGGGCGATCCCCCCGTTGCACCGACTGTTTTTCCACGGGCAAACTCCATCTGCCATCGTCCGCCTGCACCCAAACCAGCGTCGGCTCGGCAAATACCAACTGTTTAACGACCACGCGGCGGGAAAAAAGCGGCCAGAAGGCCACAGGGGCGGAAACCGAGGGCACTGTGAGCGTGGCTTGTCCCCCTGCGTTCGGTGCCACCGGCGCGAGCGCCGCTGTGAGCCCTTCCCCCCGGAGACCGCTCCAAAGCGAGTAGTGAAGCGCGCCGACTTTTACCGGCGCCCCCAGGTCGCGGCTCAACTCAGCTTCCAACCACGCGTGCACTCCCCGGGAGTTCGCATAGAGGTCCAAGCCCGTGGAAACCAAGCCGAGGAAGAGCGCCACGGCAACGGTCGCGAGCAGAATACGCTTGGAAAGCTTGTTCACATGGGCAAAGTAATCACGGTTTCTCGAAAGAAAAGACCGAAGTCACCATGTCCAGAACGCTTGTCATCCTCAACCCAGCCGCGCGGAGTGAAAAGGCGGCCGGCCTTTACCGCTCAATCAGGGAAATCGTGGGCTCCGAGGCGGTATTGCGCCGGACCTCCAAACCGGGGGAAGCCCGTGCCCTGGCGCGGCAGGGAGTGGAGGAAGGGTTCGAACGGATTGTCGTCGCCGGAGGGGACGGCACGGTCAACGACGTCGTCAACGGCATCGCCCATTCCACAGTCACGCTGGGCATCCTTCCGCTGGGAACGATGAACGTTTTTGCGGCCGAACTGGGGTTGCCCAAAAGCGTTCAGGAATGCTGGAAGGTGATCCAAGCCGGGAAGACCCGCGTCATTGATCTGCCGCAGGCCGGTGATCACGCATTTGTGCAGATGGCCGGCGTCGGATTTGACGCTCAGGCTCTCAAAGAAACCTCTTGGGAATCCAAGCGCAACCTCGGGCCTCTCAGCTACGTGATCTCGGCCGCACAGATCGCCGCCCGCAAACCGCCCCTTCTCCTGGTGCAAACCGGGGGGGCTTTCCGCGAAGGCTCCTTTGTGCTCATCGGCAACGGACGTTATTATGGCGGACCCTTCCCTTTCTTTCCCAACGCGCGGATCGACGACGGACTGCTGGACGTGATCGTTTTCAAAAACCAGGGCCATCTGGACCTCGTCCGCTACCTGCAAGGGGTCCTCTTTGGCACGCATCTGGGCATGAACGACGTGGAGTATTTCCAGACCCCCTGCCTTACCGTCACCAGCGAGCAGGACGTGCCGGTGGAAGTGGATGGCGAGGTCATCGGCAACACCCCTGTTACCTTCAAGTGCGCAGCCCGGCAACTCCGCGTCCTCGCGCCGGAGTGAAGCGGCAAAAGAGAGCGGCGGACTTAGGAACCCAAAAAGCTTCTCTCACAACAAAACTTCCTCTACGTTGGACGTGCCCTATGAAATTTTCTTTGTTTGCCGTGTCTGTTTTGGCGACGGTTCTGGCCACCGCGCCGGTTGTTGCGCAATCTGAAGCCAAGGAGGCGACGCTGGCTGTGCCAACGGCTGCCGAAGCGGTCCGCCCCGCAGCGGATTCTCCGCAAGGACAGGTGGATGTGTTCTTTCGCCTGCTGACGGAGGGCCGGGTGGATGCGGCCTACGACGGGCTTCTCAAGGGGACGAAGATTCTGGAGATGCCCAAGGACGTGGAGACGCTCAAGACGAACACCCGCAAGGCGCTCAAGGCGTTTGGGGATCTCAACGGCTACGACCAGGTGAGCCTGAAGCCGCTCGGCTCCCGCTTGTGCTGCCTGACGTGCATTTCCCTGGGCAAAGCGTTTCCCATTCGCTGGCGGTTTTATTTCTACAAGGCGGAGGAAAAATGGAAGTTGATCGACATTCGCATCGATGATCGCCTCGTGGATATGTTCGAGGAACCCGCCCCGGCAGCCGCAGCAAAGGCCAAATAAGCGGGCAGGTGGGGCGGCGTGCCCGGATGCTACCTTAATAAATTGTCATCCCAATCCACCGGCCTTTTAGTGCTCCCGGATCTTCCGATTCTGACCCGGCGTTTTTTGCGAATCAGCTTCCCCCCCCGGTGCAGCAGCCAGAGGCGGTGGGCGGTGAGATGGAGATCCTTGGTTCTGACGCCGAGCGAGGCGGTGTCGATGTAAAACGCGCACACCTTGAGCGCCAGCTTGAACTTCGCCTGCAGCCGCTTGAGGAAGGGCATGGTGACCAGGTAATCCTCCGGATTGCGAAGGGTGATGAGGATGGTCTTTGCGCCCGAAACCCTTTGGATATCAAGGATGTCCGCCCAGGCAATCGTCCGGGTGCCCCAGCGCCGGTCCAAAAGGCCAAACTCGTTGAGAACGATGGTGGGCTTGTCGGGATAGGACGGGTGATAAAGCTCCAGCGCAGGCTCTTCCTCTTGGGATTCGTCGTCCTCCATTTCCTCGTCCCCTGCGAATTCGGCGTGGAGGGTGTGTGGAGAGTCGCCTGGTGGCTCCGTAGCGGATTCCGGGTCAGGTTCAGGCAAATCTTGGGCGGGGGAGGGG
>Ga0118677_10014543_pt1 | contig 11083 bp, 9 predicted proteins | sample AliMusrvi5mmetaG_FD_86154 | JGI IMG/M metagenome (GOLD analysis project Ga0118677, IMG submission 86154)
GCGGCGCTCCCTCGCTGGGTGTTCAACTACAATCACCGCCGTCCGCACGGCGGCATCGGCGGTCTACCACCGATCTCACGGGTGCCCGGTGTCAACAACGTGTCTGGGCAGTACAGCTAGCCGCCCTCGGCGCCCGCGGCGGAGCGCTCGGCCTTGTCCGAGTCGGCGACCACGAGCACGTCGATGTTGCGCGTCTCGCGCATGATGCGGGTCACGACCGATCCGCGGACTATCTCGTCGAGCCGGCTGCGAGCCGACTGACCCATCACGATGAAGGTGGCCTGCTCCTTCTTCGCGTACTCGATCAGTGCGCCGGCCGGGTCCTCTCCGCTGAGTTCGACCAGCTCGCCGCCTAGCTCGCGGATCAGACCTTCAAGGTCCGCCAGCGTCTGCTTCTCCCTGCCGGACAGGACGACCCCCGGTGCGCGCACATAGACCGCGGACATGTTCCCGTGGAGTCGGTTCGCCAGTCGGTAGCCTCGGCGGATGAGCTTGGAGGCCAGAGGACGCGGAGTGAAGGCGACCACGACATGGTCCGCCGCGCCCCAAGTCTTGTCGACGTCGTGGCGCTCCAGGAACTCCTCGAGATCCTCGTCGACCTCCTCCGCCGTGCGCCGCAGGGCCAACTCCCGCAGCGCGACGAGGTTGCCCTTCCGGAAGAAGTTGCCCAGGGCCTGCGGTACCTTCGACGGGTCGTAGATCACGCCGCGATTCAGGCGGTTCACGAGCGCCTGCGGGGTGATGTCCACAAGGACGACCTCGTCCGCGTCATCCAGGATCCGGTCCGGGACCGTCTCTCGCACTCGCACGCCGGTGATCTGGGCGACGATGTCGTTCATCGACTCGAAGTGCTGGATGTTCACCGTCGAGATGACGTTGATCCCCGCATCGAGGATCTCCTCGACCGACTGCCAGCGCTTCTCGTGCAGCGCGCCCGGGGCGTTGGTGTGAGCGAGCTCGTCGATCAGCACCCATTCCGGCCGGCGGGCGATTATCGCGGCGGTGTCCATCTCCTGCAGCCGAGATCCGCGATACTCGATCGGCTTGGTGGGGACCTGCTCCAGCCCCTCGGTGAGCACGATGGTCTCCGGGCGCTTGTGCGGCTCCACGAAGCCGATGACGACGTCCTCGCCGCGGGCGTGACGCCGCTGCGCTTCCGCCAGCATCGTGTAGGTCTTGCCGACACCTGGTGCATAGCCCAGGAAGATCTTGTGGCAACCGCGCGAGCTCGTCACGTGCGAACTCGCGGCCTCGAGCTCCTCCGGGGACATCCGCTCTCCTTCGCGACCTACTTCAAATCGTCAAGTGCGAGATTCAGCCGCAGTACGTTGACGCGCGGCTCGCCGAGGACGCCGAGGTCCCGCCCCTGCGCGACCGTATCGACCTGCGTCCGCACGGCGGCATCGGTCAGTCCTCGAGCGGCCGCCACGCGCGCGACCTGAGCGTACGCGTTCGCGAGCGTGATGTCAGGGTCAAGCCCGCTGCCGGAGGCGGTGACCATGTCCACCGGCACGCTGCCGGGCACCAGCCCCGGGTTCTCGGCGGTCTCGCTCGCAACGGCCGCCGTCACCCGGTCGACGAGCGCCTTCGACGTCGGCGCCAGGTTCGACGCGCCCGAGGCCGTGCCGTCGTAGCCGTCACCGCCGGCCGCGGACGGCCGGCCGTGGAAGTACTTGGCGCCGGTGAAGAGCTGACCGATGAGGCTGGACCCGACGGTGACCCCGCCGCGCGTGATGAGGCTGCCGTCCGCCTGCGCCGGCATGAGGAGCTGGGCGAGTCCGGTGACGGCCAGGGGGTAGACGAGGCCGAGCAACACGAGCGTCACCAGGGCCATGCGGACGGAGGCGAGCACGTACTTGTTCATGATGAGGTCCTCCCTAACCCGCAAGGTGCAGTGCGACGAGCAGAAGGTCGATGAGCTTGATCCCGATGAACGGCGCGACGATGCCGCCGAGCCCGTAGACGAGCAGATTGCGCCTGAGCACCACGGCCGCCCCGAGCGGGCGGTACTTCACGCCCTTCAGCGACAGCGGGATGAGCGCCACGATCACGAGGGCGTTGAAGATGACCGCCGACAGGATCGCGCTGTGCGGCGAGTGCAGTCCCATGACATTGAGCGTGCCGAGTGCGGGATACGTGACCATGAATATCGCGGGGATGATCGCGAAGTACTTCGCCACGTCGTTCGCGATCGAGAAGGTGGTGAGCGCCCCGCGCGTCATCAGGAGCTGCTTGCCGATCTCCACGATCTCGATGAGCTTGGTCGGATTGGAGTCGAGGTCGACCATGTTGCCGGCTTCTTTGGCAGCCGTCGTTCCCGTGTTCATGGCCACGCCGACGTCCGCCTGAGCGAGCGCGGGCGCGTCGTTCGTGCCGTCGCCGGTCATGGCGACGAGCTTGCCCTGCGCCTGCTCCTTGCGGATCAGCTCCATCTTGGCCTCGGGCGTGGCCTGCGCGAGGAAGTCGTCGACTCCCGCCTCCTTGGCGATGACGGAGGCGGTGACCGGGTTGTCGCCGGTGATCATGACGGTCTTGATGCCCATGGCGCGAAGCTGGTCGAATCTCTCGCGGATCCCGCCCTTCACGATGTCCTTGAGGTGGACGACGCCGAGGGCACGGTCATCCGTGGAGACCACGAGAGGCGTGCCGCCCTGCTCCGCGACGCCGCGGGCGAGGTCGTTGAGCTCCTGCGAGACACTGCCGCCAAGACTCTCCACCCAGGCGATGACCGAGTCGACCGCGCCCTTGCGGATCTGATGACTCTGCCAGTCGACGCCGCTCATCCGCGTCTGCGCGGTGAACGGGATGAAGGTCGTCTCCTCCTCATGCAGATGACGCTCTCGGATGCCGAACTGCTTGGCCAGCACCACGATGCTGCGCCCCTCCGGCGTCTCGTCGGCGATGGAGGCGAGTTGCGCCGCGTCCGCGAGCTCCTTGACCTCCACTCCCGAGACCGGCAGGAACTCGGAGGCCTGGCGATTGCCCAGCGTGATCGTCCCGGTCTTGTCGAGGAGCAGCGTGTTCACGTCGCCGGCTGCTTCGACCGCGCGGCCGGACATCGCCAGCACGTTGTGCTGGACCAGACGGTCCATGCCCGCGATCCCGATCGCTGAGAGCAGTCCACCGATCGTCGTCGGGATGAGACAGACGAGCAATGCGATCAGGACGGAGACCGACACCGACTGCCCCGAGTAGATGGCGAACGCCTCGAGTGTCATCGTCACCAGCAGGAAGATGATCGTGAGCGCCACGAGCAGGATGTCCAACGCGATCTCGTTCGGAGTCTTCTGACGGCTGGCTCCCTCCACCAGCGCGATCATCCGATCGAGGAAGGTCTGACCGGGCTCGGACGTGATCTGGACGATGATGCGGTCGGAGAGCACCTTCGTCCCTCCGGTGACGGCACTCCTGTCGCCGCCGCTCTCGCGGATGACCGGCGCGGACTCGCCGGTGATCGCCGACTCGTCCACGGAGGCGATCCCCTGGATCACGTCACCGTCGCCGGGGATGGTCTCCCCCGCTGAGATGACGACCTTGTCGCCCTTGCGCAGCTGGTTCGCCGGGATCTGCTCGACATCCTCGCCCTTCATCAGGTTGGCGAGCGTCTCGGTCTTCATCTTGCGCAGCGTGTCCGCCTGCGCCTTGCCCCTGCCCTCCGCCATGGCCTCGGCAAAGTTGGCGAACAGCACCGTGAACCACAGCCAGAAGGCGATCGCGATGAGGAAGGGGACCGCGCTGGAGCCGGTGCCACCGGCGGTCGCCGTCCCGGCGCCGATGCTGTCGGCGAACACGTAGAACGTCACGATCGCCGCCCCGATCTCGACGACGAACATGACCGGGTTGTGCCACAGGAGGAACGGACTGAGCTTCACGAAGGACTCGCGGATCGCCGCCTGGATCAGAGCCCCGGAGTTGGACACCGCCTCACGCTTGTGAGGTGCGGACCCGCCGGCGGGCGTGTCTACGTGCATATCCATCTGGGTCGCGTCGGACATCTGTCTACACCTCCCCTAGAAGAGAACGCCTGAATGCATCAGCAGGTGCTCGAGGATGGGCCCGAGCGCAAAGACCGGGAAGAACGTGAGAGCCCCGACGATGAGCACCACGCCGACCAGCAGCCCCACGAACAGCGGCGTGTCGGTCGGGAAGGTGCCCGCGGAGGGCGGCACCTGCTTCTTCGCGCCCATCGAGCCAGCGATCGCCAGGACCGGAACGATGAACAGGTACCGGCCTATCAGCATCGCGATGCCCACGGTCGTCGTGTAGAACAGCGTCCCCGCGTTCAGGCCGGCGAATGCCGACCCGTTGTTGCCCACACCGGAGGCGAAGGCGTAGAGGATCTCGCTCAGGCCGTGAGGACCTGCCGAGAGGCGCCCGGCCAGCCCGGCAGGCGTCACGACCGCGACGGCCGACAGAACGAGGATGCCGGCTTCCAGCGCCAGCACCGCGAACATGGCGAGCTTCATCTCCTTGGGGCCGATCTTCTTGCCCAGGTACTCCGGGGTCCGACCGACCATGAGCCCTGCGATGAACACGGCGAGGATCGCGAAGACGAGCATGCCATAGAGGCCGGCGCCCACGCCTCCGAACACCACCTCGCCGAGCGAGATGTTGAGCATCGCCATCCCGCCTGCGAGCGGGGTCATGCTCGAGATGGAGCCGTCGACGGCCCCGTTCGAGGCGACCGTGGTGACGCTCCCGTACAGCGCGGACTCCTCGATCCCGAAGCGGACCTCCTTGCCCTCGGTGTTCCCGCCGGTCTGCGTCGCGGAGGCGACCTGGTCGGCTCCCGCACGAGTGAGGTTCGGGTTACCCGCCCGCTCGAACCCGTACATGATGCCGACGCTCGTCGCGAAGAGCAGGGCCATCGCCGCGAAGACGACGACACCCTGCTTAATGTTGCCGGACATCTTCCCGAAGGTGAACGTGAGCCCCGCGGGTATGGCCAGGACCGCGAGCACCTGCAGGAAGTCCGTCAGCGGCGTCGGGTTCTCGAAGGGATGCGCCGAGTTCGCGTTGAAGAAGCCGCCGCCGTTGGTGCCGAGTTCCTTTATCGCCTCTTGGGAGGCCACCGGCCCCACCCGCAGCACCTGCGCGGCGCCCTCGACGGTCTTGACGTTCACTTGCGCCGCGAGAGTCTGGACCGTGCCCTGCGACACATAGAAGAGAGCCAGGACGATGCAGATCGGCGCCATTATGTAGAGCCAGGTGCGGGTGAGATCGACCCAGAAGTTGCCGATCGCGCGCACTTCCCTGCGAGTGAGACCGCGTATGAACGCGATGGCGATCGCGACGCCGGTCGAGGCCGAGATGAAGTTCTGCCACGTGAAGCCGGCCATCTGCAGCAGATGGCTCGCCGCTGTCTCACCAGCGTACGCCTGCCAGTTCGTGTTCGACACGAAGCTCACCGCGGTATTGAAGGCGAGGTCCGGCGACATTCCCACAGCGTGCGTGGGGTTGAGCGGCAGGACGCCCTGCAGACGCAGCATCAGGTACAGGAGCGTGAAGCAGGCGAAGTTGAACAGAAGAAGTGAGATCGCGTACACGGTCCACGGCATCTCCTGATCGGCGTCGATGCCCGCGAGCCGGTAGATCACGCGTTCTACGGGTCTCAGGACCGGGGTGAGCCACGTGCTCTCGCCGCCGAATACCCTGGCCATGTAGTGGCCGAGCGGATACGCGATGATCAGCAGAACGATCCCGTAGCCGACCAGCCGCGCGATGTCGAACGCCATCAGCCCCGCACCTCCTAGAACTTCTCGGGGAACAGCAGGGCGTAGCCGAGGTAGAAGAGGAGCCCGAGAGCGATCACCCCGACGATGATGTACTCAGCCATCCGTCACGCCCCCTTACAGCTTGTCGGCCGCACGGACGTAGAGCAGGCATAACCCGAGGAACACGAACGCGATGCCGTAGTAGATGATGTCGCCCACTGTCGTCTCACTCCCGCCGAGTCGATGCCCTGCAGCGCCCATAGGCGGCAGGCCCCAAGACAGTCGCGGGCAATCGTATCCGCCGCGCCTGTTCAGACGACGTGAAGCATACCCACCAGAGTGTGAAGAAACGGTGAAGGCGCCGGGCGGCGCCCGCGTCAGTGCGCGACGAGACGGAAGCCGACGCCGGGTTCGGTGAGGATGTGGTAGGGCACGCCGCCCGGCGGCTCGATCTTCCGTCGCAGGTGCGAGACGTGCACGCGAAGCGCCTGCGTGTCCGCGACGTACTCGGGCCCCCACACCCGCTCCAGCAGCATCCGCGAGGTGACCACGCGGTCCAGGTCGTGGGCGAGCGTCGCGAGGATGTCGAACTCGATCCGCGTGAGGCGGACCGACTCGCCGGCGACTGTGACTCTCCTGCGTGCGAGATCGACGACCAGGTCGCCCGCGACCACCTCGCGCGCCGCGACCTTCACGCCAGAGCTTCGTCGCATCAGCGCGCGGACTCGCGCCAGGAGTTCGCCGGCGGAGAACGGCTTCGTCAGATAGTCATCGGCGCCGAGGTCCAGCGCCGCGATCTTGTCTGTGTCCGCGTCGCGGACCGAGAGCACCAGGATCGGCCCTGTGTACCAGCTGCGGAGCTCGCGCGCTACGTCCAGGCCGCTCATGTCAGGCATGCTGAGATCGAGGATGACGAGGTCCGGCGTCCGGTCGACGGCGCGCTCCAGCCCCTGTGCGCCGCTCTCGGCGAGAACGACCTCGAAATGGCCGGCGGTGAGGACCGAGCGCAGCGCCCGGCGGATCTGCGCCTCGTCGTCCACGACGAGCACGACAGGCGCGCGCTCCGGTGCTCCCGACGACTCGTTCACGACCGCCCCCCGCTCGGCAAAGAGAGCACGAATCTCGCCCCGTGAGGCTGCGCGTCCTCGACCCAGACGCGTCCCCCGAGGCTGCGGGCGATCTCGCGTGTGATCGCGAGGCCGAGTCCCGTCCCGCCGGGCGAGGCGGACGACGCACTGCCCCGCACGAACTTCCCGAACACCGCCTGCTTCTCCTCATCCGGAACACCCGGCCCCCGGTCCTCGACCCACACGCGGACCTCGGGCCCGCGGGCCTCGGCGCCCACAGTCACGGGCGAAGGATCGGGCGAGTAGCCTAGGGCGTTGTCGACCAGGTTCGAGACGGCGCGGCCCAGTTGTGCGAAATCGGCGTGGACCTGCGGCAGGCCATCGGGGATCGCGAAACGGACCCGCCGCCGGCCCTCTGCCGTGAGCCGGGCACTCACACCGCCCATGACCTCGCCGACCGGCCAGTCCTCCGACTTCGGACGCCACGCGTCAGATTCAAGCCTCGAGACGTCCAGGAGGTCACGGATCGACACGTCCAACCGGGACAGGTCCTCGGTCACCGCGACGAGTTCCTCTCTGACATGGTCGTCCAAGCGGGTGTCACCCACTTCGACGAGTCCCGTCACTCGCGCGGTCGCGGCTGCCAGAGGCGTCTTCAACTCGTGGCTCACCGACGAGATGAGCGTCGACTTCAGGCGATCGGACTCACGAGTCGCGTCGGCCCGTGAAGCCTCCTCACTGAGCCGCCGCCTCTCCAGGAACGCCGCACCGAGGTCGGACACCGCCAGCAGCGCGTCGACCTCATCCACGCCGAGAGTCGTCGCGCCCGGGCGAACGTACAGGACGCCCTCCAGGCCGTCGCCCGTCTGCAGCGGCAGGTAGAGGCCGTCCGCACTCGCTCCCGACAGAGGTTCGGTCACGTCCACGCTCGCGGGGAAGTGCTCCTCGCGGCCCTTCGCGTACGCAAGAGGAGCGATCGCTTTCGCGTGCGACGCCACCCAATCCGCGAAGACCGGCTCGCTCTCGCCCTCGCCGCCGGTCCCCGCGTGCGCGAGTTCCTTGGCCTGCATGCCATCGATCCCGTAGAGCGCGGCTCTTTGGATCCCCAGGAGACGCACGATCTCCGCCACTACAGTCTCAGCGATGCGTACCGCGCTCTCACTCGCCACCAGGCGCGACGACAGCCCGTTGAGCGATTCCAGCTCCGCCTGGCGTCGGAGCGAGCTTCTCTCGCGCTCCCCCATGCGCCCCGCCTGCATCGCTGCCACCGCCGCCACAAGCAGGAAGACCGCGAGGGTGAGCAGATCCGCCGGCAGGGCAACGCTCAGCGTGTAGTAGGGCCGCACGAACAGAAGGTCGAGCGCGAGAAAGGCAGCCGCGGCTGCGATGAGCGATGCGCGCACGCCGGAGAGCCGCGCCACACCGATGATCGCGGGGACGTAGAGGAGCATCACGTGCGCGGGCTGCAGGAACGGTCGAGCGACCAGCAGCAGAACGGTGGCCACGGCCACCACTGCGACCGCAGCCGGGTAGCCTCCCCACCACGTGAACGCGCGCTGCCACCTCATGAGGAGCTGCCTCGCTGTCTGCGCGTCGGGCCCGGGGTGCGATCAGCGGCGCGGATCGTCCTTGCCCACGAGTTCGACGACCTCGTCGAGGGTGCGCGAGCCCAGGTCGCCCTCGGAGCGGTCACGGACGCCGACCGTACCACCTTCGGCCTCGCGGTCCCCGACGACCAGCATGTACGGCACCTTCTGCTGCTGCGCCTTCGCGATCTTGATGCGCATCGGCTCGTTGTCGCTGTAGACCTCGACGCGCACCCCTCGCTCCTCGAGCTTGGCGCGCACGTCGTTCGAGTAGTCGAGGTGACGGTCGGCGATCGGGATCACAACGACCTGCACGGGAGCCAGCCAGGACGGGAAGGCGCCGGCGTAGTGCTCGATCAGGATGCCGAGGAAACGCTCCATCGAGCCGAGTATGGTGCGATGCAGCATGAACGGCTGGGCCTCGGTGTTCTCGGCCGTCCGATAGGTGAGCCCGAACCGCTCCGGGAAGTTGAAGTCCACCTGGATGGTCGAGCACTGCCACGTGCGGCCGATGGCGTCACGGAGCTTGATGTCGATCTTCGGACCATAGAACGCTCCGTCGCCCTCGTTGATCTCGTAGGCGAGCCCTCGGGCGGCACACGCGTCCATGAGCGACTTCGTCGCCAGCTCCCACATGTCGTCCGCGCCGATGGAATGGCCGATCGGCCTCGTGGAGATCTCGGCGCTGTACTCGAAGCCGAACACGGTGTGCATCACGTAGTCGACGAGGTCGAGCATCGCGACGATCTCGTCGTGGACCTGCTCGGGAGCGCAAAAGATGTGCGCGTCGTCCTGTGTGAAGCCGCGCGCGCGCATGAGTCCGTGGACCACCCCGGACATCTCGTGACGGTAGACCGTGCCGAACTCGAATATCCGCATCGGCAGATCACGATAGGATCGGACATCGTTGTCGAAGATCATCACGTGGCCAGGGCAGTTCATCGGCTTGACGGCGTACTCGTTGACTCGGCCGTCGCCTTCATCGATCTGGAAGAAGTACATGTTCTCGCCGTAGAAGTCGTAGTGCCCTGATATCTTCCAGACGTCCGTCTTGTAGATGTGCGGCGTGATCGCCTCGACGTAGCCGCGCCGATAGAGCTCGGGGCGCAACCAATCCTGCAGGAGCCGCAGGATGCGCGCGCCCTTGGGATGGTAGATCGGCAGACCGGCTCCCGCGATCTCGTGGAAGCTGAAGAGATCGAGCTCCTTGCCGAGCTTGCGGTGGTCCCGCTTCTCTGCCTCTTCGATGCGCGTGAGGTAGGCCGCGAGGTCCTTGTCGGAGTACCACGCCGTCCCGTAGATACGCTGCAGCATCGGGCGCGTCGAATCCCCGCGCCAGTAGGCGCCCGCGATCTTCGTGAGCTTGAAGGCGCGGATCCGGCTCGTGTCGGGCACGTGAGGACCCCGGCACAGATCGGTGAAGTTACCCTGCGTGTAGAGCGAGATCGTCTCGCTCTCGTGGAGGTCCGCGATGAGTTCGCGCTTGAACGGCTGGCCCTCGAACCGGTCGTGGGCGGTGAGCCTGTCGACTTCCTCGCGCTTGAACGGCACGGCCGAGGCGACGATCTCCCGCATCCTCGCCTCGATCGCCTCGAGGTCCTCAGGGTTGAACGGCCGGTCGACGCCGAAGTCGTAGTAGAAGCCGTCCTCGATCGCGGGCCCGATGCCGAAGGTGGCCGTCGGGAAGAGGTCCTTCACGGCCTCCGCCATCACGTGGGCGGCGGAATGGCGCAGGATGCTGAGTCCCTCGGCGGCCGACTCGGTGACTATCTCGACCCGAGCGCCGTCGTGAAGGATCTCGTCGAGATCGACGAGCGCATCATCGGCGGCCTGATGATTCAGGTCGAGGACAAGCTCATCGACGGCAGCGTGAAGAAGCAACTGGAACTGATGAAGCAATCTTAAACCTAAGATATTTGGATTCTGAATTAAACGGTAATGATGAAACAAAACTTGTCCCTCCTTTGGGAGTATATGCCATATCAATACAGTTACGTGATAATCAGTTAAAAGGGATGCTTAATGTCAGAAAGGGTGTTGATTCAGTGATTCCCAGAGTTGATGTTCATCTCTTCAGTGAACCCGAATCATTAGATGGCATTGAGGTAAATGTATGCTTCCACAAGAGAATACGCGATGAAATGAGGAAAGAGAATGACGGAATATGACGCAGTCGCGAGCGAAGATGCGAAAAAGAGGGGCATGATTCTCGCAAAGGCGGCAAGGTACCCACTGTTGGTTGCTGCGAGGGAAATCGCGCTCACTATAGCCAAGAGGAAGGGCACGGTCACGGCTGAAGAGGCCGCTATCGTCATCCATGGGGAGAGGATCGCAGTCTGCGCGTAGCGTGGCCCCGCCGCTATCCCGTGGCAGAACCACGGCGTCCAGGTTGTGCTGGAAGCTACTGGTATCTTCACCGATGCCACCAAGGCAAAAGCCCACATCCATGACAGCGTAAAGAAAGTCATCATCTCGGCTCCGGCTAAGAACGAAGACGCGACAATCGTGATGGGCGTCAACGACGAGATCTACAACCCTGACACCTGCAACATAATTTCCAACGCCAGCTGCACCACCAACTGCCTTGCGCCGGTTGCAAAAGTGCTGGAAGACACATTTGGTATTGCATCGGGCTTTATGACCACGATTCACGCTTATACTAACGACCAGAGAACAGCCGACCAGGCCCACAAGGACCTGCGCAGAGCTAACCCGA
>Ga0118677_10014546_pt1 | contig 11083 bp, 6 predicted proteins | sample AliMusrvi5mmetaG_FD_86154 | JGI IMG/M metagenome (GOLD analysis project Ga0118677, IMG submission 86154)
CTTGAGGCCCTGCTCGCGACAGAGCCGTGAGAAGGCGGCGCGTTCGGCGAGGAAGCCGTAGCCGGGGTGGACAGCGTCGGCACCGGTCTGCAGCGCCGCCTGGATGATGGCCGGCATCACGAGGTAGCTCTGGGCGGCCGGCGCGGGGCCGATGCAGACCGCCTCGTCGGCGTAGCGCACGTGCAGGCAGTCCCCGTCGGCCTCCGAGAACACGGCCACGGAGGCGACGCCGAGTTCCTTGCAGGCGCGGATCACGCGGATGGCGATCTCGCCGCGATTGGCGATGAGGACCTTGCCGAACATGCACGCTCCTTCGCGATGTGTGGCGGAGTATAGCAACCGGCCCGCGGCCGTTCCGCGCTCTGGCAACGCTTTGAGCCGCGCGGGCCTCATCTGCGGCCCGGGGATGCCGATACCGAACCCGCGAGACCGGACAGGACTACTCACCGGGCTTCGGCCCGGCATCTCATCCTCTCTCTCAGCCGGGCCGGTCTCCTTCGCTACTTGCACGGACCGCCCGCATCCGTGTGAAGGCCCCCGCCGGCCCGGCACTTTCTCCTCACGCTGTGCTTCGCCGCGTGCGGCGCGGCGCACGCCGCGTGCCGCGTCGAACGTCGACCCCACGCGCGCTCCCGGGCGCGCGGGAACGGCTGGCGATGCGCTACACTTGGCCCAAGCGGGCGAGGGGGAGGTCCACGTGCCGGGCACTGCCAAGACGCGACTGGCGATCATCGACGACGACACCGATCTGCGGGATGAGCTCGTGCACCACTTCGGGAAGCCCTACGACGTGATGGCGAGCCTCGGAGATCCCGGCACGCTGGCCGTCCTGCGCAAGAACCTTCCGGCAGCGATCCTCCTCGACCTCGACCTCACCTCCTTCGACGGCCTCGAGCTGTTGCGCCTGGTCACCAACGACCCCGAGCTGCGCGGCGTCCCGGTGGTGGCGCTGAGCGCCAACGGCGACTTCCCCACCTTCGAGCGCGCGCACCGCTTCGGCGCCGCCGAGTTCGTCACCAAGCCGTTCTCGCCGGAAGAGCTCGGCGCCAAGCTCGACGACCTCGTGAGCGGCCGCACGCACCGCGCCGACGGGCGCCTGCGGCTGGGCACCATGCTGGTCGCCAGCGGCCTCGTCACCCAGGCGCAGCTCGACAACGCACTGGAGCGCCAGCGCACCGGCGGTGGCCGCCTCGGCGAGGTCCTCGTGCACGGCGGCCACGTGACCGAGCAGGACATCGTCAACGCCGTGGCCGGTCAGATGCGCATCGGCGTGGTGGACCTCGCCCTTGTCGCGCCCAGCGCCAACGCCATCGGCCTGCTCGCGCGCGACTTCATCATCCGCCACCGCATGATGCCGCTGAGCATCACCGAGGACGGCAGCCTCGTCCTGGCGATGACCAACCCTCTGGACGTCATCTCCATCGACGAGGTCAGCATGCGCACCAAGCGCCGCGTGGTCACAGTGATGTGCACGCAATCCGGCTTCGACGACGCCATCGGGATCTACTTCAGCTCGCGCGGCAAGCTCAAGGAGTCACGCGAGGACGCGGGGCCCGAGAACGGCGAGGCCACCGGCGCCGGCGACGTCGACTCGTCGATCATCGAGATCGTCGACAGCCTGCTCGCCGACGCCGCCAGCATGTCGGCGTCGGACATCCATCTCGAGCCGTGCGAGGACTCGCTCCTCGTGCGCTGCCGGGTGGACGGCGTGCTGCACGAGCTGCGCGAGTTCCCCAGGGACATGCAGGCCGGCATCATCAGCCGCCTCAAGATCATGGGCAACCTCAACATCGCCGACCGACGGCTGCCTCAGGACGGGCGCACCACCTTCGAGCTGTCCACGGGGCAGGCGGTCGACCTGCGCCTCGCCTCGATCCCGTCCCTGTACGGCGAGAACATCACGATCCGCATCCTCGAGTCCTCGTCGCTGCCGCCCACGCTCGCCTCGCTGGGCCTCACCGGGGACAACCTGGCGCGCTTCGAGAAAGCGCTCAAGACGCCTGAGGGCGGCATCATCATCGTCGGCCCCACCGGCTCGGGCAAGTCGACCACGCTGTACACGACGCTCGAGCTCATCAAGTCGCCGGAGCGCAAGGTCTACACGGTCGAGGACCCCATAGAGCGCAAGATCACGGGCATCATCCAGACCGAGGTCAAGCCCATGATCGGGCTCACCTTCGCCCAGGCGTTGCGCTCGCTCGTGCGCGCCGACCCGGACGTGATCATGGTCGGCGAGATCCGCGACCTCGAGACGGCCAAGATGGCCGCCGACGCCGCGGTCACCGGCCACCAGGTGTTCAGCACGCTGCACACCAACGACGCCGCCTCGGCCGTGAACCGGCTCGTCGAGATGGGGGTGCCGCGGTACATGGTCGCGGCGGCGTGGCACTGCTTCGTCGCTCAGCGACTCGTGCGGCGGCTGTGCCCCCACTGCCGCACGTCGGAGACGATGACCGACGCCCGCTGGACCGGGCTCGGCCTCGGCGAGGCGCCGAAGAAGCGGATCAAGGTCTACAGCCCCGTCGGCTGCACCAAGTGCTTCGGCACGGGGTACCGCGGACGCGTGGGCCTCTACGAGGTGCTCGTCATCGACGAGGGCCTGCGCGACCTCATCGCCACCGGCGGGTCGGTCAACGACATCAAGCGCGCGGCGCGCGAGGGGGGCGTCGCCTCGCTGCGCGACGACGCCATCACCAAGGTCCTGGAAGGAGCCACCAGCTACCTGGAGCTCCTGCGAGTCACGGTCTAGCTCGGGTCTAGACGTCTGTTCTATGCGGGACGGGGGCGAGGCGCCGATGCATGTGGCAGGAGATCGGAAGAAAGCTGAGAGAGACTCTTCCCGAGTGTCCTCCATCTGGCCGGCGGCGCGTAGCGGGGGCTCGCACCGCCGGCCGAACACCGAACGGAGCTTGCCGGCGCGCCCGGACAGGAAGGATGTCCCATTTTCGGGCGCGCGCAGACAGGCATGCTTGGAGCGCAAGGGCACGCAAGGGACCGGAGACAGGGGAGCAGATGCAGCGCGCGAGTCCTGAAGTGACGCACGCAGCGGCCAGCGGCTTCGACGCTCTCAGCCAGGTCATCCTCGCGGTCAACCAGGCGGAGGACCTGCAGGCGGCGATGCGCGAGGTGCTGCACGCGACCCTGCGCGCCATGGACTTCGACGGCGGCGGCATCTACGTGGTCGATCACGAGGCGCGCACGGCCCACGTCCGCTACCACGAGGGACTGCCGCCGGAACTGGTCGAAGACGTCGAGCACGTGAGCATCGACGCGCCGCCGTACAAGCGGCTCTTCGTGGATCAGCAAGCGCTCTTCGTCGAGCACTACGAGGGGCTGCGCCCCGAACGCGCCTCGCGCTGGCAGATCATCTCGCTGGCGAGCGTGCCGCTCCTCTCGCGCGGCGAGACGGTGGGGGCGCTCAACGTCGCCAGCCATCACCGCCACGAGTTCTCCCAGCAAGAGCGGGACCTGCTCGTGACCATCGGCCGCGAGGCTGGCTTCGCCATCTCGCGGGCCCAGGCCGACGAGCGTCTGCGGGCCAGCGAGGCCAACCTCGCCCAGTTCTTCGCCTGCAGTCAGGACATGCTCCTGGTCATCGACGAGAGCGGGCGGATCCTGGCCGCCAACCCGGCGGTCGAGAGCCGCCTGGACTACGCGGCCGAGGCGCTGCGCGGCATGACCGTCCACGAGCTGCACGCGCCCGAGTCGCGCGCCGAGGTGGAGCGGGCGCTGGCGGACATGCTGGCCGGCACGGCCACTGTGGGCAGCCTCCCCCTCCTTGCACGCGACGGGCGCAAGGTGCCCGCCGAGACGCGCGTGAGCCACGGCACCTGGGGCGGGCGGCCGGCGATCTTCGCCTCCGTGCGCGACGTCAGCACCGAGAAGCTGCTGCGCGCCACCATACAGACAATCGCCGCCGCGGGCTCGGCGCGCGATCACATCACGGCCGAGCACGAGCGCCGCGTGGCGCGGCTCGCTGAGCTCATCGCCGTGGAAATGGGCCTCCCCGACGACCGCGTGGCGATGGTGACGCTGGCCGCCTCCGTGCACGACATCGGCAAGGCGGCCCTCCCGCCCGGAGGGCCCCAGGTCGGCGATGCCGACGTGGCCATCCGCAGGCACCCGGAGGTGGGCCAGCAGATCCTGCGGCCGCTCGAGGACCTCGGCCCCATCCCGACCATCGTCCGCCAGCACCACGAGCGCCCGGACGGCGGCGGCTACCCGGACGGCCTGCGCGGCGAGGAGATCCTCCTCGAGGCGCGCATCGTCGCGGTCGCCGACCTGGTGGAGCACCTCGTCCCGGCAGGAGCCGGCGGCCGGGACCTCCACATCACAGAGGCCTCGGCACTGCTCGAGCGCCAGCGCGGGACGGGCTTCGACCCCGAGGTGGTGGACGCGCTGCTGCGCGTGCGCGACGGCGGGCTCCTGGAGCTGGCCGGCATCTGAGCGCCGCCGCGCTGCGTGCCGCGGCGTGCGCCGCATCCTTCAGCGCGCTGTCCGTTCGTCCAGGCGCCCCGCGTCCCGCAGCCTGCGGGCGCGTCTCGGCGTGGCTGCCCGCTCCGCTCTAGACGGATGGACAGGGCCCCCATGGCCCGCAGAGGCGTAACGTGGCGACCAGCAGAACATGGCACCGGCAACACGACCGGCGGCCTGACGGAGAAAGGGATCCATGACGAGCACTGCGCACGGCCACTCACCTGAGAACGACGCCGGCGGCCCTGAGCTCGCACACCTCGCCGCCCTCGGCCGGCTCGTGCGCGTGATCAATCGCACGCCGGACCTGAGCGCCGCCATGGAGTGCGCGCTCAAAGAGGTCCTCGCCGTCCTCGACTTCGACGGGGGCGGCATCTACCTCGTGGAGCCCGGCGGCGAGACGGCGCGCGTGCGTTGCGCGCGGAACCTGCCGGAGGACTTCCTTGCCGCGGTCGGCCTCGTCGACGTCGACGCCGACGCGTACCGGCCTGTGTTCCGCGAGGGCGCGCCGCTGTTCCTCGAGGAGTACGCGTCGGTGAACCCAGAGCGGGCCGCGAGCTGGGGCTTCCAGTCGCTCGCGGCCATCCCGCTGCCCTCCGAAGGGTCGATCATCGGGGCGCTCAACGTGGTCAGCACGCGCCGGCACGCCTTCACCGCCTACGAGCGCGAGCTCCTGCTCGGGGTCGGCGAGGAACTGGGCATCGCTTTCGCGCGCTCCAGTCTGCTCGACGCCCTCACCCAGGCGCGCGCCGACCTGCACGCGTTCTTCGACCTGTCGCCGGACATGTTGTTCGTGCTCGACTCCGACGGCGTCGTCATCGAGGTCAACGCCGAGGTCCTCCGCCAGCTCGGCTACACGCGCGAGGAGTGCCGCGGCAGGTCGGTCTTCGACTTTCATCCGCCGGACCAGCGCGACGCCGTCGCGAACACCGTCACGCGCATGCTCAGCGGCCTCGAGCGGAGCTGCTGGATACCGCTGCGCACCAAACAAGGGGACGACGTGCCGGTGGAGACCCGCGTGGCCGCCGGCACGTGGGGCGCCCAGGACGCGCTGTTCGGCATCTGCCGCGCCAGCCGCGCGGAGCGCGTCCTCGACGCCACGCTCGCGGCGTTCACCTCCGCTCTGGAGATCCGCGACCCGTTCACGTCCGGTCATTCACGCCACGTCGCCCGGGTAGCCAAGGCGCTCGCCGAAAAGCTGGGGATGCTGCCCGACCACGCGCGCCTGGTCGAGATCGCGGCGATGCTCCACGACGTCGGCAAGCTCTCGACGCCGTCCGACATCCTCACCAAGCCGGGCACGCTCACGCCGGGCGAGTTCGCCGTGGTCAAGGAGCACTCGCAGTCCAGTTACGACCTGCTGAAGCCGATGGAATTCCTCGGCCCCATCCCCCAGATCGTCCTGCAGCACCACGAGCGCTTGGACGGCTCCGGCTACCCGAACGGACTCGTCGGCGACGACATCCTGATCGAAGCGCGCATCCTGGCGGTCGCCGACGTCGTGGAAGCGATCTCGTCGCACCGCCCGGACCGTCCTGCGCTGCCGTTCCGGGCGGCCCTCAATGAAGTCGAGGGCGGCGGCGGCGGCCGCTACGACCGCGACGTCGCGGACGCCCTGTTCGCGCTCTACAACGCCGGCGAGCTGCCGCTGGAGGCATCCAAGCAGCGGCAAGGGCGGCGCAAGACGCCCGCCGGCAGTACCGGGAGGCGCAAAGTGTCCGCGACAGGCGCGGCGACGGCCGCGCTCAACAGATTTTGAAAGGTCCACGCCCGCAGGCGCCGGAGGCCGCCGCGACGGCCGGCACGATCGCCCTCAGCGCCGGCGCGTCCCAGGATGTCGACTCGGCTCTGCGCGCCGTGCTCAGCGCCACCGTAGCGACTCTCGGCTTCGACGGCGGCGGCATCTACCTGATCGATGCCGACGGGCTCACCGCCAGCGTGCGCTACTGCCAGCAACTGCCCCCGGACTTCGTCGCCGAGACGCGCGTCGTCAACGTGCGCGAGGGCCCGTACCGCGAGCTGTTCCTCGACGATCACCCGCTGTTCGTCGAGCACTACGAACGCCTGGCGCCGGCGCTCGCCGCCAAGTACGGCTTCAAGTCGATCGCCAGCGTCCCGCTCACCGACGACGGACGCGTCGTGGGCGCCCTCAACGTCGCCTGCAGCCGCCAGAGCGGCTTCACGGCGGAACAGCGCCGTGCGCTGGTCGCCATCGGCCGCGATGTCGGCGGGCTGCTCGCGAAACTGAACGCGGCGGAGGCGAGGCAGAGTCTCCAGTCGCACCTCGAGGCCGTCGTCGAGGCGTCGCAGAACCTCGTGCTGGTGGTCGGCAAGGACCGCCGCGTCCTCTACGGCAACGCGGCGGTGAGACGCGCCCTGGGCTACGTGCGGGCGGACCTCGAGGGCATGCGCATCGCCGCCGTCCACCCGCGCCAGTGCCGGCGAGAAGCGCTCCGCGCCTGGGCCGACATGTCGTCCGGAAGGACGAGCAGCTGCATCCTGCCGCTCGTGACGAGTGACGGCGTGCTCCTCGCCGTCGAGACGCTCGCGACGCACGGCACCTGGGACGGCCTCGAGGTCGTGTTCGCCAAATGCCGGCCGGTCGACCCGGGGCGGCCGCGCGACGTCGTGGACTCCATCTTCGTCGGCGTCGCCTGGCAGCGCGACCCGCGCGTGGCCGCCCACGAGCTTCGGGTGGCGTGCCTGGCCGACCTGGTCGCCGTACAGCTCGGCCTCGGCGACGAGGCGCGCGACCTCGCGGTCGCCGCGGCCGAGGTCCACGACGTGGGCAAGGCCGAGAGCACAGCGATGCAGCCGAGCGGCCCGTCGTCGCCGAGCGACCCGTCGTCGCCGAGCGGTGCGTCGGCGCACGCCGACGCGACAGGAACGCCGACCGAGGGCCACCCGCGCCTCGGCCGGGACCTCCTCGTCAACCTTGGCGTCGGCGAGCCGATCCCGGAGATCGTGCTGCAGCACCACGAGAGGCCCGACGGGTCGGGCTACCCCGCGGGGCTGCGCGGGGACGCGATCAGGCTCGAGGCGTCGATCGTCGCCGTGGCCGACGCGGCCGAGAACCTGCTGCGCGGCCGCTTCGGCGGCAAAGCCGCCGCCGAGACCGCGGCGCGGCTGCGCGCCGGCGCCGGAAGCGCCTTCCACGCCGAGGCGGCGCAGGCCTGCGCCCTCATCGTCGAGAGCGACTTCTACGAACCGCCTCTGTGCCTCGACTGGGCCGAACGGGCCTCTCTGGGCGCGGGCCCGCGGCAGGCCGCAGAGCCGGGGTGAGCGCCGGCTTCCAACCGCACGTCCACCCCTGGAGCCTCGACGCCCGCGACTACCCGGCCGACGCCGCCCTCGAGTCGCGCGCCGCGTTCCTCGTCCGGTACGCGCTGCTGGCGCCCTCGTATCTCAACGCGCAGCCCTGGAAGTTCGCGATCGAGGGTGACGAGGTCCTCGTCAGCCGCGACCCTCTGCGCCGCCTGCCGGTCGCCGACCCCGCCGACCGCGAGCTGCTGCTCGGCGTCGGCGCGGCGCTCACCAATCTGCGCGTCGCGGCGGCGCGCTTCGGTCTCGCCGCCACGGTCCGGGCCGAGCCCGAGGGCGTCGACCTCGTGGCCCGCGTCCGCTTGTCTCCGACCGGCCCCATCGAGCGCGCCCTTGCAGACCTCTTCCCCTCGCTGACCGCGCGCCGCACGGACCGCGGAGAGCTGCGCGACGAGCCCCTCGGCGACGCGCAGCAGAGGATCCTGGCGCGCGCGACCGCCTGCGACCGCGCGCACCTCCGGCTGTTCACGGTGGATCCACCCAAGGCCGCCCTCGCGCAGCTCATCTACGAGTCCACGGTCGAGCGCATGGCGGACCGGCGCTACAGGGACGAGCGCGTCGGCTGGCTGCGCCCCGGAGACGGTGGCGAGACGGACGGCATGGCGAGCGACAAGGCCGGGCTGGGCTCCGGCGGCTTCCGCACGACCACCTGGGTCACGCGGAACTTCAACATCGGCGAGACCGCCGGCATGAGGCTGGCCAAGCTCGCGCGCGCGAACGCCGCCCTTGTCGTGCCCTTTTCCGGCGACGACGCCGCGAGCCTGCTCGACGCCGGGCAGCTCATGGAGCGTTTCGTGCTGACCGCGACCGGCCTCGGGATGCGCTGCTCTTTCTTCAGCCTTCCGCCGAACGTTGCGCGCCGGCCCAGCGAGATCCTCGATCTGATGTCCGCGGACGGCATCCCGCAGGTGATCTTCCGCGCCGGGTATCCCAAGGCGCGAGCTTGCCGACCCACCCCGCGACGGCCCCTCCGGGACGTCCTCGTCGTCTGACGCGGGCATCCGCGTCGCCTGGCTCGCCGGCGCGCCGCCGCCCGCGCCGACGCGCCGCCGAGCCGCCGCACGTTTGCGCGCGGCAATATACCCTGTGGACATGAGCGAGCTGACCACCACACTCGAACTCCCTATCGGCGGCATGACCTGCGCCAGCTGCGTGGCGCGCAACGAGCGCGCCCTGCGCAAGGTGGAGGGCGTGGCCTCAGCCGAGGTGAACTTCGCGACCGAGAAGGCGACGGTGACGTTCGACCCGGACGTCGTCTCCGCCGCGGACCTCGTGCGCACCGTCGAGGCGGCGGGGTACGAGGTCGTGACTGCGCAGGCGGTGCTGCCGATCCTCGGCATGACCTGCGCCAGCTGCGTGAGCCGCGTCGAGCGCGCCCTGCGTAAGCCGGCGGGCGTGCTCGGAGCCGACGTGAACCTCGCGACCGAGAAGGCCACCGTCACCTATATCCCCGGGCAGGCGTCGCACGCCGACCTGGTCGCGGCCGTCGCGGCCGCCGGCTACGAGGTCATCGAGGGCAGCGGAGCCGGCGAAGAGTCGGCCGAGGCCGCGGCGGACGCCGCCGAGGCGGCGCGGGCCGCAGCCTACCGGCAGCTCAAGATCAAGGTCGTCTTCGGCTTCGTCTTCAGCATCGTCATCTTCGCGGGCACGATGCAGCCCGACTGGTTCCCGTTCCTGCCCTCCTGGCTGCACAACGGCTACGTGCTCTGGGCGCTCGCCACCCCGGTGCAGTTCTGGGTCGGCGGGCAGTTCTACCGCACCGCCTGGAGCGCCCTGCGCCACGGCTCCACGACGATGAACACGCTCATCGCCATGGGCTCCTCCGCCGCCTACTTCTACAGCGTCCTCGGCGTCCTGTTCCCGAGCTTCTTCGAGCATCAGGGCCTCAGCATGCCGATGTACTTCGACTCGGCCGCGTTCATCATCACGCTCATCCTCTTCGGCCGCCTGCTCGAGGCGCGCGCCAAGGGCCAGACCGGCGCCGCCATCAAGGCGCTGATCGGTCTGCGGCCCCGGACGGCGCGCGTGCTCCGGGGCGGCGGCGAGACCGACGTGCCCATCGCCGAGGTGGTCGCCGGCGACCTCATCGTCGTGCGCCCCGGCGAGAAGGTGCCGGTCGACGGCGTCGTCACCGCCGGCGCCTCCGCCGTCGACGAGTCGATGCTCACCGGCGAGCCGATCCCTGTCGCCAAGCAACTCGGCGACGAGGTGATCGGCGCCACGATGAACACCACGGGGTCGTTCACGTTCAGCGCCACCAAGGTGGGCGCCGACACGGCGCTGGCGCAGATCATCCGGCTCGTAGAGCAGGCGCAGGGCTCCAAGCCGCCGATAGCGCGGCTCGCCGACGTCATCGCCGCGTACTTCGTGCCGGCGGTGATCGGCATCGCCTCGCTCACGTTCGTCGTCTGGCTGGTGCTCGGCCCGTCGCCGTCGCTCAACTACGCGCTGCTCAACTTCGTCGCCGTACTGGTGATCGCGTGCCCCTGCGCCCTCGGTCTGGCGACGCCCACGGCGATCATGGTCGGCACCGGCAAGGGCGCCGAGAACGGCGTGCTCATCCGCGACGGCGCCGCCCTCGAGACCGCCTACAAGCTCGACACGATCGTGCTCGACAAGACCGGGACGATCACCGAGGGGCGGCCGAGGGTCACCGACGTCGTCGTGTTCGGCGGGGGCTCGAGCCTCAACGGGTCTTCGGACCCCGGCGGGCCGCCGCGCCTCGACGAGGACGGCCTGCTGCGCCTCGTGGCGGCCGCCGAGCGCGGCAGCGAGCACCCGCTCGCCGGCGCGATCGTCGCGGCGGCCGAGGAGCGCGGCCTCAGCGTCCCCGAGGCCGGCGAGTTCGAGGCCGTGGCCGGTCACGGCATCCGCGCCGTCGTCGAGGGCCGCACCGTCGTGGCCGGCAACGAGCGCCTCGCCGGTGCGGCCGCCGCGGAGCTCAGCGGCCGCTTCGCCGCCGAGGGCAAGACGGTGATCACCGTCCTCATCGACGACGTGCCGGCCGGCGCCATCGCCGCGGCCGACACCGTCAAGCCGGGGTCGGCCGCCGCCGTGCGCCGGCTCCGCGAGCTCGGCCTCGACGTGGTCATGCTCACCGGCGACAACGCGCGCACCGCCGCGGTGATCGCGCGCGAGGTCGGCATCGAGCGCGTGGTGGCCGACGTCCTGCCGGAGCAGAAGGCGGAGAAGGTCGCGGAGCTCCAGGCGGGCGGCAAGAAGGTGGCGATGGTCGGCGACGGCATCAACGACGCCCCGGCGCTGGCGCAGGCCCGGCCCTCCTGACCCG
>Ga0118677_10014548_pt1 | contig 11082 bp, 13 predicted proteins | sample AliMusrvi5mmetaG_FD_86154 | JGI IMG/M metagenome (GOLD analysis project Ga0118677, IMG submission 86154)
CATACCTCTTCCTCTTCTCTTCTCTCCTCTTCTCTTGCATCCTTCTCTTGTGTCTTGTTAGCATTTCACAGCAATTTCCCATTGACGTTCTGATTCCACAACGAAATCAATCGCACCTCGCCTGTTGCGCTCTTGCTGATCACCGCAAGGTCGTCCCCGCGTCCCGCTTCTCCGTCACCGACGTAGAGCGTTTCCTCCTCAAGATCAAAGAGCGCGTCGCCATCATCAATCCTTGTGGCAAGGGGGCTGCTATCACCGCTTGGGCCGATGCCGCTCTCACCGCCGTCCACTCCGATGATTGGCTCAAGACCAAGGGCGAGATCGCCTACGGTGCTCACCACGGAGATTCCGAGGCCGTCGCCCTCCATGCCGAGGCCGTCGAGGTCACCACTGAGAACGTCGTTCGCGCCAACTCCAATTGGTTGCCTTACTTCGATAGCCGCTCGCTCGCCGACACCGATTTCCCCGTCATCAACCCCGACCGCTTTGGCATGCAAATCTCCATCGACACCATCGGCCAGGACGGCGGCAACCGCACCATCTCCGCCCAACCCGCAGATCCTTCCCCGATCTTTGTCCCGCTCTTCATGCGGGCCTCCAACTGGATCGAGTACCCGCTTGTGGACGTTTACCGCGGCTCCGTCGTCAAGGACCTCGCTCTCTCTCAGTTCGACGTCGCCCGCGACCGCGCATGGCGCACCGACGCCCTCCTCGCCTCCTACGTCCTCTATGGGGGTGAGCGCGACACCAAAGGGCGTGTGCAATCCGTTGTGTCCTCGTGGGAGAGTACCTCATACAGTTACGCGAAAGATGGCGGCTTGATGCGGGTTGAGAACACACGTGGCGGGAAGTCCGCGACGGCGGAATTCAAGGATGGGAGAGTTCGTAAAATCACCAGCGCTGATGGTGGTGTCACCCTCTTCGATTATCACGAAAAGAGCAACCTTGTCGGAGCCCCGCGTGGCGTGCAGTGTGCCAACGGACTGAAACTGGCACATGAATATACCGAAGATGGACGGTTGCAAACCATTGCCGTCGGCACCGCACGCTGTGTCCGGCTTGGTTATGATGCAAAAGGCCGGGTCAATGAGTATGCTTTGGAACCGCTGGCTGACAGCCCGGAGTGAAGCGCGAAGCAGGAAAATTGCCTTATCAACGGATAAGTCTTGTACAAATAAGACTCGTGGGCAAGCTGTTATTGTTATGATCATGCCACTTCGAAGAATCGTGTCAGCCCTCACATATGGCAGCGTGGACGAATCTTCACCAGGCAAAGTCGTTTCGATGGCCAAGGGATTTTTCCGCCCTGACCGGGCCGGGCGAAATGTCGCTTCTCATAGTGAGATCGTACATGCAGGCGATTTCATGGAATCGTTCACATCTACGGGACGCAGGAGCGGATCGGGCGGAAGCCTAGGCGGTCATCGCCGTTGTCTGGGAGGCTGCCGTCGCGGAACGCGATGCGACAATAATCCGCGTAGTCGTCCCACGATCCGCCCCGGACCACCCTGTACGGGCCCGACACCGCCCCCCGAGGATCGCTGCTAGGCGATGATGTGTAATAGGTGTTTGAATAACAGTCCCAACACCATTCGTACACATTGCCCTCTATATCATATAGCCCATAGCTAAGCCAATCCTCGGGCAATGTTGGCACAAGGAGTCGGAGCAGTCTGTGACGGGTGCCGCCGCTTTAGCTTGGCACGATTCCTATGCCCCTCTGCTCGCCCGGCCAGATGCGTATTCTCAGCCGACTGACGTCGCGCCACAACATATTCCTACAATCTCGAGAATATCTATAACACCCGCCTCGCGCTGCTTGTGATGATGGGTGGTGCCCTGAGCGCCCGACCTCGCTCTTGATCATCCCACACTCAATCATGAAAACAAGACGCTTCCTCACTGGCATATTGTTCATGCTGTTTGCCCTCGCTCCCTGTTGATGCGAAGGACCCCGTGGTTCTCGAAATTCAGAGAAAACTAGCTGCCGCCGGTTTCGCCCCCAAGGGGATTGACGGCAACTGGGGCAAAGGTACCGAGACGGCCCTTTGAGGCGTATCAAGCTGCAAATTCGCTACCCCAAACGGGGCGTATAGAATCTGGCTTGTGCCTCGGGTTCGAGATCGTGATCAAGCGCCTGATGCCTGCTGCGGCTCTTGCCGCCGCGGCTGAGGTAGCCGATGGGAACGGTGGTCTTGCCCTTGATTTTACGTCACTTACTCCTGTTTGCCGGGGCGGCCTTTGAGTTCCAGACCGAGGGCGTCGTCGAGCGGACAACGCCCGGTTCCGATGTTACTATGGTTGCAGTAATTACGCGACAGGCGGATCTCGCCGGGGCGGGTTTCGACGTTGCGGCTGCGGTGGTGATCACAGGTATCAAACGCAAGCGGCATTTCCGAGTCGGGAAAAAGCGTCCGATCATTGCAGAGCTCGGCGGCGATCCTCCTGCCGTCGCGAAACAGCGCGTCGCGCAGGCCAAACTCGATCCAATCCGGACTTTTGCCGGGACCTTGGGCAATCACAAGCGCCTTGGCTTTCGCGATGAAGCCTACTGTTTCGCAGAATTTTTCGTGACAGGCTTGCGTGTGGAGTTTTTTTTTAGACTTGCCAAATCCTTGACAAACCGGCCAGGTTGGGCATCGTCAGCGGCACGAGGAATTTCCCATGATTGAAGGGCTCGGCGAGATGGAAATCCGCCACCCGCTTCTTGGGCAAACCGTCGAATGGAAAACCCACAAATTTGAAATCTTACAGCGCACCATCCGCCTCGGTCCGGAAATTGAATCTATTTTGCCTGTTGCTGCTGGCGTCGGCGTCGGTAGTCGGCATGACAGTTGCCAGTGAGGAAGAGGCTCCGCCGGCCTGGGCTTATCCAGTCAATCCACCCGATTTCAAGCCCAGCCCCGACGACGGCGAACTCAAGCACGTAGCGGGCAGCACTGCCGGCTACAAGCTGAGCGAGATACGCGACCTTTTTGTGGCCCCCGACTGGCATCCTGAGGATCACGGTCCCATGCCCGAGGTCGTGATGCATGGCCGCCAGCCCCAGGTCTATGCCTGCGGCTGTTGTCATCGTGCCGATGGCCCCGGAGGTCCTGAAAATTCCAGCCTAGCGGGACTGCCGGTGGCTTACATCATCCAGCAGGTTGCTGATATCAAGAGTGGTGCCCGCAAGACTTCGGTTCCACAAAGAGGCCCGACCCAGGCCATGACTTTGCTGTCCACTGCCGCCACCGATGCCGAAGTGGCCGCCGCCGCCGCCTACTTTGCCGCGCTTAAGCCAAAGCCATTGATTCGGGTCGTCGAGACCCAAACCGTTCCAAAAACCTATGTTGCCGGTTGGTTCTTGGCCGCCATGAAGACCGGCGACACCGAGCCGATCGGCCAGCGGATCATTGAGGTGCCGGAGGATGTGGAGCAGTTCGAACGCCGAGACACCCACTCTCGGTTTGTCGTTTACGTGCCGGTCGGCAGCCTGCAGAAGGGGAAGACGCTCGTGGACACCGGAGCCGCAGGCAAGACGATTCAGTGTCGGATCTGTCATGGTCCCGATCTCAAAGGACTTGGTCCAATCCCCGCAATCGCCGGCCGATCCCCCAGTTATATTTTCCGGCAACTCTATGATTTTAAAGCCGGCAACCGCGCCGGAATCGGCAGCGCCCTCATGAAACCCACTGTCGCGAATCTTACACCTGAAGATATGTTGTCACTGGCCGCCTATACCAGTTCCTTGGCGCCCTGAGTCTGTCCCGGGAAAGGGACAGAGAAATCCCCGCATCTCATCCAAGGGAAGCAACGTCAGCACGCGGGTAGGGTTGCCCCCTACCCTGCAAGGGTGGCAGGAGGATTGGAAAACCGTCTTGCCAATTGAAACCCGAGCGGTAACTATCACGGCGGCCTGCCGCTTCTGCCTGTCCAATCCCACCCAATCCCATGTCTGACGACTTCACTGAATTCACCTCCCAATCCTGGGGAGGCCGCATCCTCAATTCCCTCAAAGGCATTCTTTTTGGGATCGTCCTTATTCCCATCTCCATCATCCTGCTGTTTTGGAATGAGAACCGCGCCGTGACCACTGCCAAAGGCCTCAAGGAAGGCGCTTCGGCCGTCGTTTCCATCGAGGCCACATCGGTGGTTCCCGCCAATAACAAAAAGCTGGTGCATTTGAGCGATCAGGTGACGAGCGGTGACGAGGTCCTCAAAGACCCGCTCTTCGGGGTGTCGGCCAAGGGCATCCGCCTCACTCGGAGCGTCGAGATGTATCAATGGCAGGAGGAAAAATCTTCGGAGACCCGCAAAAAACTTGGCGGCGGCACTGAGACAGCGACCACTTATAGCTACAAGCAAGTGTGGTCGGACAAACTCATCAGCTCCGGTAATTTTAATCCCGAGCACCGATTGGATCATCAAAATCCGACTGCGAGACTTGCCGATCCGCTCACCCTTGTCGGTGGCAACGTCAGATTGGGTGCCTTCAAACTGCCGTCTGGAGTGATCGCAAAGATGCAAGGTGACGCGGTGTTGGCCGCGACGGACGAGGACCTGGCCAAGGTAGCGCCCGACCTCCGAGCCAAACTCACACTCGCCGCCGGCACGTTCTACGCCGGTGCGGATCCCGCCAACCCGGCGCTCGGCGACCAACGGGTGAGCTTCAAAGTGCTGGCCCCGGCGGTTTGGAGCGTCATCGCCAGCCAGATCGCCGATACCCTCGAACCTTTTCAACCCAAAGACGGCCCGGCCATTGAGCGCGTTGAATCCGGCACGGTGAGCGCTGAAGTCATGTTCAAACATGCGGCCAGCGAGAACTCCATGCTCACCTGGGGCTTGCGCCTCGGGGGCTTCGTATTGATGGCCCTTGGCCTCGGCCTGATCGTTAGTCCGTTGAGTGTCTTCGCCGATGTGATTCCTTTCCTAGGCGACGTCGTCGGTGCTGGCGTCGGCTTTGCCGCTATCCTGTTGGCTTTCGTCGGCTCGATCACCGTCATCGCCGTCGCTTGGTTTGCCGTGCGCCCGTTGCTCACCGTCGCTCTAGCGGTGGTGGCCGCCGCCTCCCTGTTCATGGCCTGGCGTCGTGGCCACGCCCGCTCGCTCCAAGCCAAGAGCGCCCGCTGATCTCCCAAATTGCCCAGCCTGCATTTTTTCACCCCACCGTCATGCCCAACTCCCTGCGTGCCTCCATTCGAGATGTTATAGATTTCCCAAAACCGGGGATCGTCTTCAAGGATATTACTCCTCTGTTAGCTGACGGCGCATTGTTCCGCAAGGCCATCAGCCTGCTGTGTGACACGTGTGGTGGCACACGCATCGACAAAGTGGTTGGCATCGATGCCCGCGGCTTCATCTTTGCCAGTGCCGTGGCTGATCGCCTGGGCGTCGGGTTTGTGCCGGTTCGCAAAAAGGGCAAACTGCCGTGGAAAACCCACCAAGCCGCCTACGCGCTGGAATACGGTGAGGCGACCGTCGAGATTCATGAGGACGCGGTCAATCCCGGCGAAACCGTCCTGCTGGTGGACGATCTGCTCGCCACCGGCGGCACCGCTGCGGCCGCCGCCCAGCTGCTCGACGGACTGGGTGCTAAACTGCTAGGCGTGTCGGTCCTCATCGAATTGGCATTCTTGGACGGCCGCTCGAAACTCAGCCCCTATCCGGTCCACTCGATTCTCACATACTAACAATTATTATGTCTTGGCAAACCTATAACCAGCAACTGCTGCGTTACCCGCAACTCGGATTTTCGCTTGATTTATCGCTCATGGGGATGGGGGACAGCCCGCCACCCGAGTTGGTGCCGCGCATTGCCAAAGCCTTTGCGGATATGGAGGCCCTGGAAGCCGGAGCCATCTCCAATCCGGACGAGCACCGCATGGTGGGTCATTACTGGTTGCGCAATGGCAAGTTGGCACCTACCCCCCAGCTCCAAGCCGCCATCAGCGAACCGCTGGCGGCGCTCAAGGGGTTTGCGGCGGCGGTCCGATCAGGCGAGGTGCGAACTCCCTCGGGGGGGGCATTCGCGCAAGTGCTGCTCATTGGCATTGGCGGGTCTGCGCTGGGGCCGCAATTGTTAGCTGAAGCGCTGGGCCAACAGGCGAGGTTGCCGTTGCACTTTTTTGACAACACGGATCCGGCGGGCATTGATGCGGTGCTGGCCCGCCTGGCCAAAATGGGACTCGACAAGACCCTCGTGCTGGTCATCTCAAAATCCGGCGGCACCCCGGAAACCCGCAACGGCATGCTGGAGGCACAGGCGGCCTACACCGCCGCCGGGCTGGATTTCGGCCGCCACGCGGTGGCGGTCACCGGTGCCGGATCGCAACTGGAGCGCTACGCCATCGCACAAAACTTCATCGCCCGCTTTCCAATGGAAGACTGGGTCGGCGGCCGCACCTCGGTGCTCTCCACCGTGGGACTGGTGCCGGCTGCGCTGTTAGGTATCGATATCGACGCCCTGCTGGCCGGTGCCGCAGCGATGGATATACAAACCCGCAAGCCGGAGATGGCGGGCAATGCCGCGATGCGCTTGGCGTTGGCGTGGTACCATGCCGGAGCCGGGCACGGGGCCAAAGATATGGTGGTGTTGCCCTACAAGGATGCGCTGGTGCTGCTTTCCAAATATCTCCAACAACTCGTGATGGAGTCCCTCGGCAAAGAGCGCGATCTGGATGGCAATGTCGTCAACCAAGGTATCGCCGTCTATGGCAACAAGGGCTCCACCGACCAACATGCCTACGTCCAACAACTGCGCGACGGCGTGAATAACTTTTTTGTCACCTTCATCGAGGTGCGCCAAGGGCGGGCGGGTGCGAGCATCGAGGTGGAGCCGGGTTTCACCAGTGGCGATTATCTGCAGGGGTTTTTCCGGGGCACCCGCAAGGCGCTCCACGAAAGCGGCCGCCAGTCGCTCACCCTATCCATCCCGCAGGTCACACCGTTCCATCTCGGCCTGCTCATCGCCTTGTTCGAGCGGGCGGTGTCGTTCTATGCCTCGCTGATCAATATCAATGCCTATCATCAGCCGGGCGTCGAAGCCGGCAAAAAGGCCGCAGGGATCTTTCTAACGTTGCTCGGCAAGGTGCGCGGCCAACTCAGCGCCACGCCACAAGCCGCCGATCCCATCGCTACCACGCTCGGTGCCGATGCCGAAGACGTCTATCATTGCCTCAGCCACCTGGCCGCCAACGGAGTGGCTCTAACTGAAATTGGGGCGACTGCGGCGGAAGATACATTTTGGTTAGCCGGCTGACGTAGGAGGGATCGCCCAACTGTAGATCGAGCCCGGTGCCATGACATATAGCGAAGCGATCAGCTGGTTGTTCTCCACACAGATGTTCGGCATCAAGCTCGGGCTGGAGGGGTCGCAGCGTTTACTCAAGGAATTCCTGGCCTATCCAAAACACGGGGTCCGGGTCATCCACGTCGCTGGCACCAATGGCAAGGGCAGCACCTGTGCGATGATCGATGCGATGGCCCGCGCTTGCGGCATGCGCTGCGGCCTGTTCACCTCGCCGCATCTTATCGATTACCGCGAGCGAATCCAGGTATCCGGCCGGGAGATTCCTGAAGCGGAATGTGCCGCAGGGCTAACAAATCTACGGGTTCTTTGCGAGCGACTCGACCCGCATCCCACGTTTTTTGAGATTTCGCTGGCGCTGGCATTGCACTGGTTCGGCCAAACGAAATGCGATCTAATCATCTTGGAAACCGGCATGGGCGGGCGCCTTGACGCCACCACCGCCGTGCCTGCCGACGTGTGTGTTTTCGTTCCCATCGGCCTCGATCACACAGAATGGCTCGGCGATACCCTCGGGCAAATTGCCGCGGAAAAGGCCGCCATCCTGGTGCCCGGCAAGCCCGCTGTTTCTGCCCCCCAGGAGGACGCCGTCAGACAGGTCTTGGAGCAAGCCGCCAACGAGGCCCGCGCGCCACTGGAATTCGTCTCGGAGCCGTTGTTAGGATATGGGATAGCCCTGCCCGGCGCGCATCAACCGTGGAATGCCGCGGTGGCCGTTGCCGCCCTGCATCGCGCCGGGATTGCATTGAAATATGATAGTACCCAATACGGCCTGAGCCATGTGCGCTGGCCGGGGCGCTTCGAAATATTTCCTGCTGCTGACGTCACCGGGGCGAGTGAAGTGGTCGTGTTGGATGGGGCGCATAACGTACACGCCGCAGAAGTGTTAGCCACCACTTGGCAGGCTGAATTTTCCGGCCGGAAAGCCGCGATGGTTTTTAGTGCGGTGGCCTCCAAAGACATCGCCGGCATCCTCCGCCACCTCGCCCCGCTCGCTTCTGAGGTTTTCTTCTGCCCGGTCGCCAATCCACGGGCCGTCTCCGGCGAACGGCTTGCCGCCGCCTTGCCTCCAAACGCGCCGCCTCACCAGGTGTTCGGCGACTTTGCCGCCGCATTCTCCGCTGCTCTAGCAACCAACACCCCGGTCCTCGTCGCAGGTTCCTTGTTCCTCGTCGGCGAAGCTCGAGCTGTTCTAACTGGAACAACGTTCCAATCTTCGACCCAATAAATTTCGGTCGCAAGACAGAAGCTCGGAACCCGGGGCGGGTATGGAGTGGGCAGTAAGTCAGAATGGGGCAGATCGGAAACGGAAGGAAGAAAAACTATGGAAAATCGGGCCATTGAAAATCAACGAGTTACGTTGACTTACTCAGGAGACAGGAAGGCAGGAGACAGGAGACAGGAGACAGGAAGGCAGGAGACAGGAGAAGAGGCGATGCAGCTTCTCTTCTCTTTTTCTTGTCTTGCAGCGCAGCGATCTTCTGTCTTGGATCGTTAAAGGCCACCTTCGCTCACGCTGCGGATGGGCTCATCGTGCTGGGACTGCACACAGACTAACACTGCTGCATAATTCATACGTATGAGTAGCCAATAACTCTACTTTGTCATTCCACAATGCAAGCTATTGATAATAACCGAGTTATGAAGATTTGGAAATTAGTTCCGACTCCTTGATAATCAAGTAGTTGGAAGTTGAAATGACAAAGTAGAGATAACTTCCTCCAATGAGGGCGATCAGGAACATCCCGATGAAAGCAGCAGTCTCAAGAAGTATCATCTTCATAGCCTAACGTTAAATATGATGCCACCTTCTTCGACTCACACTCAGCGAAGGGCAAAGCAAACAGCAATAGCCAATGGACTGTCGGGAATTCCTTCATTTGATTCGCATAACGTCAATGTCCTGCAGTCGGCGCAGCAGGAACGTGGTTAGTTGGAATTGGAGAAGCAGATGCCCCCTCGGCAGCGACGTCTTGTTCGGAATTCTTGTAATTGGGAATGACTTGACTGGGTGGATCTCATCTAATCTTGTCATATTCTACCGAGCAACCGAGACTTCCCAATCGGAATTCTTAGTGAACCGAAATAGCAGCGACTCATTTCCAGTTGGCTTTACAGAGCCATCAATTGGAAGCTTGGTTGTGTAGTCCGAATGGTACCATTTGTATGACCAATGAATGACAACTTCACGAGGCATTCTCATACGATCCATAACCGCATAGGCACTATATCCGCTGCCAACAATCCCGACAGGTGGTTCAGTCTCGAACCCCTCAACATGGGCAACCCAGACATCTTTGGCGCATTTATTCTCAAATCCGATCTTGCCAGGGAATGTACCACATGCTGTCAGGAGCATGGGCAGGATTGTTGAGCAGCAAATTGCTTTGGTATTCATTGATTTTGATTCCGTTTAATGTGAGATGGGTTGTAGCGGCACCTCTGTGAGCGCCGCTGCGAATGAGATGCCGCCTGCGGGTTCCATGGCAGTTCATGGGCATCGGCGGTCATAGACGCGCCGCTACAATGCGAGAGATGGACTCGTGAAGCTCCTAACATGACTGGGAAGGTCGCGGGATATTGCCAAGTCGGAGTCGCGCTGGCGTTTGCGGCAGGCGTCTCTAACGCACTGGCAATTCAGCGGCAGTTCCTGGCTGCTCCGCGCCACGGCGGGCAAGCCCGCCCCTGCCTCCCAGGCGGTGGCGAGCCACCGCGCTCAAGGCGACGGTGCCCTCCTGCCATGCTCATTTCTCAGGATCCTCAAAAATATGGACGCTGAAGTCCATGGCACCATGGAGGATTCGGATCACTTGAAGTGTCTCTCCAAGAATACTGAAGAAAATCACATGTTTCCCATATCTCTCCGAATAGCAGTCAATTGCCAGATCATGCCTTGGTCGGTGATTTTCAGGTCGATCCAGCATTAGGTCCAGCTTCGCCCACAGTCCCTTCAGATAGAGAGTCTCCTGCTCAGCGCCCCAGGTTCGGGAGGTGTATTCAGCAATCGATTGCAGGTCCTGGACTGCGGCCGGGGAGAAGACGAGCTTCATGGTGTGGCACGGGCAAGATTCAGGAATTCGTCCTCGGTATGGACCCAAACCCCCTCGCCCCGCTCAAGTTGATCGGCCCCGAGCGTGACTTCGGCTATCAGGTGCTGGCGCATCGCATCACGTTTGAGCAGAAGTTGCAGCGACTCCGCCACGAGCACGCTGGCACTCTGGTAGAGCCCCGAATCAACCTTGATCCTGATTTGGCTTTCCAGCTCTGGAGTAAGTGAAATGTTCATTTGCAAGTGCTTGTCCGGAGCCAAACTAGCTTTCAATCCGGTTGACGTCAATCCTTCAGAGCGGCGTTTTCAGGCATCGAAACCTGAATCGCCTAAGATCTGTCAGCTTCCCGACGAATTCTCATTCTTCCGAGATTAAGGTAGGGACGTCGGGTGTCCGACGCCCCCCTCGCAGATCCCGGCGTGCGGAACTACCACACCGGGCTCCTCAGGAATACGCGCAGGCGGAATCACGATCATCATTGGGACTGGACGGACACACGTAATCATGCGGGGCTTGGCTGGCTTTGGCGAGCGAATTTCGGCGAGGGCTTTTCGTTGACTTGTGGCGCGGGCAGCTTCCAGCGTTCCCAGGCGGCATTGAACTCCGTGATGGGGCCGGTCCTTCAAAGTTTGATTCGTTAGAATAATTCCATGCCGCAGGCAGGTTTCGCAGAATATAGCGGAATGTTTTTTCCGTGTGTTAGATTTTTATCACTCTCCTGGTTAAGCCAAAGCGGTGTTGCGC
>Ga0118677_10014549_pt1 | contig 11081 bp, 8 predicted proteins | sample AliMusrvi5mmetaG_FD_86154 | JGI IMG/M metagenome (GOLD analysis project Ga0118677, IMG submission 86154)
AGAAGAAAAACGCGCCCGCCGGGAAGAATCTCCTTCTCAACCGTCGCCGCAACTGCCATCACTCATCCCGTTAGCCAGCCCTGCGGGCTTCTAGCAGATTAACGGAAAATTGAACGCCCCCGCCGGTTGTCGGTATTGCCAGGCAAGTGGCGATCCGCCGGGTTTGATTCCCACAAGGCCATCCAGCAAAGAACCGGAAACGGCGGCCTTTTCCCACAGCATGCCCGCCTCTGCCAGTTTCGGGTCCTTAGCGGTTAGATGATAGTCGCCGCGTTTTGGATCGGCGAACGGTGGCATGCCGGCCGAGTTGATGTTGGAATCCGCTGGGAATCCCGCTGCGGGAGACATCAATCCGGCTGCCAGCAAGTTATGTATTCCTGCGGCGTTTTTGATATCCGCTCCACCGCGCCGGGCATCCACCAGCGTCATGTTTTTCTGGCCCGCCCCGCCGTCACAGACGATGTTGTTGACCAGGCGCGCACGGGCCTGTGCTGATGACAGGTCCACCACCGGCGATACGAAGGGTGTCACGATCGTGTTGTTGACCAACAGGATCGTCCCGTCGTGACGTTTGCCGCCATCCTGCCCGAAATGAATCACCGAGCGGTTGCCCTTGCACGCGGGATCTTTCACAATGACATTGCCAGCCAGCAGCGCGTCACTCCCGGGCATCTCGGTCTCCTTGCCATCCACCAGATCAAATTCGCGGTTGTTGGAATCATGGATATAACAACAAACCACCGTGGTGAGGTGGGCGCGGCTTTTCACATTGTGCCCCGTGAGCGACGAATGCACCTCGCAGGCGAAAAGCGTGACACTCGCGCCACCGAGGTAGAGGTTGTGGTTCTGTCCGGGTTCGTCCATGTTCCCGTTGTGATGGATCACGCATTGTTCGATGCGCTGGTTGACGCCAACCTCCATGCTGCCATCACCATTCGACATGATCCCCATGTCGTTGTGCTGGATCTCGCAATCGCGCACGGTGACGTCATTCGCCTGATTGATGCGCACGCCCGCGCCGTTGTGGCTGCCGTTGTGCGCTTCTGTTAGTTCGAACCCTTCCAACACACAAGCGTCCGCTCCGCGGTTGAACTGGAAGATCGCCCGCGGCACATGCCCCGCGCCGGAGTAATCATAGCCGCTGCCGGACACTCTCACCTGCGGCAGTTTCCCGCTGACCGCAGCGCGGAAAGCGATGTTCTTCCGCTCCACAAACACCGCCGTTTTCTCATACGGTTTGTTGTCCGGCAATGGATAAACCATCACCACGTCACCCGCTTTCGCCACGGCATTCGCGTCCTCGATGCGCTGGAACCGTTTCCCGGCCCCCACCTCCAATGTCGCCGCACGAACCGGTACCGGCCACCACCCGGCTGCGCCACCGCCAAAACACACGGCCAGCGTGAGGAAACGTTTTAACAACGGCACTTGCCGCATCCGCCTGCCGGACGTCATGAATCGGTGAGTTCCAGAAAAGGACATAATATGGCTCAGTGGTTGTTGGTGCCGGTGGCCGCAGCATAGAGCCAGCGTTGGGTCATGACGTAGAGCACGCCGTTAGCGGCGATCGCCGAGGCGGAGATCGGAGAATCGAGTTTGGTCGTGGCCAGGATCCTGAGTTCCTTGGAATCGGCGAAGGTCCACAAGTCGCCGGTGTCGGTGCCGACATATACTTTTCCGTCGGCGACCAGCGGCGTGCTCCAGATCGGGGTGTTGGTTTCATGGCGCCAGAACTCATGGCCGGTGTTGGCGTCGAGGGCGAAGATGCGGCCGCTGAAGTCGGCGGTGTAGAGGATGCCATCCTTGATGGTCACCGTGGTGAGGCTGCGGTCGATGTCGGTGTTGACCCAGACCACGCCAGTCTTGGTGATGTCGCCGGTGCCGGTGGCATCGATGCACGCCAGCACGCCGCGGCCCTGGCCGTGGCGGGGGTCTTGGCCGACACCGACATAGACCCTGTTTTGATAGAACACGGGCGTGGCGATGATTTCGCTGGGACCGGCCTTGCCGTTTTTATAGGGGCCGGCGCGACCGCCGGCGGCATTGACGTCGAAGCGCCAGACACATTTCAGGATGCCGGGGGCATCGGGAAACGCGGATGGCGCAGGAGTGGGATCGAAGGCGTAACAGACGCCGTCGCCTGCGCCGTAAAACACCAGGGTTTTGCCCTTGACCACGCCCAGCGCGGGCGATGACCACTCGCCGTGGAACAGGCGGTGGCCGACTCCCTCGAAGTCGCGGGCAATCAAGTGTCCCGTCTTCTTGTCCAATACGATGAGGCTCGGAGTGTCGGGATGCGGCACGAGTTTGTGAGATTTGTCCACGCCATTGCCGGGGCTGACGAATACCTTGTCGCCATGGACGATGACCGAACAATCGGTGGCGTCCTGGGGCCAGGCGGCGACATGTTTTTCCAACAGCATGTCAAAGCGCCAGGCGACGCCGACAGCCTTGGAATCGGTTGTCATCGGTGGTTGTTCTGACTCGGCGATGACCCGCGCGACGTCCGGTTCGGCTCCGTGCAACTTGCCGTCCGGATCGAGACAGAGCACTTCATCGCGGTTTGTCACCAGATACAACAGCCGGTCCGCCACCGTGGGAGTAGAACAGATGCCGAGGCTCATGTCGTCGTAATTGAACACCTTCCAGTCGGTGACGAAGCGGGGAACGGTCAAACGCCACAACGTGCGTCCGGTGGCTTCATCGAGGGCCATGACATCGCCGCCCTGGGCGTGGTTGTTAGTGCCGATGAAGATTTTGCCGTTGGCGACGACCGGGCCGCCGTAGGCATGGGAACTGAGCCTGACCTTCCATTTGAGGAGGGTCAGCGGCGTGGTGGTTTGCGACGGATTGGCGGGATCCGCCGGTGGCGGGTTGGGGGTGAATGCGGCGGGCAGCCGGGTTTCCGGCGAGACCGAATTGCGCGCGTCATTGCCGCACCATTGCGGCCAGTCCGCGCCACGGCATGGAGGCGTCATCATGCCCGCGCTCATTCCTGACAGAAGGACGATCCTCTTCATGTTCCGTTTTGTGATATCATTCATATGGCACTATCCCGCATCATGATCGTTCATCGCACGAAACCCTCATCGGGCTCGCGCCAGTCAGGCCATCCTTACGCGGGTGATGTGACTTTCCTTTCGGCCATCGCCGTAAGGAGCGACGACACTCTTGTCGTCGGCGGAAGGAAAGCCCATGCACAAGCGCCTTCGGCACCCGTCATGGACCACCCTTCCGCCCGCACCACAGTGTGGTGCCTCCTTAGCGTCGGCGCGTCCCAACGCGGATCGACTTCCGCATGTTGACGGGACGCGAATCGGTGTTTTAGTCACGAAGTTATGAAAACGATCGCCAGCCTGATTCTAGCAGCATTTCTGATCACCGGCACCCGGGCGGCGCTGGTGGAGGAATCCGTGATTTATCAACAAGGAGGCGCGACTTTGGAAGGTTTCCATGTGTTCGATGACGCGGTTGTCGGCAAGCGTCCGGCGATCCTCGTGATCCACCAATGGACTGGACTATCGGATAACGAAAAGCGGCGCAGCCGGATGCTGGCGGAGCTTGGGTTCAATGTTTTCGCGGCGGACATCTACGGCAAGGGCATCCGCCCGCAACCACCGGAAGCAGGGAAAGAAGCGGGAAAATACAAGGGCGACCGCAAGCTCTATCGGGCGCGGCTGACCGCGGCGCTCGATTGGCTGATGGCGGACAAACGCACGGATGGGACGAAGGTGGCGGCAATCGGTTATTGTTTCGGCGGTACCGGCGTGTTGGAACTGGCACGGTCCGGGGCGAAGATCGCGGGTGTGGTATCATTCCACGGCGGCTTGGACGCAGCACCGGGATTCGAGGCGAAGGCGGGCAACGTCCCTGCCAAGGTGTTGGTATTGCACGGGGCGGACGATCCCTACGCGCCGGCGGAGCAAGTTGCCGCGCTGGAAAAGGAACTTACCGCCGCCAAGGCGGATTGGCAGGTCGTGCTTTACGGCGGGGCGGTGCACGCGTTCACCCAGAAAGAGGCAGGCAGCGACGCCAGCAAGGGAGCCGCTTACGACGAGGTCGCTGACCATCGGTCATGGGCGGCGGCGCAGGCGTTTTTCGCTGAGGTGTTCAAATGCAGGAGCTCTACGTTGTCAATTCCGCCGGTTCAACAGCCAGGCCAGCGGCAGGGCCAGGAACGGGGATAGCAGCAGGCCGCACAGCGCCCCGAGGGTCAGATTGCGGGTGAGATCCGGGGTCACGGATAGATCGGATAGAACGAGTGGATCGGCGGACACCGGGAATTCGGCGATCACGGGCGGATCGTGGACAATGACGGTGTCAGAGGGCATCCTCCTGGAGATGGTTTCCCCGATCTGCTTGATCTTCATCTGCTGCAGCAACTGCTGGTCCATCTCGAAATCCCGCTTCGCATCGACATAGTCCTGCGCGTCCAAGCCCCGCTTGATCGCGTCCTCACGGGAGGAACCCTTCATGCTTTCGGCATTTTTCAGCCGCTCCTCCGCCAAATCCAACTTGGCCTTGAGCGTCTCCCGCAGGTTCACGACGCCTTCGTCGAGTTGGCGCTTCATGGCGTTGATCCGAGCCGTCGCGGCAAGCACCTTGGGATCCTTGTCGTCCTTGCCATTGATCTTGAGGCTTTCCAGTTCGCGGGTTGCCTCCTTGTATTGCGGGTAGAGGTTCTTGATGATGTTGTCGGGCAAATCCAGGCCTATGGCGTAAATCATCAATTGATCGCTGTCATATTTGAGGAAACAGTTGATCTGGGCTTCCAACTGCATCTTTTCATGCAGCAATTTCTGATAGGAAATGAGCGCATCCTGCGCACCCAGGTCATCATTCCCGCCGCTTGGGCCGTAGAACGAGTCGGCCCCCCGGTAGATGATGCCCTTGGTGCGGACGATGGTTGCGAGCACCTTGCGGCGGTCCTCCACCTTGTCCTCCTGGTCACGCACGGCCTTGTTCAATTCGACCAGCGCCCGGTCGCCGTCCCGGTCTTCGATCTCCCTCCGGTAGTCCCTGTAGGCTTTGGTGACTTCTTCCGCGACGTCCCTCGCATCCAGCTTGTTGGGGTGGCGAACCTTGATCGATATCAGGTCCGTGCCGGGGATGTTCCGGGCGGTCACGATTTCTTTGAGGATGCGCAGCACGGCTTCCTTATCGACGCCCCAGCGACTGACCAATTCCAGTTGATCGACAACCTTCTCGAATGAATTGCGGCATTTGATTTTCATGCATTCCGTCCCGAAGAATTGCGGTGTCATCGGGCCGGACCGTGAGAGTTCACTCATGTCATTGCCGAGCGGCGACATGCCTGATGCGCGCGGTCTCACCTCGATGACGGCTTCGCTTTCGTATGTTTTCGGTGCTACGGACGTTTTCAGCGCCGCGCGAATATTGGGCACCGCATAGGTGATGATTGCGGCGATCATGAATCCAAACACCGGACCGATGACCGCCATCACAAGGAAAACCCACCAGGAGCGTTTGAACATGGGAGGCAGAGTGGGGTGTGGCTGCGGAGGTGTCAAGCTTTGGAGTGCGGCGGGAAGCGAAGCACCACGCCGCTTTGGCTGGAAACCGTGACCAACGACTTTCGGTTAACCCGAATCCGCCGTCACCCCGGCCATTTCTCCTGTTTGGAAAGCGATGATTCCGCGAGTTGTTATTGCCGCCAGCCAAAGCGGTGTCGCCCTGCGGTTGCCTCCGCACTCCATACAGCGCGTTCTAACGCCCCGCCTGTTTGCCCCAGGAATCCTTGAGGGCGACGGTGCGGTTGAAGACGGGTTTGGCGCCGGGTTGGTGGTCGATGCTGTCGGCGACGAAATAACCGATCCGTTCGAACTGGCAGGCAAAACCGGGATCGGCGAGCGCGAGTGAAGGTTCGATCTTGGCGGTGACGGTGACGAGCGAGGCCGGATTGAGCACGGTGGTGAAGCCGCCCGCCGCGGCGTCGGGGTCCTCCACGGTGAAGAGGCGGTCATAGAGGCGTACTTCCGCATCGACGCCGGTGGCGGCATCGACCCACTGGATGGCGGCGCGGCATTCGACGCCTGCGGGCGTGTCGATGCCAACGGTGCCGGGGAGGATTTCCGCGTGGATGGATGTGATATTTCCGGCGTCGTCCTTTTGATGGGAAACATAACGGATAATATGGGCGCCGCGCAGGCGCACATGGCGGCCCGGACCCAGCCGATAGAATTTTTTCGGCGGGTCTTCCATGAAGTCGTCGCGTTCGATCCAGACTTCGTTGGAGATGGGCACCTTGCGCTCGCCGGCGTCGGGGTTTTGCGGCTGGTTTGATAGATCCACCGCGTCTAACGGTTCGGCGGACCAGTTATCCAAAATGATTTTGACGGGATCGAGCACGGCCATGCGGCGGGGCGAGTTGCGGTTGAGGAAATCGCGGACCTCGAACTCGAGCAGCGCGACATCGGTGGTGCTCTCGAACTTGGTGAGGCCGATGCGTTTGCAGAAATCGCGGATCGCGGGGGCCGGGTAGCCGCGGCGGCGCAGGCCGGAGATGGTGGGCAGGCGCGGATCATTCCACCCGCCGACGTGGCCATCCTGGACGAGTTGCAACAACTTGCGCTTGCTCATCACCGTGTACGTTAGATTCAACCTGGCGAATTCGATTTGGCGGGGTTTCGAGGGGACCGGGCAGTTGTCGATGAACCAATCGTAGAGCGGGCGGTGGTTCTCGAACTCGAGCGTGCAGAGCGAGTGGGTGATGTGTTCGAGCGCGTCCTCCAACGGGTGGGCGAAGTCGTACATCGGATAGATGCACCAATCGCCGCCGGTGTTGTGGTGATCGGCGTGCATGATGCGATAGAGTACCGGATCGCGCAGGTTCATGTTGGACGACGCCATGTCGATCTTGGCGCGCAACACGCGCTCGCCTTCCTTGAACTCGCCGGCTCGCATTCTGGCGAACAAGTCGAGGTTTTCGGCCACCGTGCGTTCGCGGTTGGGCGAGTGGGTGCCGGGGGTGTTGATGTTGCCGCGCTTGGCGCGGATCGCCTCGGCCGAGTCGTCATCGATATAGGCCAGCCCTTGGTTGATGAGATGCACCGCGCAATCGTAGAAGAACTCGAAATAATCGCTGGCGAAATACAGGTGCTCGCCCCAATCAAAGCCGAGCCACTGGACGTCGGTCTTGATGCTTTCGACGTACTCGCTTTCCTCTTTTTCCGGGTTGGTGTCGTCGAAGCGCAGGTGGCACTTCGCACCGGTGGCGGCGTTTTCCAGGGCGAGGCCGAAGTTCAGGCAGATCGACTTGGCGTGGCCGATGTGCAGGTATCCGTTAGGCTCCGGCGGGAAGCGGGTGATGGTGGTGGAATTTTTGCCAGTGGCCAGATTATCGGCGATGATCTCGCGGATGAAGTCGAGGTTGGGTGCGGGGTCGGACATGGGGGTGGATGCTGAAAATCTGAGATAGGAGATCGGAGATGGGAGAAGAGGAAGAAATTCTAGCGAGGCTGCGCCTAAGACCCCAGAGACCAGAAACCAGAGACCAGATAGAAAACCTGACCTGCCGACAACATATTCGCTCGTTCAAGATTCTAGTCGCAGATTGACGGGGATGGACGCGGAGCTAGTACTGATTACTGATTACTGATTACTGATTACCAGCACCGGTCAAGCGATTGCGAGGTGCCGAAGGAGTTCCTGGTTGAGGCGGATGCCGGCCTCGAAGTTTTCGACCGGGAAGTTCTCGTTGGGGGCGTGAATCTGGGCGTCGGCCAGGGCCAGGCCTAACAACAAGGTGTCGGCACCGAGGATTTCGCGGAAGGTTTGCACGATCGGGACGCTGCCGCCTTCGCGGATGAGCACGGGTTCGGCGTGGAAGGCGGCGCGCAGGGCGGCCTGTGCGGCGATGCCGAACGGGGAGTTGGGGTCGGTGAGATACGGTTTGCCGTCGTGGCCGGAGTGGACTTCGATGGTGACGCCGGGCGGGCAGTGGGTTTCGAGGTGGCGGGTGACGAGGCGCATGATGTCCTGCGGGTCCTGGTCGGGCACGAGGCGGAACGAGAGTTTGACGAACGCTTCGGCGGGCAGCACGGTTTTCGAGCCTTCCCCCTGGTAGCCGCCGCCGATGCCGTTGACTTCGGCGGTCGGCCGCGCCCAGACGCGCTCGGCTGTCGCATAACCGGGCTCGCCGAACAAGGCGGGGGAACCGGTGACTTGCAGGTAATCCACATCGCTCACACCGGGGATTTTTTCCCACATTTCGCGCTCCCACTTTTCCAGGGGTCTGACAAAATCATAGAAGCCGTCGATGGCGATGCGGCCGTCCGGGGTGTGAAGGCTGGCGACGAGCCGGGCGACGGCGGTGGCGGGGTTGGCGACGGCACCGCCAAAAAGTCCGGAGTGGAGGTCGCCCTTGGGGCCGCGGAGGGTGGCCTCGCAACAGATGATGCCGCGCAAGCCATAGCCGAGGGTGGGCACGCCGGGGGCGACCATGCCGGTGTCGGACACGGCGACCACATCGCAGCGTAGGATCTCGCGCTGGTCTATCAGAAATCCTGCCAGGTTCGGGCTGCCGATTTCCTCTTCGCCTTCAAACAGGAAGATCAGGTTGACCGGCAGTTCGCCGTGTTCGCGCAACGTTTGTTCGACCCCCAGCACATGGGCGAACATCTGGCCTTTGTTGTCGGTGGCACCGCGGGCCCAAATCCGTCCGTCGCGGATTTCCGGTTGAAACGGATCGCTGGTCCACAGGTTGAGCGGGTCCACCGGTTGCACGTCGTAGTGGCCGTAAACGAGCACCGTGCGGCGGCCGGGGGCGTGGACATTGCGGGCGACGACCACCGGATGCCGCGCCGTCTCGTGGAGGTCGGCCGAAAGCCCCATGGCCTCGAGTTTGGCCAAAAGCCAGACGGCGCAGGCCCGCACGTCGCCGGCGTGGCGGGAGTCCGTGGAGATGCTCGGGAAACGCAGGAACGAGAACAATTGATCGAGTTGCGGGGTCACGGGCCGATGTTTGCCGTTTCGGGGTGCCTCCCGCAAGGCGAATTCAGCGGAGTGGATTTTTCCGCAACACCACCTCACCCGATCGTGTGACGAGGCTGGATCGCGGGCGGATCCTCCGGGTGCCATGGCCAGTGTGGACAAACCGCATCTTGTCAGTGGCCTCGACATCATGCCGACGTTGCTCGACTACGCCGGCATCGCCGCCCCGGCCTCGCTTGAAGGCAAAAAGAACCGCATCCCCATTACGGCAGGTTAGTGGCACCCATGAGAAAGTGGTCGCACTCGCGGGCGGCACCGCGGCCTTCATTGATGGCCCAAACGACGAGCGATTGGCCGCGGCGCATGTCGCCGGCGGCGAAGACACCGGGAATGTTGGTGGAGAAATTCCCGTGTTCGGCCTTGACGTTGGAACGGGCATCGGTTTCAAGGGCAAACTGGCGGACGATCTCCTGTTCGGGACCGAGGAAACCCATGGCTAACAGAACAAGCTGCGCGGGGATAACGCGGGCGGTGCCGGGGATTTCCCTGGGTGCGAAGCGGCCTTGCGCGTCCTTCGCCCATTCGATTTCACATATCTCCAATCCTGATAGATTCCCGCCGTCGTCCTTGAGGAAACGTTGGGTCTGCACGAGATAGGAGCGCGGGTCGGCACCCTGCAGGGCGGCGGCTTCCTCCTGGCCGTAGTCCAATTTATATACCTTGGGCCATTCGGGCCACGGGTTATCGGCGGCGCGTTCCATCGGCGGCCGGGGCATGATCTCCAACTGGGTGACGCTCTTGCAGCCGTGGCGCAAGCTGGTGCCCACACAGTCGGTGCCCGTATCGCCGCCGCCAATGACCACCACATCCTTGCCGGTGGCGTTGAGCGGCGGGTTGGTGCCGTCGAACCGGTGGTCCAACTGCCAGCGGGTGTTTTCTGTTAGAAATTCCATGGCAAGATGCACGCCGGCGGCATCGCGGTTTTCGATGGGCAGATCGCGGGCTTGAGTGGCACCACAGCAGAGGATGACGGCGTCGAACTCGCCGCGCAGGCGGGCGGCGGTCCATTCCGGGCAAGCACCGACGGCGATGCCTGTTTTGAACACGATGCCTTCGGCGGCCAACAGGTTGACGCGGCGCTGGACGACCTCCTGCTTGTCGAGTTTCATGTTAGGAATGCCATACATGAGGAGGCCGCCGATGCGGTCCTCGCGCTCGAACACGGTGGCGCTGTGACCAGCCTGGTTGAGTTGGTCGGCGCAGGACAGTCCGGCAGGGCCGGAGCCGACGATAGCGACGGATTTGCCGGTGCGTTTGGCAGGAATGTTAGGGATGAGCCAACCTTCCAGCCACCCGCGGTCGATGATGGCGCACTCGTTGTTTTTGATCGTGACGGGCGGCTGGATCACGCCGAGTACGCAGGACCCTTCGCAGGGGGCCGGGCAAACGCGGCCGGTGAATTCCGGGAAATTGTTGGTTTTGTGGAGGCGTTCGAGTGCCTCTTTCCAACGGCCGCGGAAGATCAGGTCGTTCCATTCCGGGATCAGGTTGTTGATCGGGCAGCCGCTGGCCATGCCCGAGATGATGTGACCGGTGACGCAGAACGGCGTGCCGCAATCCATGCAGCGCGCGCCTTGGGCGCGGCGTTGCTTCTCATCACCGTGGCACTTGAACTCGCGCCAGTCCCTGAGGCGTTCGAATGGCGCGGTTTCGGAATCGGCCTGGCGTTCGATTTCCATGAATCCTGTTGGTTTGCCCATGATAAGAGAAGTTTAGGTGGTTTGTAAGTTCATGTTTGCTAGATAAAGAAACGCGACGCAAGACGCAAGACGCAAGACTTCAAGACGCAAGACAAGAATTCGCTTCAGCGTTGTCTTCTCTTTTGCAGATCCTGGAGCATGGCTTCGTCATCTTCATTCTCTTCTCTTGCGTCTTGTGTCTTCAAGTCTTGCGTCTTGTCTTGTCAGTTCCCGCCGACGCGTGCGAGATCCTTGATATTCTCATTGAAGGCGGCCATGGCGGCTTCGTCACCGGTGAGGCCCTGTTCCTCGACCTTGCGGAAGCACGCAAGCATGCGTTCGTAGTCGCGCGGAAACACCTTGTGGAATTTCGGCAACTCGGTGTCCCAG
>Ga0118677_10014550_pt1 | contig 11081 bp, 11 predicted proteins | sample AliMusrvi5mmetaG_FD_86154 | JGI IMG/M metagenome (GOLD analysis project Ga0118677, IMG submission 86154)
TGCAAGATGCCAAGGGACTGATTAAACTATTAAAAACGGTGCCATCAAAACTTAATTTGATTCCTTTTAATCCGTTCCCTAATAATAATTATCGCTGCTCTAGCAGTGAAACTATTCATCGCTTTAAAACGATATTAAACGATGCGGGTATTATCACCACCGTCAGAAAAACACGCGGTGAAGATATTGATGCGGCCTGTGGTCAATTAGTCGGCCAAGTAGACGATAAAAGTCGTAGACACCTAAAGCTAAATTTAATCAGCTCAGAAAGTGCAAGCTAACTTTCCTAAAATTGGCCTCTACTCTGCCCTAGCGCTATTAGTAACTACCGGTATAAGTTCATGTGCATTGCTCAGCGACCACAGCACGGAACAGGCTGAATTTACGCGCATTCATTTACAATTGGGTGTGCGTTATTTAGAAATGAATAAGCTGGAACTGGCTAAAGAGAATCTTTTATTAGCGGTGACACAAGAGCCTAATAATGCTCAGGTACAAAATTCACTAGGCTTTTTGTATGAAAAGCTAAATAACACTGAGCTGGCTAATGACCATTACCAAATTGCACTGAAACTAGCCCCTGACGATTGGAGCGTACAAAATAATCTTGGCCGCTTTCTATGTGAGCGCGGTAAAAATCAGCAAGGATTGGAGTTACTGGCTAAAGCTATTGCCACACCCTTAAATGACAAGCCTTGGTTAGCACTGACTAATGCAGGACGTTGCCAAGTAGCTATGCAACAAGTACAAAAGGCAAAAACTAATTTTAAACTAGCTCTAAACTTAAACAAAAACTATGCACCTGCCTTGGTAGAAATGCAGAACATCAGCTATCAAAGTGCTGATTACCAGGCAGCAAAAACTTATTTACAGCGCTATTTAGCCGTTTCAGAACAAACCGCTATTAGTTTATGGGTTGCCCTACAAACAGAGCACGCCTTAGGCAATAACAGCTTAGCGAAACAATATCAGAAAGAATTGCTAGATAAATTTCCACTTTCTGATGAAGCACAAAAAAGCGCAAGCATAAAAAATTTTTAAGGGTTATTGCGGTAACCTCTACAGCACAGACATAAGACATGGCCAATAATATACAAGCAATTCGCGGGATGCACGATGTGCTACCTGACCAAACTCCTTTATGGCAATACACTGAACAGATACTCCGTGAAGTATTAGGCTGCTATGGCTATAGTGAAATACGCTTACCGATCGTAGAAAAAACTGAATTATTCAAACGCTCTATCGGTGAAGTCACTGATATCGTCGAAAAAGAAATGTATACTTTTGACGATCGTAATGGCGACTCATTAACTTTACGACCAGAAGGCACAGCGGGTTGTTTAAGAGCTTGTTTGGAACATGGGTTGCTGCATAATCAAACGCACCGTTTATGGTATTACGGACCTATGTATCGTCATGAACGTCCCCAAAAAGGCCGTTATCGACAGTTTATACAATTAGGTGTTGAAACCTATGGTATGTCAGGGCCTGATATTGATGCCGAACTCATACTCATTATGGATAGGCTATGGAAAAAACTAGGCATACGCGATAAAGTGCGCTTGGAGTTAAATTCCTTGGGTACTATTGCAGAGCGCTTGGTTTATCGTGAAACGTTAGTTAATTATTTTCAAAATCACCTAGATAGCTTAGATGAAGATAGTTTACGACGCTTGAAAACTAATCCTTTGAGGATATTGGACACCAAAAATCCAGCTATGCATGAGGTGGTCGCTAATGCACCAGAACTCATGGATTATTTAGGCGAAGATAGTTTAAAGCACTTTAATACCTTAACAGCGACCTTAGATGATTTAGGTATTAGCTATGCAATCAATCCACGCCTAGTGCGTGGCTTAGATTATTACAGCAAAACAGTTTTTGAATGGGTGACCGATGAACTCGGCTCACAAGGCACGGTCTGTGCTGGGGGACGTTATGATGGTCTTATCGAACAATTAGGTGGCAAACCCAATTTCGCAGTAGGCTTTGCCATGGGTATAGAGCGGCTATTAGCCTTATTGGAAAACTCAGAATCCATACAGCTTAATAGCGTTGTTGATGTCTATATGATACGAGTGGGTGAACAGGCGGAACAAGCAGGCTTTCGTTTTGCAGAAGACATTAGAAATAAAGTGCCTGGATTAAAACTGCAAGTTAATTGCGACGGTGGCAGTATTAAAAGCCAATTTAAGAAAGCCGATAAATCTGGCGCACTATACGCGCTTATTTTAGGCGATGATGAAGTCAGTCGCGGTGAAGTAAGCATTAAATCGTTACGTAATGCACAAGACCAGCAGCAAACTCTCAGCCAAGCACAGGCTTGTGAGTTTTTAAGGCTAGCCTTCGATAAAGGTTAGTTGCTTGAGCTATCAGCTCGCCCAAAACTATTTTTTTAAATTATAACCATAGAGAACGCTAGTGGAAATTTACGATACAGAAGAAGAACAACTCGAGGCCGTTAAACGCTGGTGGAAAGAAAACGGAAAAGCTACGATTATCGGCATAGTCATGGGTGTTGCGCTAATTCTAGGATGGAATTATTGGCAAGATCATAAAAAAGCGCAGGCAGCGCAAGCTTCTAGTTTATATAGTGAATTGCTGCAAGCAACTGCCAGCAATAAATTAGACAGCGCTGAAAAACTAGCCGAACGCATACAACAGCAACATCCAAAAACAGAATATGCTGCTTATAGCGGCCTTCTATTGGCAAAAGTCAAAGTTCAGCAAGGTGACCTTGCTAAAGCAGAAGCCATTTTATCTAGCATTGCCAGTGGTTCTAACAAAGAGCTCAGCAATATTGCCAACATCAGACACGTACGTTTAATGATGGCTAATGGTCAATATGAACAAGGCTTAAAACTAATTAACGGTATTGATCCTGCCAGTTCAGCTAGCTATTCTGGTAACTATGATGAATTAGTCGGTGATTTATATGTCGCGCTTGATCGTCTTGAACTAGCTCGCAGTTCTTATCAAAAAGCCTTAGAAAGTGGCTATCGTTCGCCCTTATTGCAACTTAAAATTGATGATTTAACTGCGTCTGAAAAAGATGCGGCTCCAGCCACTGAAACTGAAAAATAATGAGCTTAATTTCGATTATATTAATCAGCTTAGCCCTAACAGGCTGCTCGGGATATGATACTGTTAAAGAAACTTTTTCTGGTATCACTGATTACTTTAGTGGCGGTGAAGATAATTCAGAACCGCCCTCCGTACTCATAGAATATCCGCCTGAAATAACAATCGAAGAAGTGTGGCGTGAATCAGTCGGTGTAGGCTCTGACCAACAATCGCTTAAACTGATACCGGCTATTGCCGCAGGTAAAATAATAGCGGCCGACAAAGAAGGTTTAGTTGAAGCGCACGATTTAAATACCGGTAAATTAATTTGGAAAGCTAAAACGCAACTTCATCTTTCCGCAGGCCCCGGCCTAGGGGTCGGCACACTACTATTAGGTTCAAGTGATGCGGATGTCATTGCCTTGAATATAGAAAATGGTGAGCAGCTATGGAAAGCACAAGTCACTAGCGAAGTGCTTTCAGTCCCCTTAGTCTCTCATGGTGTGGTAGTCGTAAGAACTACCGATGGCGCAGTGAGTGCCCTCAATGAAAAAACGGGAGTAAAGCTTTGGCACTATGAACTCACCTCACCGGCTTTAAGTGTACGTGGCATAGGCGCACCTATTATTTATGAAGATAATGTCATTGCAGGTTTCGATACCGGTAAATTAATGGCTTTACGTTTACTCGATGGTAAATATACTTGGGAAACCAGTATTGCTATTCCTAAAGGTCGTACCGAAGTCGAACGCTTAGTTGATATCGATGTTGATCCCCTCGATGTAGGTGGAACACTATTTATTACTGGCTATCATGGCGGTGCAGCGGCAGTCTCTGAAATAGATGGTGACGTTTTATGGCGAAATGAAACCATATCGTCCTATACCGGCATTAGTCATGATTTTAGATATTTGTATTTATCTGATGCCAACGACAACGTCTTACAAATTGAGCAACGTACTGGAGCCGGTCTTTGGAAACAAAAAGAATTACAACACAGAAAGCTCACTAAGCCAGCGATTTATGACCACTATGTTGTCGTTGGCGACTTTGATGGCTATGTCCATTGGCTTGCCATGAATGATGGTCGACAACTAGGTCGCTTTAAAGTCACCAAAAATATCGGCATCGATGTGCCACCTATCGTGGTAGATAATACTATATACATTTACGCAAAAGACGGCACACTCGCCGCTTTAAGAACCCGGCCACACTAAAAATATGTTACCTGTAATTGCCCTAGTAGGGCGCCCCAATGTTGGCAAATCAACTTTATTCAATTTTTTAACCCGAAGCAGAGAAGCCCTAGTCGCTGATTTTGCAGGTTTAACCAGAGATCGTCAGTATGGTCGAGTTAAACACGGGGATAGAGCTTGCCTAGTCGTCGACACCGGCGGTATCGCTGATGATGCTGAAGGCATAGAAAGCTTTGCCAGAAAACAAGTACAAATTGCTTTAGAAGAAGCCGACTTAGTATTGTTTATGGTCGATGCTCGCGAAGGTCTTAGTGCCTCTGATAAAGTCATTGCTGATACGCTACGTAAACTAGATAAACCGATACTATTAGTTACTAATAAAGTCGATGGTATTGATGCAACCATTGCTGCTGCGGATTTTTATTCGCTAGCACTAGGCGAGCCCGTACAAATTGCCGCGTCTCATGGCAGAGGCATACCCGAATTATTACAACGCGTAGATCAACTATTACCGCCCGCCGATGAAGAACTGGTCGACGAAGAAAGTAAAGGTATTGCCATTGCCGTCGTAGGTCGCCCTAACGTCGGTAAATCAACGTTAGTTAATCGCTTGTTGGGAGAAGAGCGCGTCATCGTATACGATGAACCAGGCACTACCCGCGACAGTATTTACATTCCCTTTGAACGCAATGGCAAACAATTTACCCTAATTGATACCGCAGGTATGCGTAGGCGCTCTAGGGTTTCTGATGCCATAGAAAAATTCAGCGTTATTAAAACGCTACAAGCCATCGAAAAGGCTAACGTCGTTATTTATTTAGTGGATGCCCGTGAAGGTATCACCGATCAAGACGCTCATTTATTAGGCTTAGTACTAGAGGCTGGACGTGCGTTAATCATCGGCTTGAATAAATGGGATGGCATTAGTACCGAGCAAAAAGATACTATTAAACGTCATCTGGATGTAAAGCTGTCTTTTCTTGAGTTTGCTGAAAAACATCCTATTTCTGCCTTGCATGGCAGTGGTGTCGGCAAATTATTTGATGTGGTTGGTAAGTTATATGCAGCGGCTATGATCGATATGTCAACGCCAGTATTAACTCGTATCTTAAAAGAAGCGACTGACGCGCATCAACCACCAATTATTCATACCCGCCGTATTAAACTAAAATATGCTCACCAAGGCGGTCGTAATCCTCCGGTTGTTATCATTCATGGTGCACAAACCGATGCTTTACCGACCTCTTACAAGCGCTATTTAATGAACTACTTCCGTGACAAACTTAAGTTGTCAGGAACACCCATACGCATAGAGTTTAAATCACCGGTTAATCCTTTTCACGGCAATAAAACCAAGCTAACTGATTGGGCTGTAGAAAAACGTATACGCCTCATTAAACGTGCAAAAAGTAAGAAAGATTCATAAGTACTCTGTGCAAGGCACTCAGCAAAAAGGATAAAACCTTAATTTAGTGCCTTTTGTCTCTAACCCTTAACCGAACTTTATTTATGGCTACTATCAATTTTCAAGGCAAACCTTTGAACACTTCAGGTGAATTACCTGCAGTGGGCAGCAAAGCACCCGATTTTTCTTTAACAACGAATAAATTAACAGAGGTGTCGCTGGAAACTTATGCAGGACAAAAGAAGATATTAACCATCGTACCAAGTCTGGACACACCAACTTGCGCGGCCTCTACTCGTAAATTTAACGAGAAAGCATCACATTTGTACCATACTGTAGTGCTAGTTATTTCAGCCGATTTACCCTTTGCACAGAGTCGATTTTGTGAAACAGAAGGCTTGAAAAATGTGATTCCCTTATCCACTTTTCGCTCAACATTTGCTGAAGATTATGGTGTAAAACTAACCGATACTTTTCTAGCTGGTTTAACGGCTAGAGCCATCGTGATTATCGATGAACATGATAAAGTCATTTATAGTCAATTAGTCAACGAACTCGCTGACGAACCTGATTATGAACACGCCTTAGCGGCACTACATAATCATTAAAATCTGCAATACTCAGTACGCTGTCATACAGCGTACTGAACTTAGCTAAACCAAGCGCTGAATTTTGTTTTAACTTCTACCTTAAACTGCTTAGCCCAGATATAGATAGGGGCATCAACGACTTTATCATGAGCCCATTTCAGCCATCGAGTAATGGCCAGATAAATACTACGCAAAATACTAAAACTTAATAGTTGTGGCTTGGTTAAGGCAAAGACTCTAGAGACTAATAAGGTCGCCAATAACTTAACTAAAACTTCCAGCATCAAGCCCTCTAAAACCATGCCTCTAGCTAATAAGCTAATCGCAATAACATTCAGTGGCGTAACAATCATGAGTGGAATACTAAACGCAACTAGTGCTTGATTAGGCGTTCTTTGGCTTAACCAATATTCAAAAGACTCCAGCCTTACCCATTTTATGAGACTATGAGCTAATGCGTTTAAACCATCCCATAACCATTCTTCTATAATCAATAGAATGGCTAAGCAAGCCAGCATTATTCTTTTCATCATGGTTCACCATTTACACGTTAAGTTGGGGCTTGAACTAGCCACTCATAGTTTATTGTGAAATGTTACTTTTTGAAAAAATTAAATCCCAAACGCCATGACCTAAGCGTAAACCGCGCTGTTCAAACTTAGTAAGCGGACGATAGTCTGGACGCTCGCAATAATCTTGAGTAAGACTGGTATTTATTAAACCCTGACTAGCCGATAAAACTTCCAACATGGACTCGGCATAATGCTGCCAATCGGTTGCGGCATGAAAGTAACCACCTACTTGCAGTTTTTTATTCAATAAATCAACAAAACTAGGACGTACTATGCGACGCTTATGATGCTTCTTTTTATGCCAGGGATCAGGGAAAAATAAATGCAGGCCAGCTAGGCTATGATCAGGTATTTTTTGTTCTAAAATCTCAATAGCATCATGGCAATAAACTCTAACATTCGTTAAACCTTGCTCATGTAACAATATCAGTAAATGACCCACACCCGGCTTATGAACTTCAATACCGATGTAATCATGATCTGGATTAGCTGCCGCCATTTTGGCTAAGCTATCGCCATTACCAAAACCAATTTCTACAATCAAAGGCGCTTGACGTCCAAATACTTGGCTAAAATCGTAGTCTAGTTCTGGCTCTAAGCCATATTGAGACCAATGCTGATCTAAGGCTACTTCTTGCCCAGGCGTAAGACGACCTTGCCTACGTATAAAGCTACGAATTCTTTGGGGCAGCGTTTGAGCTAAGTCCGTCATAATTAGAAAAACAAGCCATCAATAGGCGATGAAGCAGAGGCAAAGCGTTTTCTCGGCATACGCCCAGCTAAATAGGCGGCTCTACCTGCTTCAATACCTTTACGCATAGCCGTTGCCATTAATATAGGATTTTTAGCTTCAGCAATGGCGGTATTCATTAATACACCGGCGCACCCTAATTCCATAGCAATAGCCGCATCTGAAGCTGTACCTACACCCGCATCGACTAGAATAGGTACGCGTGCATTTTCGACGATGGTAAGAATATTATAAGGATTACGAATACCCAAACCTGAACCTATAGGAGCAGCCAAAGGCATGACTGCGACACAACCAATTTCTTCTAAGCGTTTAGCGGCAATAGGATCATCATTAGTATAAACCATGACATCAAAGCCTTCTTTAACCAACATTTCAGCCGCGATATAGGTTTGAGCAACATCAGGAAATAGCGTTTTTTGATCCGCTAAGACTTCCAGCTTAACCAATTTGTGGCCGCCCAATAATTCCCGTCCTAAACGACAAGTACGCACGGCTTCTTCAGCGGTATAACAACCTGCGGTATTTGGCAAAATAGTATATTTATCGGGAGAAATAACATCTAGCAAATTAGGTTCGCCTTGATGTTGACCAATATTAGTACGTCTAATAGCGACGGTTACAATTTGAGCACCACTGGCTTCAATAGCCAGGCGTGTTTCTTCCATGTCCTTATATTTACCCGTACCGACCAACAAGCGCGAATGATAAGTGACACCGGCGAGTACAAAAGTATCTTCTTGACCACCGCCGATGGCATGAACAATTTCTAAACGATCTTCTGTTTGCAACATCTGGTTGGCATAATATTGGAAAGGTAAAATTTCTTTATTCAATTCAACAGCAATTTTTTTACTGGTTAAACCCAAGTCTGCAATGACATCAGCGACACTGGTATTTTCTGCATAGTGATGCTCTTCACCATTAACATAAATAATCATACGTTTAAGCTCCGATTACTATCGATGGTTCTGCGTTTTTGCACAGCTAGTGCGAGTGACTTTAATAATGGTACGGTGTCATCCCATGATAAACAACCATCGGTAATACTTTGGCCATAGACTAATTCTTGACCATCGATAACTTGTTGGTTGCCGGCCTTAAGATGACTTTCTATCATGACACCCATAATTCTATGATCACCATTGGCGATTTGCCCTGCGACATCGTCACCAACTATCAATTGACGTTGGCATTGTTTTAGGCTGTTATCATGGCTAAAATCAATCATGATATTAGGTCTAAGTTCTGCTTTTTTCAGGCCTTCTGCCACTTGTTCAACACTGACTGCATCATAATTTGGACGACCGTTACCGCCTCTTAAAATGATATGCACATCATCATTGCCGGTGGTTGAGAAAATTGCGGAATGTCCGGCTTTAGTCAACGACAAAAAATGATGAGGGCTCATTGCCGCTCTAATCGCATCTATAGCAATTTTTATAGTGCCATCAGTTGAGTTCTTAAAACCGATAGGACATGAAACACCTGAAGCTAATTCACGATGACCTTGGCTTTCAGTAGTTCTGGCACCTATCGCGCCCCAAGCGACTAAATCTGATATATATTGCGGAGAAATTAAATCTAAATATTCGGTAGCGGCAGGAACGCCTAAGGTTGCAACATCCACCAATATTTGCCTAGCAACACGCAAACCTTTATTAATATTAAAACTAGAATTAAGGTCAGGATCATTAATTAAACCCTTCCAGCCCACTGTTGTACGCGGCTTTTCAAAATAAACCCGCATTACAATCAATAGCTCATCTTTGAGCTCATCTTTAATGGCTTTCAACAGCTTAGCGTAGTCTAGTGCCGCTTTAGGATCATGAATAGAACAAGGTCCCACTACGACTAGCACTCTGTCATCTTTGCCAGTTAAGATTTTATGTATCTCTGTTCGGGCTTGTAGCGTTGTTTGAGCGGCTATTTCATTAATCGGAATTTCATCATGTACCTGAACAGGCGGAATAACTTCCTTAGTCGCACAAATTCGAAGGTCATCAGTATTATATTTTGTTTGCATGTAGCTACCAAGCTGTTGCTTTTAGAGAAGTATCTTAAATTAGCGAGCGTTTAATGCGGCACATTAGGTTTAATCCTACATTCCACACTTTAACGCCAAATTCTAGGTTTTAATAATCGATGCTAGAAGAGAGCGCTGCCGTTATAGCCAAGCATTTTAACTGTTTTCATCGCTATCAGGTTAGTTATTGCTCAGCTTTATCTTGTTCAATTTCAAAAAGCTGTAACTAAAGTCAACATCAGCGTCATCATCAATATCTATGCGTTCCATTTCCAGCCACTCATCCCTATTAAAATCAGGAAAGAAAGTATCGCCAGCAAAGACTTTGTTAATCAAAGTTAGATAAAGCGTATCTGCCAATGGCAAGGTCGCTTTATAAAGATCAAAACCACCAATGACAAACAATTCTTCAGCCGTTTCGCTCGCTTTTTCTAAAGCCACCTTAATATCGTTAACCACAACACAGCCGTCTTGCTGATAGTCTAGGTTACGGCTAATGATAATATTGGTACGACCAGGGAGGATACGACCTATAGACTCGTGGGTTTTTCTACCCATTAAAATGGGCGCACCCATAGTGATTTCTTTGAATTTTTTTAAATCCGCAGATAAATGCCAAGGCATTTTATTATTCAGTCCAATAGCCTGATTAGTAGCCATTGCAACAATGAGTGATATTTTCATATTTTTAATCAAGATGCTTTAATATTCTTTAATCGTTGTTCATGCTACAGCTAAGCTTTTGCAAAACGCTGGACTAAGCGTTAAGCTTTGCACCTATCTGTTCTAAGTAAAACCTATAACATGCAGCATCATACTATGAAAAATATTCTAGTTCTATTTACCGGTGGAACTATCGGCTCCACGGCGACTGGAGGAACTATCGACATTTCGGGCGGAACACCCTTTAAGCTGTTACAACTATTTCAACAGCAGACTCCGAAACATCAGAACATTAATTTTACTACGCGCCAGCCTTTGCAGATTTTAAGTGAAAATCTTGCACCCCCCGCTTGGAAAATATTAATTGCCGCCTTAGAAGCTGAACACATTGATCAATACGATGGTGTCATTATAACCCATGGCACAGACACCTTGGCCTATACCGCATCGGCATTAAGTTTTTACTTTAACAATCTTAACGTACCCATACTGTTGGTTTCTAGTGATTATCCTTTAGATGATCCTAGAGCGAATGGCCTTAGTAATTTTAGTTGCGCCATCGAGTTTATTTTACAAAAGATTAAGTCGGGTGTTTTTGTACCTTATCGCAATCAACAACAGAAAAAGACTCTAGTTCATAAAGCTGCACGCTTAACCTGCTCTTTGCAATTAACGGGTGATTTTTACAGTGTACAAGGCAATAGTTTTGCGCAGTTTGAAAACAAACGTTTTTCAGGCTTACCTGTCGCCACGTCCCCTGATGCAACTATAAATACCTCAACTACACCAACGATAGCGGCACGATTTTGTTC
>Ga0118677_10013761_pt2 | contig 11080 bp, 3 predicted proteins | sample AliMusrvi5mmetaG_FD_86154 | JGI IMG/M metagenome (GOLD analysis project Ga0118677, IMG submission 86154)
CCGCGCGCTCACCACCACCGCAAACAGCGGCCAATTGGCGCCCTTTGCCGACCTCTCATTCGGCACCGGGGTGGGCAATGCCTTCGACATCGGCAGCGGCGCCTATCTCAACGTGTTTGCCGACGGATCGTCGAACCTGCGGCTCTCCGGCCCGATCACCAGCACCGCCGGCACCGGCAATCTCTACAAGTCCGGCACCGCCATCCTTACGCTCGCCGGATCTAACACCTACACCGGCACCACCAGCGTGGCCGCCGGCACGCTCGCCTGCGCCAGCGCGTCCTCGCTCGGGCACGGTGCGCTGGCCGTCAGCACCGGCGCCAAAGTCAACTTGGCCTTCGCCGGCTCCTGCCAGGTCTCGTCGCTGTCGCTCGGCGGCAGCGCTCAGGCGAATGGCTCGTACGGTTCCACCGCCTCGGCCGCCTCCTACAAGAACGACACTTGGTTTTCCGGCAGCGGCATGCTGGGGGTCGGCCCGGCAACCACCACGGCACTCGCCCTAACAGGAGGTGCCAGCCCGTCCGCCCTCGGTGCCGCCCTAACATTCACGGCCACGGTCAGCGGCAACGCTCCGGCCGGTAACGTGTTCTTCTATGCCGGCGCCACCCTGATTGGCAGCAGCGCATTGAACGGCTCGTTCAAGGCCAGCGTCACCACCAGCACGCTGGCAACCGGGTCATACACCATCACCGCCCAATACGCGGGCAACGCGGGTAACGCCGCCAGCACGTCCGCAGCCGTGGCCATCGAGGTGCGCACCACCACCACCCCGCCCGCAACGCCGACCAATCTTGCCGCCACTGCCGGTAGCAACACCGTCGGCCTGACCTGGACCGCCTCCAGCAGCGCGTCGAGTTATACGGTGAAACGTGCCACCACCAGCGGCGGCCCATACGCCGCCATTGGCAGTGCCGGCAGCGCCGTTTACAACGATACTCCGGTGACCAACGGCACAACCTACTTTTACGTGGTGTCCGCGACCAACGGCATCGGCGAAAGCGCTGACTCCGACCAGGTGAGCGCGACGCCGCTGGCCCTTGCATCGGCGACAACCTTGGCGTCGTCCCCGGTTAACTCGTGTTCCTATGGCGCACCGGTGACCTTCAGTGCAGCGGTAACGGCGACCGCGACCGGGACGGTGACCTTCAACGACGGCACTACGGTGTTAGGCACGGGATCGGTGAACGCGAACCAGGCGACTTATACCACAAGCTCACTTGCGCTGGGCAGCCATGCGATCACCGCGACTTACGGCGGTGACGCCCGTTTCGCACCCAGCACCACCAGCGCGTTGGGCTACACGGTGAACAAGGCGGCGCTGGGCATCACCGGCGTGATCGCGAGCGACAAGGTATACGACGGAACCACCGCCGCCACGCTGACCGGAGGGGCCGTGTCCGGCACCGTGGTCAGCGGTGAAACCGTGACCGTGGTCGCGGGCAGCGGCAGCTTCGCCAGCGCCAACGTGGGGAGCCAGGCAGTGACGGCCGCCGGCTATTCACTGGGCGGTGCCAATGCGGGAAATTACACCTTGTCCGCCCAGCCAAGCGTCCCCAACGCCACCATCACCGCGCTACCGGTTCAATTGACGGGAACTCGGGTGTACGACGCCACTGCGGCGGCGGCGGCCGGGATTCTGTCCATTGCTAACAATTTTGACGGCGCCAATCTAACACTGTCGGGAAGCGCGGCGCTGCTAGCCAAAGATGTGGGGGCGCAGGCGCTCACCCCTTCTTACGCAACGCCCATCCGGGTGCAGTTCGCCACAGGGGCCACCGGCAGCAGTGCCGCCACCACCATCAGTGTGTCGCTGACCAATTCCCCGGTGTCCGGTAACACCTTGATTGCGGTGATTTCCACCCGCGGCACCAGTGCCGGTCGAGTCTCCGGCATCTCCCAAACAGGGGCTTCCTGGAGCCGCGCGTCGCAGGCAGCCAATGCCAGCGGCACGACCAGCGAAATCTGGTATGCTCCGAACGTTTCCACCGCGGCCAAGGCGATTACAATCACCCAGGCGTCACTCGTTTCCGCCGCAGTGGTGATGGAATATGCCGGTGTGCTCTCCGCCAACCCGCTGGACCAAACAGCGAACGCCACTGGCAGCAGCACCGCTGCTGTCACCGGCACCACGCCGCGAACCACTCAGGCCAGCGAGTTGTGGATTGCCGGGATTGGCATCGCCGACGGCAGAAGAACCCTCAATGCTCCTTATGGCGGCTCGTTCACCGTGGTGGCTTCCCCGAAGTCGGGTGCCACTTCTTCAGATGCCATGGTCTATGCGCTTGAAAACATGGTGAGCACAACCGGTACCGCCAGTTCCAACGGAACCGTCAGCACCTCCGACGCTTGGGCCGGCACGCTGGCAACGTTCAAAAGTTCACTTGCCTCAACCCTGACCTTGGGCGGTTCGGCAGCTCCCAACTACACCCTCACCGGTGCCACCGGCTCGCTGCAAATTACACCCAAGGGGCTAACCGTCAGCGGATTGGCAGCAACCGACAGGCCGTACGACGCGACGATTGTTGCTGGTCTAACAGGAACCTCGGGGCTGCAGAGCGCCGAGGCGGCAGGCAGCGGCACCCCCATCGATGGCAAGCCCTACACCGGCGACACCGTGAGCCTGGCTGGCACCGCAGCAGCTACTTTCGCCGACAAACACGTCGGCATCGCCAAGCCCGTGACCGTGACCGGCTTCACCCTTGCCGGCGCACAGGTCGGCGACTATTTCCCCATCCAGCCGACCGGTCTAACTGCAACCATCGCCGCCCGCCCGCTCACCGTCACCGCGGTGACCGCCAGCAAAACCTACGACGGCACCACCACCGCGTCAGGCACTCCGACCCTCGCTCCACCGCTGGCCGCGGGCGACACGACGGCGGTTCTCGCGCAAGTCTTCCAGGACGCCACTGCGGGCGTCGGCAACAAGCTGATCGTTCCTAACATCACCATCAGCGATGGCAATGGTGGCAATGACTATGCGGTCACGCCGGTGCCCTTCACCTCCGGCACCATTGACAAGGCGGCGGCGACCGTCACGCTCGCCAATTTGGCACGCAGCTACGACGGCACACCCAAGGCCGCCACGGCGACCACCGACCCGCCCGGACTCACCGTCACCTTCACCTACGACGGAGTGACCACCGAGCCGACCACCACCGGCAGCTACGCGGTGGTGGCCACGGTCAGCGACGCGAACTACAGCGGAACCGCCGGCGGCACGCTGGTCATTGGTGCCGAATTGATCGACACCTGGCGGACCAGTCATTTCTCCTCCGCGGAAATCGCGGCCGGTTTGGCCGCGGATGGCTCCGATGCTGATGGAGACGGCTTGACCAACCTCGACGAATACACCTTGGGCACCGATCCGCGCAGCTTCAACCCGCAACCGCTTGCCCTCACCCGTGCCGGCGACCACTTCACCCTGAGTTTCTTCGCCCGTGCAGCTGCCGGAGCGGGCTATGAGGGCTTGACCCGATTCTATGAGGTGGAAGCCAGTTTTGACCTAACAAATTGGCAGACGTTCCAGTCGGGCATCGTTGGCAGCGACCAGACCGTCACCTTGGACACCGATGCGCGGACGTACTATCGCCTCAGGGTCCGCTTGGAATAACCGCGGGGGGCGTCACTTGCTGCCGTAAATCTCCACATCCGCAATCCTCGCCGTGGAATCGGCGCCCGCGTCGTCCACGGTGATTTTCACATACCGTGCGCTCACGGGATCGATCTCCACGTCTGTGACGTTTTCCGCGTTGCCCTTGAACGCGTCAATGATCTTCCAGGCTTTCCCGTCGCTGCTGACCTGCATCGTGCAAGCGCGGGTATTGCACTCCGGGGCCATCCCGCTCGCGCCGGCGTGCCGGATGACGTAGCGGGAGATCTTGCGAGGAATGGTGAAATCAAACCCCAGCCATTGCTGCCCTTTTTTCGCGGACGTCCACAGCGTGTTAGGCGTGCCGTCGGTGACTCCGTCCAGGTTTGCCGCCGGATCGCCGGACCTGACCGAGGTGGCGGCCGACATGCATAAATTGAAGGGCACGCCGTTGGCCTCGTTGGACAGGTTGAAATAGTGGTCCGCTCGGACGAATTGAACTTTTCCGGGGAAATCCCGGCTCAATTGCTCCTGCAGCGCGACGATTCGATCCGCCCTCATCGCGCCCCAGGCGCTGACCTGATAGGACAGGAACAGCGGTGCCTTGCCATTCCAGCGCCGGATCTCCCGGTCGAGCGAACCGCTGATGTGCTCGAAGGAGCCAGCATAAGGAATGACCAGCTTGTCGAAGTGGAGGCGGTTGTTTTCCACGCCACCGGCCACCGCGGGGACATCCTTGAAGTTCTGCACGGTGGCGCCATAGAGGTTGCGGCAGAATTTCTCGTAGGACTTCCGTTGCATTGGCGTCGCGTCGTCCCAGATGGTCGCTACCCGCAGCCCCGCGCGCTGGAGATAGGTTTCGGTCAGCCGCGCGTAGCCGTCCATCCGCGCGGAATCGGTTAGGGTGGTTCCTATCGGCGCGCCGGGTTCCTGGAGGGTGTTGAACGGCATCAGGTAGCCCATGCCGGACGGCCCGGTGACGAAGCAATCGTTGTCTGTCGCGGTGGAGTAGTAGTAATTCAAGATGCCCGGCGCGATGTCCACGAGGCCCGGGGCGATGGTCCAGTTGAGCGGCACCTTGCCGCGGCTGGCGATCGTGCGGTCCCAATTTTTGCGCATGGCATGCTGGGTGTATTGGATGTTGTCGCCGTCGCTGATGAAGATCGCCACATAGACTTTGGTTTCCAGCGCGGGCATTTTCGGCACCCTGGGAATCTGGATGTGATGATTGGTTCCCGCGTAAACGCTGCCGCTCATGAAGAAATCCGCCGCCAGCGTGCCGATCCCGAACTCGGTGGCCGTAGGCACGCCCGAGCGCTCCGTCGTGTACCAGCCGAGGGCGATCGCTTCACCCGCTTTCATGTCGCCGAAGAATTTTTGCAGCACCTTCTTCTCCGCGGGGTCCTGGGTATTGAGCCACACCACCGCCGCCCCGCATGCCGCGGCGATGTCGCGCGTGTGGTGAAGGTCGCCCTCATCGAACGGCCTCGCGCTCACAATCAACCGCTTTTCTGCTTTCTCCCAGCCGTGGTCGTAGAGATACTGATAGATCTCCACCGGCGTGGTCATTTTCAGTCCCGACAAGTCCTCGATCACGTTGAGCCCGATCCCGTGCAACTTGAGTTGCGCGGCCACCTCAGCGCTCACCGGGAGCGCATGCCTCTGCGCCGCGAGGCTCGCCGCGAGATTCCGGTAGTGGGGGCTGATCTTTGGATCGTAAACCACCACCCCGGTGAGCTCCGCGACATACTTGGCAAGCAAGTCATATTTGGTTGTCCGGTCGAACAGGTTTCCTGGCGCAAAATTGATCGTCGCCGTGTTCGCCCAGGCGTCCCTGCCTTCGTCCGCACGCCGGTCGAGTAGATAGATGCGCGGTTGCGTCCGGTTCACCTGTCCTTGCAAGGCGGAAAAGGTAATCTGCTCGTCCTTCGAGAGTTCCTGCACATCGAGCCAATCCATTCTGCCCGCCGGGGTGGCAAACGTCGGTAGCGCCTGGCCTTTCGGCCACGAAATCCCGGTGGCGAGGTTAGCGACCGGAACATAGGGCGCGTAGTGGTTCTTGCCCGGCTGGGTTTCCGCCGCCGCGAAGCCGCTCACGAGCGGCAATATTCCCAACCCCGCCAACACCCCGCCAAGACTGATTGTGTTTCGCTTCATAAGACTCTCCTGATGCCGGTACGATCCCGCCCCGTGCGTCGCGCTGCCAGCCTGCCGCCCCCATACGCCCCGGCGGAATGCGGTTCTTTCGGAAAGTGCGTCCAGGTCGGACCTCAGCACTCGATCTCAAGACAGCCTGATGGCATCCCTCGTCCCCGGTACTCTTGGCACCTTGATCAAACCATTGCGATCGGACAGTTTGTCAATATTTGCACACTGACCCCATTTTACAGGCCTCAAAAAGAACTGTCCGACAGCACTTCGTCCTTGCTTGCGGGGCGAAGACCTCGTAATTCCGGCCCACGCCCAGTTCGCTCGCCACGATGGTTTTTTCGCCCCGTCAGTTGGTGGCGCGCCAATCACGCCGCCGAATTCCCGGTCATTCCTGAACCTACGAATCACTCCATGAAACATGACATCGTCCGCTTTTCCACCCTGCTCGCGCTGAGTGCGTGCTTGGAACTGGGTTGTCCGGTTTGGGCCGTGCCTCCCGATGCGACCAAGGATTACATTGATCCGACGTTTACCTACAATCTGGGGCCGACTGGCGCGCGCGGCTGGATTTTCAGCACGGGCAACGAATGGATGTTCGTTCCGGAAGGATTGACCAGCGAGAGCCGTCAAATCAAGATCACCGCGGTGGAAAAAGGGTCGCCGGCCGATGGCATTCTGCAGGTGGATGATGTGATCCTGGGCATTGGCGCAGGCGGGTTCACCGAGGATGCCCGCAAGGCCTTGGGGGTGGCCATCGGCGAGGCCGAGAAGGCTGAAAACAAGGGCAAGCTCCCACTCAAAATCTGGCGCAAGGGAACCGTCATTGACAACGTCATCATTCCGTTGGCAGTGATGGGGGGTTACAGCGCCACCGCTCCCTATGACTGTCCAAAATCAGCCCTGATCCTGGCCAACGCCTGCAAATACCTCGCGACCCACACGACGTTTAACGCCGGCAATGAAGGCAACGCGGTGCTCGGCTTGGCATTGCTGGCCGCCGGACGTTCGGAGGATTTGCCCAAGGTGCAGGCATACGCCCGCAAAGTCGCCGCCGGAGTAGGCAAACTCACCGTGCCGTTGAACGAAATGTGTGCCTGGCCCTGGGGCTATAACAACACGTTCCTGAGCGAGTATTATCTAACGACCGGAGACAAGGAGGTGCTGCACGCCATCAGCGAGTATACCATCACCTCCGCAAAGGGCCAGAGTTGGTGTGGTACCTACGGCCACGGCATGGCATGGCCCAAGCCGGACGACTCCTCGACCCACGGCATTGTGCCGCCATACGGCGCGCTGAACCAGGCGGGATTGGTGGTGAGCATCGGCATTGTGCTGGGCGACAAGTGTGGCATCAAGGACCCGGAGATTGCCCCGGCCATTGAGCGGTCGCGCCGCTACTTCGGCTATTTCGCCGGCAAGGGCGCCGTGCCCTATGGTGAATCGCCGGCGGAGGAGTTGCACGACGACAATGGCAAAAACGGCGAGGCCGCCCTGTTACTGGCATTGCAAACCCAGGCCGACATGAGCCCGCAGGTTCAGTACTTCGCCAAATCCTGCACCGCCGCTTACGCGCTGCGTGAATTCGGCCACTGCGGCCCCTATTGGGCAAAACTCTGGCAGCCGATGGCCGTCAACCTCGCCGGCCCCGAGGCCATGGCCGCCTACTTCAGGAAAATCTCCTGGGAACTCGATATGACCCGCCGCTGGGACGGCTCGTTTGTCTATCATGGTTCCACCGGTGGCAAACCTGACGACGAGGGCAGCATGGGGCGCTGCAGCAACACCGCGGCGTTCATGTTGACCTATGCGCTGCCCCTGCGAAAGATATGTCTAACAGGAAAGGACCGGAACCTCAAACACCAGATCACCTCAAAGGATGTCACCGAAGCCATTGCCGACGGGGTGTGCAGCCTGCGCAACGACCTGAAGGCGGCGAGCGCGAATCAATTGATGGACGCGTTGTCGAGTTGGTCGGCGCAAAAGCGCGGGTGGGCGGCCCAGGAACTGGCAGGCCGCACCACCGAGGTGACGCCGCTGGTCCCCAGGTTGTTGGAAATGGCCGAGGCCAAGGACGTCAATACACGGATGGGTGCCACCAAGGTGCTGACGCTGATCCAGGACGAGCGGGCGTTGCCGGTGCTGGTGCGCCGGCTCAATGACAGCGATTATTATGTGCGCTGGCTGGCCGCGGGCGGTTATTCGGGTGCCGCCACCTTACTATGGAAACCCGCCGCACGGCCGGTTCTATCGGACATGCTCAAGACCATCGTAAGCCATGAATTGCCCGTCGAGCCGATCCATTGGGACGAACCGTGTCAGGCGGCGCAAACCTATCTGGCCCAGGCCGTGTTCAACGGCCAGTTGAAGGATTCGGTCGCGGGGGTGCCCACCGGGGAACTCTATCCGGCTGTCGCCACCATGTCCCGGGCGCATGAGTTCGGGCGGGCGGCCCTGGCCGGATTTGTCAGTGGCAATGCGTTGCAACCCGCCGACATCAATGCGCTGGCCCCACTGCTGACCAAGACCCTGATGGATGGCTATGACTATCCTGATTTCCGCTTGCCTAACGCGATCGTCAACCTGCTCTCAAGACATCACTACGACGAGGGCCTGGCCGCGGCGATGCTTTTCCCCAAAATCGTGTTGAATCGCTCGCGACTCAACGCCAACACCTGCATGGAGGCCTTGCGGCGGTACGGTTCCGCAGCCAGAGCCACCTTGCCGGCCTTGGAAAATTGGAACACCCACTGCCCGCCACCACCGGTTGAAGGATTGAGCAACGGCCAACTCTCGCCAACCATCGCCGCCATTGAAAACGACAAGAACCCGCCGCCCAAACTCAACTATTTCAAGACCATCGACTCGGCCACAGTGACACCGGACATCATTACCAAGCCGGTGGCAACCGCACGCTTGAAAGCCTCGGCCAAAAGCATCGCCAGCAATCCCTTGATCTATACCTGGAGCAAGGTGCGTGGCGCGGGACCGGTGACGTTCAGCCCGAATGCCACCGGTGCCAGCTCTAACAGCGCCGCCACGTTCACCATCCCCGGAACCTATATCCTGAAGCTGACCGTGTCCGACGCCCTGCTGGGCGACACCGATGGCTACGGCGGAGTGTCCGCGAATCTAACAGTCAAGTTCAAGGACGGGAAGAACGTGCCCAACCGGCCGCCGGTGGCCACTCCGCAGAGCGTGACGCTGGCCGAGGACACGTCCAAGGCGATCAAGCTGGCGGGCACCGATCCCGAGGGTTATGCGATCGACTATACGTTGGCGGATTTGCCGGCCCATGGCACCTTGTCCGGCACGGCTCCGGATCTAACATACACGCCGCCGCTGTATTTCAACGGTGCGGACAAATTCACGTTCACCGTGACCGACAGCGAGGGGCAGGTGTCGCCGCCCGCCACGGTTACGATCAACGTGACTCATGTGAACCATCCGCCGGTGGCCCACTATCGGAGCCTGCCGGTGGCGGTGAACACGCCAGCCGAGATCCAGTTGACCGCCAGCGACATTGACAAGGACCCGCTGACATATGCCGTGCTAACCCGCCCTGCCCATGGCACGCTGGCGGGTACCGCGCCCAGGTTCAAATACACCCCGGCGGCGGGCTACAGGGGCAAGGATGGTTTTACCTTCAAAGTCAATGACGGCAAGGCGGATTCCGAACCGGCCACCATCACCTTCAGCATGGGCGGACTGGCCGCCGGCATCTTCTCCGAGTTCTATCAGTGGCCTGGCCTGGCAAGTCCCGAGCCTTGGCCGGACATGGCGAGCCGCAAGCCGGACACGACCCGGATTGATGCGAAGATGCAGATTGGCCACAAGGAGTTTCCGCCGAACTATGAGGACCATTTCTGTTCGCGCCATACCGGTTATCTGAAGATCGAGACGGCGGGCGACTATATGTTCTCCATCAGCGCCGACGACCATGCCAAATTGTGGCTGGATGGCAAACTCGCCGTCGAACAGTATTACTCGAAAAAGGGCTTGAACGTCGGAGCGCTGCCCCTCGCCCCGGGGTATCATGAGTTCAAGGTCGAGTTCATGGAATCCTACGGCGACAATTACGTCACCCTCTCGTGGTCCGGTCCGGGCGTCTCCGGGGTGGTACCGCCGGACGCGTTCTTTCATCTAACGACCGTTAGGTGACCTGCCGCGTGGCCACCACCATCACGACGAACCGAGCGGAGCGAAACCCATGGTCGGGATTGGGATGATGGGGGCGGGTGTCAGGGCGTGGCGCTGCGGACGGAAAGCATGCAGGTGATGACTTTGTAACGGGCGAGCGGGCTGTCGGTTTCGAGGCGGAGGATGGAGAAGCTCGGGGCGGCGGTATCGGCGGGTCTGACCTCGATTTCATATTCCTTGCCGTCGGTGATCGTGCGGTGAATTTGGGTGAACTTGTCCGTGGCGATTTCCAGTTTGGTGAGATGGGCGGGATATTTTTCATCGGCGCGGATGCGGATGATTTTCGGTGCGGTGGCTTCGCCGATGGCCCATGATAGATTGTGCGGTTCGATCTTGAGATATTCCGGCACCAACAGGCGCACCGCCAGGGTGGCGGATGGTGTGAATTCGGGATCGCCCTCAAGCCACAGCGCGATCTGCTCGTTGATCGACCGGGAGACGTCCTCGAACTTCACGCGGGCGCGGAGAATGCCTTTTTCGCCGGGCGCGTAGCGGAGTTTGCCATCCACGATCTCCGCAGTCAGGCAGTGGCAGGACGATTCCAGGGTACGGATCACCGCTGGCGTCTGAGTATCGTTGGAGAAAGGAAAATCCACGATCACCAGTCCGGGTTTTTCCGGGGCGGGCGATTCTTTTGCTGAATTGGGAAAGGTCAGGCCGGCAAACGCGGTGGCCGCGCTGGCGAGCCAGATGAGGGCGTGGATGTTTTTTTCAAGCATGACGGCACGAGGCTTATTTCAGCGCGATTCCAAACTTCTGAGGCGTGGTGGCGGACAATCCGACCCAGACGAGCAATGTACATGCGCCGAAGTCAACCGGTCCTGCTGGCAAATGAGTGGCGCTGAGAAATGGCAGGCACAGAGAGACGAGGATCGGTTTCATGATTCGCAGTGGATGCTTGAGGACAGGATAGGTGCGTCCGCCGCTAGGGCAAGCCGGGAATCAGCCGGGAATAGCTTGCCATGGGAAATATCCCCGCCGCAATCCGGGATCTGAGTCCCCGGACCCGGCTCCGGTCGTTTCCATCTGGTTTCTCCGGTGCGGATTTTAGACGAGTCCGGGGGAGGTTGTCGCTGGATACCGTGTCGTTGGGCCACCCGGTGTGGGTGGCCGGCGCCGCATTGAGCCAGAACACTCCTACCC
>Ga0118677_10014551_pt1 | contig 11079 bp, 10 predicted proteins | sample AliMusrvi5mmetaG_FD_86154 | JGI IMG/M metagenome (GOLD analysis project Ga0118677, IMG submission 86154)
GCATGAGACTGCGGTCGATCCTGAGAAAGCGGCGCGGTCTGAAAGGCCGCGGCCGCGGAAGCGATCACCAACGCTGGCCCAACCGCTACTTCACGAAACTCGGGCTCTTCTGCCTGCTAGATGCCCGGGAATCGACATTTGCCAGTCTCCGTAATGGAGCAAACCACTGACTGGAGAGCCGGATGCGGGAGATCCGCCCGTCCGGTTCGGAGGGGGGAGCGGGGCGAAAGCCCCGTTCCTACCTCTATCTTGGCGCATTGCTGGACTGGCGAAGGCCCTTCAATACTTCCTGCGAAACCGCTGGTGATTTTTCAACATTTTTTCTTGGCATGGCTGAACGGTTGGGTTTCCTCCGCCCGTAGCCCTTGTTAGGGCATTTCTGAGCATCATTCCTTCCCCAATTCATCCCATGTACCAGAAACTCATCGGCACATCCTCGCCCGGCCTTGCCACTGTTCGCGACGATTATTTTTCCGAGTTGGTGATATACCTAAGCCTGCTGGTCGTGGCGGAAAACCCGAACCTGTGACGGCAGCACCCGGCTCCACCGGTTCGGCGCGATAAAGAGTTGCTTTTCGTGCCCGAGGATTTCACCGCGCCTTACCCGACCCCGGTCTTTCACAGCCTGCATCGGCACGGTGGGCTGGTAGGCTCGCTGGCGGTGGCGGTGTGGAATTTCACGCGCTGCCGGAGCATCGCGGATTTGTTCCCCTTGGAGGCGGTGCTGGAACGATGCGTCTGACTTCTGTCAGAAGCTGAACGCGAAGGGATTGTTGCCCGCCGGCTGGCACAGGACGCTGCCGACCGAGGCGCAATGGGAGGGTCGAGGGAAAGCTGTTGTGGAGAGCGGTGCGGGATTGGGGAAGAGTTTCCGAGTGACAGCGGGGCGCTTGCAGGCTAGCTTACCTGCGAGTGACGATGTGGAAATTCATTGAAGAGAACTGGCGCAACGGGATTGAGATATTCATTCTCGCGCTGTGTATTTATCAAGTGTACCGGGCCTTTCGCGCCACCCGGGGGGCTCAGATTCTCGTGGGCCTGGGCATCATCATCGTGGTGCTCACCGTGGTGTCCCAGGTGGCGAATTTCACCGTGATCAGTTGGCTCGTCACGCGTGCCACGGCCTTGCTGGCATTCGCCTTGGTGGTCATTTTCCAGCCCGAGTTGCGGGATGCTCTGGCCCGCCTGGGCAGCAAGAGTTTCTTTTCCTATTCGAGCAAACGCCGCCTGGCTTTCTTGGAACGCCTGGCCGACGCGGTCATCATGCTGTCTAAAAAACGCATAGGCGCGCTGTTTGCCATCGAGCGAGGCATCAGCCTGAAGAAATACCTCGATACCGGCGTGCCTATCGACGCCCAGTTTTCACCCGAGTTGGCCATCACCATTTTTCATCCCAAAACCCCGCTGCACGACGGCGGCATGATCCTTGCCGACGACCGCATCGCCGGTTCTGCCTGTGTGTTTCCCGTCACCCAGCGCGAAATGCACGACCGCTCCACCGGCTTGCGCCACCGCGCAGCCATCGGCCTCGCCGAGGAAACCGACGCAGTTACCGTCGTCGTCAGCGAGGAAACCGGCGGGATCTCCATCTGTGTCGAGGGCCGCATCGAACGCAATCTCACCGAAAAACAATTCCGCGAAACCCTCGCCAAAATCTTCGTAACCGGCAATATCGCCTATGAAAATATCCCCCCCGAAAAATTGGATCGCCAAGCTGCTGTCACTCCTGCTGGCGGTCGCGATTTGGTTTCTGATTAAGGATCACCTCAAGGAAACCGCCGGCAAGCCCGTGCCTCCACCACCCATCATTGTGGTGCCCGAGCCCGGCAGCAAGTGAGCTGTCTCACGGTTCGGGCCGAGCCTCGACCTTACTGTCGTGTCTTGGCGCATGCGCCATAGGAGCCGTATATAAACACGGCGTTTGAAGTCTGATCATTCAGAAATAGGGTAAAATGATGAAGGGAAAAATGATGGAAGAAAAGACCAGACTTCCAGTCCTGCTGGACCACAGCATTATCTTTATCTATACCGGTGTAGATGCTAGGGCCAAAACCGAAGAGCCTTCCACAGGATGCGGAAGGTAGGCGGCAGGATGCCGGCGCTCCCCTACATCTCTAAAACATGAACAGACGACGAAGATCAATGCGTATCAAATAATGATTTTACGCGGTGGACTTCTAGAACTTCACCATGCTTCGTGGTAATGGTTGTCTGGGTGGTTCTGACTGTGTTGAAAACGCGGCGGAATACGTCGGGGCTAATCAGCACTTCCCCGCCTTTCGCGCCGTCGCCTAGGCGGGAGGCTCGGTTCACTGCGTCGCCGATCACGGTGAAATCAAGCCGGTCAGCGGCACCAATAAAGCCATGCAAGACAATTCCGCAGTGAATGCCGATACCAATTTCACAAACTTCTTTGTGTCGTGCTGCGCGGCGTTGGGTCACTAATTTCGCGGCTTCTTGCATCGCAAGTCCGGCTCGGACACCGTGCTCGTGTTGTAGTAAGTCTGTCTCGGGCGTACCAAAAATCGCCACCACGGCATCGCCCACAAATTTGTCAATGGTCCCATCAAACCGGAAGATCGCGTCCACCATTTCTGCGAAGTAGTCGTTCAGCATTTCGCTCACATCAGCCGCGTCCATTCTCGCGCACTTGGCAGTGAACCCGCGGATGTCAGCAAACAAGATAGTTATTTCCGATTTCTCTCCGCCGGGGCACAAACGACCGCGTCGGGCGCGATCCAGCAGGATATTGCGGATTTTAGGAGAGAAACTGCATAAAAGCGTCTCCATCAAGCGTGCATTGGTCTGCAAGTCTTGCTGGAGTTGGTAATTGGCGACAGATAGGGATGCGTAATGCCCGATGGCCATCATTAATCGGAGATTCTCTTCTGTGAATGCGGCGTCATACTTTGGTGAATCGACTGCGATAACGCCGATCGGAGCTCCATTCCACAGCAGCGGCGCGTACATGCCAGTTTGGGCCTCCTGATGGCGCATTGTTTCGCTCAGCCATGCATCGTCGCTTCTCCTCCAAATAAAGCCGCAGCCATCGCTCATCGCGCGGCGGGCGAGGGTAGTGCTGACCGAGTGACCGCTGGCTGGCACATAGGCTTTTAGCAATAGCTGCTTGGTAAGTGGATCTTGCAGAAGGAGGGTACTGTGAATGGCGCCGGGGATGATATCGATCATTTGCTGGACGATCACTCCGAGCAAATCATCGAGATCTTTTTGCGCTGCGAAAACGAGAGGGAGGTTGAACAGGCTTTCCAAGCGCCTTTTTTGATCTTCCGTGGAAGTATTGGCTATGATCGAGCTAGAGTCATGAATATCGAGTTGCCGTTCAATGCTGATATTACGCTCCAATTGTTCATTGGGCATGGTATCGGTCAGGCAATGTTCCGGTGCTTGTTCCTGAATGGACAAGGTAAGTTCGGTTTCACCGATGAGGATCACATCGCCGCGTGAAATGGCTGCACGTTGGCGGATTCGCTGTTTATTGACTAGGACTCCGTATTTGCTTTTAATATCTTCGATCCAAATGGTATCATCTTCGATCAGTAAACGGGCGTGTCTCCGAGAGACGGTCATGTCTGGATGGAGGTCCAGATCTGGTACATGCTTGGGGTCTGGGCGCCCGATGGTAATTGAGTCTTGGTTGAATTTCCAAACTGCCTCTGCACCTTTGTATTTGGTAGTGATCTGGATGATGACATCAGGGTTTGGGAGTGTGCCACTATACGTGCCGTGGCGCGAAGTCGTGGAATAGTCGTAGTCCTGCGCATTCATCTCTAACGGCGGGGGCGGATATTGGGGAGGTAGGGGACGCTGCGGCACGTCGCTCTACCCATTTTCAGGTTGGCGCATTTGACCTGCGCACAACGGAGGAATTGGGATACTAGCGGGCGGGGGCAGTGATTCATGGCGCGAAATCCTTGGCGGAGACTAGCTATCCTGACTGAATTGCCAAGGAAGATTTTGTTGTCCCTGATTTTGTTGCCCCTGCCTGTTTCTGCTGCGGGTGTAAGGAGGTCCGCAAGCCCCCCCCCTGGCTGAGAGCCTCGGCGAGGAACGGGTTCTCTATGTGAATTGCGACCTGCCCAACGTGGAGGACATGATCTTCAGAATAAGGGGGCAGAGGAAGTGTCTTGATTCGCTTGGATTTCAATGGGTCACACTCAATGAGTCAGGCAGACTCGCCTAACGACTAATCCTCCCGAGGAACTTGGCCCTGGGAGCGCCGAGCCCCAGCTCGGCGAGAACCCGCATTGCAGGCCAAGTTCCTCCATTTTCCACACCCGGCGGGCTGGCGATCAATGCGAGCCGTCGGACGCGAGGTCCAAGCGGATCTCACTGGCTGTTAGTCCATCGGCGGAAACGGTGACGACCGGAATGGCACCGGTGCCGCTTGCTTGGATAACGGCAAGCGCCTTTCCTGCACGGGTTTTCCTCGAAGGGGATTTTGCGGGGGTGTTGTCTTCCTGATCTCCATTTTCCAGCGCCGCGAGTCGGGCTGGGTTTGTCGTGGAAACCGTGACCCGCCTGTCATCACCCGTAACGGGCAGTCCTGCCTCATCCAGAAGCTCAATCGTGATATGAACTGCGTCCCGGCCGTCATTCAGCAGACGGGAACGGTCGGTAGTTAGACGGATGCGTGTGGCGGGGCCGGTGGACTGGAGCTGATCCGTGAGTGTCTTGCCATCCGCGGATTTTCCGGAGACGAGCAAGCGACCCGCCTGCCACGGAACCGACCAGCGGGCGATCCCGTCCTCGGGGCGGGCGCTTCCAATGACTGTTCCGTTCAGTTCAAGGGTGACCTCCGGTAAATTGCTGTAGGCCACCACCGAAACCGGGCCGCTTTCATCCGCAATTTTGTTCCAATGCATCCGGGGTTTGCGGAAGTTCGACTGATAGACCGCCAGATGGAGCACGGGGGTATCCGACCATAGCGCCTCGCGCAGGAGACCGCCTGGTTTGATGAATCCCGCAGTATCGAAAAGTCCCGCGTGGCTGCCGTGCGACGGCCAGCTACTGGCTTCTCCCAGAAAGTCGAAGCCTGTCCATAGAAACTGCCCGGAGATGAATGGCTTGTGAGTAACGGCATGCCAAGCGACCACCGCGCCACTATTTTCACTGCCGAGGATAATTCTTGCAGGGAATGACTTATGGTCCGCGTCATAGAAAGATTCCTGATAGTTATAGCCCGCCACGTCCAACATCGAAGCCAGACCAATCGCGTTGGTAGCCCCCACATTCGAAAGCGCCATCGTCACCGGCCGCGTCGGATCCATGCGTTTGACGGCAGCGATCAACGACGGGGCCACGGCAGCCAGGCGGTTCATCGAAGGAAGTGCCGGATCATCCTTGAAAATTTCGACCTTTGTGGAGTGCGAGTGTACGTAGGGATCGGTGGGGTAATCGATTTCATTGCCGATGCTGTAAAGGATCACCGATGGATGCTGGCGGGAGCGTTTGACCATGGCCTCCACGTCGCGAACGGCCCATTCTTTGAACGCTTCGTTGTAGCCAAAGCGGGTGGCGGTTCCGACATTGCGTCCCTTCACCCACTTGCGCTTGCCAATTTCCCATTCGTCGAACGCCTCGTCCATCACCAGGAATCCCATGCGGTCGCACAGATCGTAGAGGTTGTCCTGCATCGGATTGTGCGAGCAACGGATTGCGTTCACTCCGATGTCCTTGAGAATGCGCAACCGCCGTTCCAACACCGCACGCGGCATCACAGCACCGAAATTTCCCGCATCATGGTGGTTGCACACTCCCTTGATGAGCATCGGCTTCTCATTGAGGAAAAATCCGTGGTTCGCATCAAAACGGCAGGTCCTGATTCCGAGACTTGTGGTGACCTCATCGACCACCCGGCCCGCCACTTCCACCCGATGAATGACTTGATAGAGGTAGGGATCTTCGTGACTCCAGCGGCGAGGCTTCCCTACCGGATGAAAAAGCGCGAAATTCCATGACGCACCGGCTGCCACTACCTGCCTGCTGCTGGCGCTCGATACGGTGTGTCCGTCCGTATCACAAACCAGGGCGGTCATCGTGACCTCGGATTCCTTCACGGATTCGTTGGCGACCTCGCAGACGCTGTTGACCATCGCTTCCTCATCAGTGACAACCGGAGTGGTGACGAACGTCCCGTGCCGCACGACGTGTACGGGATCGACCATGGTCAGCCAGACGTCGCGGTAAATCCCGCTCCCCGGGTACCAGCGGGAGTCCGCTACCTGCTCCCGGGCGACCTTCACCGCGATGACATTGTCGCCACCGGCCGGAACCAAATGGGGGGTTAGATCATATTCAAAATCGATATATCCGTTGGGTCGGCTGCCAAGATGCCGTCCGTTCAACCAGACATCGCTGTTGCGATAGACTCCCTCGAATCGCACATAAATCCGCATCCCAACAGAGGTCACGGGCAGTTTGAAATGCTTGCGGTACCAGCCGGTTCCGCCCGCTAGATAGCCGGTGCAACTGGCGAACTCTTCGGAAAAATCACCCTCGATCGACCAGTCATGGGGCAACGTGAGTTTCCTCCAGGAGTCGTCCTTGCAGTCGGCCTTGTCCCCACCGGCCACCTCACCGCGCACAAACCGCCAGTCTTCGTTGAAAAGCCGCTCGCGGGCGGGTTGCGCAGCCTGCAAGGGGATGCCGAAGCATGAGAGCAGCGCCAAAACACCGGGTAAGACTTTCAATTTCATGGCTCGCGGGTACGACGCCATTGCCCTCCCCCTTTCAATGCAAAACCTACAGCCGCGGATGTAAAACATCGCCCGCCTTAAAAAACACCAGATGTCCGCACATCATGGCCCCTACCGTCGGTCCATCACTTCGGTAACACAGTGGCACATCACCGGCTTCTCCGTCGCTACCTTCCATGACGCTCTGAATCGAATCGCCTGCCCAGCCGGGCGCATCTCCGATAGTTGCAAGAATCAGTTCCACAGAAACGGAAGGGTGTTGTTTTTGTGAGCGACATCAATGACGAGCAAATTGGCCAGGCCGCGGGGAGACCCAAACTGACCTCGATGTTTCAAGCGGTCTTGGAACTAACTACAGACGGATTCCATCGAGCCGGATCCAATCGGGGCGTCGCGGGCGGCCAAGCCGGCATAGTTGAGGTGGTCGCGGTGGTTTTGGAAATAGTTGACCTCGCGGCAGATGAGCGCATCGTCGGGATTGTCGGCCAGGATTTTCTCAAGGGTGTTGATGACGCGGTGCTCCGGGGGGTGGCGCAGTTGATGGAGCAGCGGGCCCACCCATGCCGCCGCCGCTTCCTTGCTCTCGGGATAAAGATGGTGGGCGAGACTCCAGAGGTGTTGGCTGCCGTGATAGAAGTCCAGGGTTTTGGTGGCTTGGGAGAAGCGGTCCTCGATCATGACGACCAGGCTGAACGCCGGAGCCTGCCGCTTGGGAGCTGGGGCCGCCGGTAGTTCCACCTCTTGGCTGTTCCCGGCGATGCGTTGCACGATCGCGTGAATGGCGTCGTCGCTAATCGCGCAACCCCACCGGCCGGAGAGTTCGGCCGCTTTTTGGAAGGAGCCCGAGACGGCGGCGTTATAGACGAGCCGCTGCTCAAACGTAAGCGGGGTCCCAAGCACCGTGCGAACTTTCTGGCGGGCGTAGCGTAGCAGTCATAGCGTAGCCCCTATGACTGCTACGCACGACACCATCATGAAGGCCGACCGCCGTGGGCGGTTGCGTTTTTCTCCGGAACAACGACTCGCCCTGCTTCAAGCCTATCAAACTAGCGGACTCAGCGGGCCGCGATTCGCCGCCTTGCACGGTGTGAAATATCCAACCTTGGCCAATTGGGTCCAAAAGAGTAAGCAGACCGCGGCACCCAGGCCAAAGATGCTCTCGTTCATCGCTACAGAAGTATTGCCCGGGCCGGAGTCTAGCAACACCGGCCCACTCGATGTCATCCTGCCAGGAGGCGGCAAGATCCAGATAGTCAGCCCAGCCCAAGTCGCACTTGCCGCCGCCCTGTTGCGTCAACTTCAATCATCATCGCCATGTTGAGCTTCCCTGGCAGTTTGAAAGTCTTCATCGCTGTGGAGCCCTGCGACATGCGCTGCAGTTTCAATGGTCTCCACCAGGCAGTCACCAACCGCCTGGGCGAGGATCCCAAGAGCGGCTCTATCTTCGCTTTTTCTAACAAACGCAGATCTCTTCTAAATCTCCTCTACTGGGATGGAACTGGCCTTTGGGTTCTGGCAAAACGGTTAGAAAAAGGTTGTTTCTCATGGCCGAAGGCATCCGACGTGAAGGATGGCAAACTTCGTCTGACCGCCACCGCCCTGACTCTCCTGCTGGATGGCATAGACATGCGAGATGGCTGTCGACGGGCATGGTATGAAATAAGTTGAAAAATATGATTATATCGAAAAATTGGCACGAAGTCTGCTACTACGATTCTCGTAATGGAAGACTCCGAACGACAACACCTGCACAATGAGATCGCCCGCCGGGACGAGACCATTGCGCGGTTGACTGCCGAAATTGCCCTCCACCGCCAAACCATCGACTCGCTGTGCTGGCGCATTCCGGGATCTGACGAACTGTGAAAAAGGTGCTGCCCACCTTTCACTGAGGAAATTTGAATATAATTCTCATAAATTCCCTTGACGTCCCGGTTCTAAACGTCACGCTCGCATCTTGATAACCCACGAAACCCATCTCCCTGCGTGGCAATGCCCAGCTTGGGGAGTGAACTATGGGTGATGAATGACCCGATGAACCCAAGCATCCCATCCGCCATGAACCGCCCCTTTTCCCTGCTTCGCCGCCTCGCTGGTGCTGCCCTGCTCTGCTTGGTTGCGACGCACGCCAGCGCCGTAACTATCACCACCTCAGCGACAATCAACTACACCGGCTACGTCATAGCTGCGGACGCCAGCGACGGCTTGCCGGCCACCAACCGCCACCTCATCTCCGCCAGCGCACAACTCGACCTCGGGGCCACGGCCGGCAATTACAAGGTGACCTGGTCATTGCTCGATCCTGTGGGCACCGTGATGGCATCGGTAACCACGGTGATGGCTCCCGGCCTCACCGGCGTGCAGATCGCCAAGGGTGATATCCTGCCCACGGCTGCGTCGCGGCTAACGCCGGGCACCTTGTACCGACTCCAAACGGATGTGATCGATACCACTAGCAATATCCGCGTGGCCACCGCCATGGAAGCTGGGCGCACTTATGTCCATTTTATCGGCACCACGTCTAACTCCGCAGAGTTTAACACGGTGACCCAAATTACTGCCGTGACGATCAACCGCAACTGGTTGCTCGAAACCGATAGCACCAAGCGAACCATCCCGGTGCGGGTGGACTACACCGTCTATCGCTATGACGACTGGGCCGGCTCCAATACCCCGCAAAATGTCGCCATCGGGATCAATGCCTCCCTGCTGCGCGACAGCGACGGGGCTGTGCAGCCCAGCAGTGTCACATCTAACACCACCACCGAGCTAGCCTTGCCCAGCTTTGACAACAGCGTGAGCCCCGCAGTGCCCGCCGTGAGGACCGGCTACATCGTCATTTCGGTCGATCCCAGCTCTATCCTTTCGCCTAACAAATATCGCTGTGATGCCACCATCTCCCACTTGGAACAGTCACCCTCGACCCGCTACACCGGCAACACATACTCCTCGGCCTCGCCGATTTTAACCCACTTCAGCGGGGCCTTGAAATTTGGCAGCGCCCCGGGCATCGCGACCCATATCAGCAACTTCGCGATTGACCCGCTCAACACGTCCTCGCCCTACGTGCCCGGTGTGAGTATGACATGCACGATCATTCCTAACGCAGCCGCAGGCAGCATCGATGGCCGCAGCGATTACAGTTTTGGTGCCACCTCCATGGATGTGGTTCTGGATAGCAGCGGGTTGGCCACCGTTCGCTCTACCTGGGCCGGCACCGCCACCCTGACGCCTGCCACCCCCGCCGCGACCAAGGGCAACGTCAACGGCGTGGATTACACCCGCAGCGGCACCGCCTATTTGGATAGCACGGGTGCTCACAGCGCCATCCTGGCGGCCCTGCCGGTGGGCATCGGCTGGGCTGCCGACCGGGTGACAGGGTTGCTAGATAACACGGTCCAATTTGCCACCACCGCACTGGTACAAACGCTCGACCCGACTGGTTCGCTGAGCATCTCGCCAAGCGCCGGGAGTTTCTTTCTGTGTGAGGAAACCAAACCCCTCTATATCGAAACCACTACCCTATCATGGGACACTGCCAGCGGCGTGTTTGCCGCCGGGGCAGCCCCGACGCCCCACTCAATCCGCCAGCCGCTGCTAGATTTCATCGCCAGCTATTCCGCTTCCTACGCTGATCCGAGCGTGGCCATCAAACGCTCTAACGACCATCTCTACAATGGCGTGAATGCCGCAACCAATGTCAGCTTCAAGAAAGGCACCAGCGGCGGCGGCGAAATGACCGCAGAGTTCACCCTGGCCAGCAGCGCGGGTTTTCTAACGCATTTCCCGTGGAACGTCAATGTGGCGTGGGGTGTGGGCACCCACAAGCTTAAGGTGGAGGGGGACCTGCTCAACCCGGCATCCAGCCAGATTTCCGCCCCGGCCAACCTCGTCACCCAATACCAGCAGCACTGCCAGGACAGCGTCGAGAGCGGTTGTGGCGCTACCAAGGTCAGTTCGATCACTCTGGCACCGGCGACCAACCTTCGCTTCACCGCAGATGGCGGCTTGCAGTGCAGCGGCGCGGTGAGCACCGCGCTGGCCTGGGGCTGGAACTCCCTTAGCAGCAAGTACACCCATCAGGTGACCTCTAGCTTCAGCAACGCCAACTTCCTGATGGCGGGCACCTTCCTGCGCGGCGACAAGAATGCCCTCACCGATGAGGACGGCCCGGCCGTCCTGTTGCTCAGCGGCTTCGATTCCGCCACCCTGACTGTTGCAGAGCGTCCGCAAACCACCGCCTATCAGGCAGGGCTGGGCGATTACCCCGGCCACAACTTCCGGGCTAGCAGTTTCGCCTCGCCTCCGCTGCGGGGCCACAGCACGCTGCAAGACGTCAGCGTGGGCGACTACGACCTAACCA
>Ga0118677_10014552_pt1 | contig 11079 bp, 4 predicted proteins | sample AliMusrvi5mmetaG_FD_86154 | JGI IMG/M metagenome (GOLD analysis project Ga0118677, IMG submission 86154)
GTCATATCATTACCTATGAAGTTTAGAAAAGTAATTCAAGAGAATCCTTAAATCAACCTAAATATTAATAAATGCTTTTGCATTCAATGAAATTACCCCATGAAATATAATGAACTAATACAGTTTGAGCCTATCAATGAAGTAGTAAAATTCAGCAGAACGTCCGACCCTGAATACCAAAATAACCTGATACGCACTTTTGTTTTTTCCCAGGCTTACGAGAAAGCATTAATGCCAATGATCTGTAGAATATTAGATTATTCTTCAACCGATGAAGCATTTGGCATACAGGTCGTAGGGAACTATGGAACTGGTAAATCCCACCTGATGTCGCTGGTTTCGCTGATTGCTGAAAATGCGCAATTATTGGATTTGGTTACCAATGAAAAACCAAAATCCCAATTGAAACGGGTTGCTGGAAAATACAAAGTGTTACGTTTTGAATTAGGCAATACTGAAAGTCTTTGGGAGGTAATTACGTATAAATTAGGAGGATTCCTGACAGAAAACGGAATTACATTCTCATTCGATGGACACGGACCTAAAACCTATTTCGAAAAAATTCAGTTGATGATGGCTGAATTTGAAGAGAAATTTCCGGATAAGGGAATGTTGGTTGTGATTGATGAAATGCTGTCTTACCTGAAGGGAAGAAGTGACGACCCATCTAAACTCAACAATGATTTGCAGGTTTTACAGGCACTGGGTCAGGCTTGCGACAGCTCAAAATTCAGAATTGTATTTGGCGTACAGGAAATGGTTTATCACGCTCCTGAATTTCAGTTTGCTGCTGCAATGCTTCAAAAGGTAAAAGACCGTTATCGAGATATCCAAATCACCAAAGACGATGTCTCATTTGTAGTTAAAATGCGACTTCTTCGTAAATCTGAACATCAGAAACAAAAAATACGGACTCATCTTAATCAGTTTTTGCCACTTTTCTCCAACATGCATGCCAGAACCGAAGAGTATGTCGAACTTTATCCTGTTCACCCATCCTATTTTGAAAATTTCCAATTAATCCGAATAGGAAAAAGTCAAAGGGAAATATTGAAAACTTTGTCAACGCAATTCCAGGAGATAATAGACACTGAAGTTCCGATAAATAATCCCGGACTGATAACCTATGATATGTATTGGAACAAGATGTCAGGTAGTCCGGATTTGATGTCCATTCCGGATGTATTCAAAGTAAAAGAGATAACTGATACCATTTACGATAAGATAGAAATAAACTTAACAGGGGTCCGTGCATCTAAAAAGCCTATTGCAAAACGTATTGCGAATGCTGCGGCAATTAAAATTCTACAGGCAGACCTGAACAAGCAAAACGGCATAATCGCAGAACAACTACTCGATGATTTATGCTATACTGATGTTCTTGCAGATGAACGTGAATTATTAATTGACGTGATCAATACTACTGCAAAACTCATGATTACAGCAACTTCAGGGCAATATTTTGACCAGAATCCTGACAATTTTGAGTTTCACCTTCGGGTTGAAGGTGGTGTAAACTTTGACCAAAGGATCAAAGATTACGCAACACAAATGGCACCTTCGCAACGGGATGAATATTTCTTCCGGTTTCTCGAAAATATCTTTCCCTTAGATACCAATCCATATCGCCCAACATTCAAAATATGGGAACATGAGATCGATTGGAAGTCGCACAAAACCTTTCGAGCTGGTTATATTTTTCTTGGTAACCCAAATGATAGATCAACCACACAACCTCGTCAGCATTTTTACATGTATGTGATGCCAATCTTCGATGAGGAGAAGAAAAAATACACTCCGGAAAAAGATGAAGTCTATTTTATAATGAATGATTTATCGGATGATTTCAGAAAACAGATCTCACTTTTTGGAGCAGCTTTATCCCTTGAAGCATCAGCGGATTCGTCACAAAAGGCCATTTACAAGCAGAAAATTGAAGAAATCAGAATTAAGTGCAGAAATATATTTGAAAATGAATACTTACGAACCACCCGTGTGGACTATATGGGTAAGCAGACCTTACTCAATGGATATCCTTTGCCGGGAGCAGGCGCTTCAAAAATCCAAATCCTGGATTCAGTTGCTTCTAATGTGCTTGAGGCTTATTTTGAAACGGAAAACCCTTCATATCCAAAGTTTACAGAATTAAATGGCGATGTCAGCAAGGACAACTTTGACAAACTGATTAAGCAGTCTCTATTAAAAATAGCCATTCCTCAAGGAAGTAACCGCGATGGAGAAGCAATTCTCAGTGGATTAGGGCTATGGGTGCCCGGGATGCTGGATGTAAATCATTCCATTTATGCCCGCAGCATCAAAAAGATGATGGATGATAAAGGGGAGGGCATGGTACTCAATCGGGATGAGATCCTCACCTGCAAATGGGCTGAAACCAACTTATGGATTACTAATGATTTCAGTATTGAAGCTGAATTGGAGTTCCTTGTATTAGCGACTTTGGCGGCTTTGGGTGAAATTGAAATTACCCTATCCGGGAAAACGATCAACTCTACAAACATCGAAGAACTGAAAACACTCGACAAGAGCGATTTCTTTCTCTTCTCCCATATCCGCCGGCCTAAAGAATTGAACCTGGCTGCCATTCGGGAATTGTTTGTTTCGCTGGTAGGCAAAGATTTGAGCAAGCAATTAAAAGATGAACAAACGTATATTGCATTAGCCAAAGCAGTAGAAAGTTTTACCTCACGGGCAGCTATCGCTGAAAACAAAGTGATTAAAGAGCTTAGCTATAATGGCATAGTGTTGATTAATAGCGATGACGCCTTGCGTTTTAAACTTAAATTGACAGCTTTTAAAGGCTTTTGCGATAAATTGCGTAACTATACCTCAGAGGCCAAATTGAAAAATTTTAAATATTCGCTCGAGGATGTAAAAGATATTTTAAAGGGGAAAGAGGTATTATTGACGGTTGAGAAAATACTTAGCCTGATTAACGAATTTAATAAGGAAATCGACTATTTGTTTCAGGCCAAACAATATATCCCCAATATTCCTATGCGAAGCTCTATTATAAAGGCCATGGACTCGCTCTCAGAAATATTGAACAGCCAAAATGAAGAAAAAATAAACAGTTACAAAGCAGAACTCCGACAGTTACGAAGCGATTATGCCAATTGGTATCTGGATCAATATCTCCGGAACAGAATCAGTGAAATAGAAGAAGTTCAGAAGAACAAGATTCTTCAATCGGATCAGAAAGTAATTTGTGATATACTTAAAGACTCCAATTTTCTCTCAGGGACAAGCTACACTACCTGGTTATCAAAATTGCAAAAGCTTGTAGTGGCAGAAAGTAGTGTTAATAAGGAAGCCATTCTTCATGCGCCTTATCAGGGCTTTAATCCGATGGACTATATCGATAAAAAACCGTATAAGCTTGATGAATTGAAAACTGAGTTGGACGAACTTTTTAAGAATTGGAATAAAACGCTTTGTGATACCCTTGATGACCCGGGTGTGAAAAAGAACCTGTCATTAATAGAAGCAAACGACCAGAAATTATTGCTTTCATACCAAGCGGGCGAGATCGCTTTGGATACCTCAAATGCCAAGCGAATTAGTCGTTTAATTCAGACTTTACACGAAGGATTAGATAAAGTGGAAATCACCACCGAAAGTCTGAGAGCAACTTTCAATAAACCACTTACTCCCGATGAAGCCATTGAAGCTTTCAAAAATTATATTAACCAAATAAGTAAAGGTAAAAACAGGGAGAATATCCGGATAATTTTGAAATAGAATAAGCTTCTTTTAAATCCATAATTTAAAAGAACTTTAAAAGAAGATTTAAAAGAAGAAACAATATATATTATTGAAATACTGATGTATAGAAACATTATTTTTGTGGGCTATTATAAATAAAATGATAGTACGAATAAGGCCTAAAGAATCTGTTGACTTGAAAAGTCTCCCGGTCAATCGGGATCATAACCGCCTGGCAAACGACCTGCGGATAATGAAAATAGAACACCTTCGGTGTTAGCTGTTGACTTGAAAAGTCAAGATTTTCATAACCGCATGGTCAACGACCTGCGGTAAAACATGCAAGAACCTAGATCTGCCTGCAAGGCAGGACAAAAACATAAAGATGAGTTACACGCGACTTTTATATCACATAGTTTTTAGAACTAAGAATAGTAAAAATGCAATTCCAGAACAGCATGATAATGAATTGTATGCATACATCATGGGTATTATCAACAACAAAAAGAGTAAACTGTATCGTATCGGTGGTATTCCTGACCACATTCATTTATTAGTTGATATCCATCCAACTTTTGCAGTATCCGATTTTATGAAAGAGCTTAAAGAGTATTCGAGTAAATGGTTGTCAACCAATCCGAACTTCCCTGATTTTGAAGGGTGGGCAGTCAGTTTTGCCGCATTCACGTATAATTTTAAAGAAAAACAAATAATAATCGATTACATTAAGAACCAGAAAGAGCACCATAAGAAGGTAAGTTTTGAAGAAGAATATCGTAAGTTTTTGATCGAAAACAGTATTGAAATCGATGAACGATATTTTCTGAAAGATTGATTTTGTCCTGCCTTTCAGGCAGTAGTTTTATATTGCTCAATTTCCTTAGGTCGTTGACCTAAGGTTATGAAAATAAAACACCTTCGGTGTTATTTCGGTGTTAGCTGTTGACTTGAAAAGTCAAAACTTTCATAACCGCCTGGTCAACGACCTGCGGATAATGAAAATAGAACACCTTCGGTGTTAGCTGTTGACTTGAAAAGTCAAAACTTTTATAACCGCCTGGTCAACGACCTGCGGATAAACGGTATAAGTAAAAATAAAAAGTAAATACAACATGCCAACTCTTTTCGATAGCCAGCATCTTTCTGCTTCCGCCACCCAACAGCCGGTAACCGTTCTCGGTCGCACCTTTGCCAACGACGAAGAGCGACGCACCTGGTTTCGTGAAGAGCTACGTAAACAATTACCGGAATTAAAGCAGATTGATGGTTTTCCAATTGGTGAAGACGATGATATTTTGAACCTGAGCGATCCGCCCTACTATACCGCATGTCCCAATCCCTGGATAAACGATTTTATTGAAGAGTGGGAAGCCGAAAAAGCTGAATTAGAAAATCAGGGTAAACGGATTTCCGCATTCAAGGTAGAGGAGCCATACGCCAGCGACATAAGTGAAGGCAAAAATAATCCAATATACAACGCTCATAGTTACCATACCAAAGTGCCACACCCTGCTATCATGCGTTATATACTCCATTATACTCAGCCAGGAGATATTGTATTTGATGGATTCGCAGGTACAGGAATGACAGGAGTTGCTGCAGGGATGTGCGGTAATCCTGATAATGAAATAAAAACAACGATAGAAAAGGAATTTAAGAGTTCAGGTTTATCAGTTCCTAATTGGGGTACTCGCTATGCTATTTGTGGAGATTTGAGTCCGGTTGCAAGTTTTATAGCAGCAAATTATAATATTAATCACGACCTCATAAAATTTGTAAAAGAGGCTCTTAATATGTTAGATATATTGGAAAAGGATAATGGCTGGATGTATGAAACTCTACATACCGATGGAAAGACCATTGGTAAAATGAATTATGTAGTATGGAGTGACGTATTTATCTGTAGCCGATGCAATAATGAAATAAACTTTTACAATGTCGCAGTCGATGAGGAAAATAGCAAAGTTCTAGATTCTTTTAAATGCACTGAGTGTGGAGCAGATTTAAGCAAAAAATCTATTGAAAGAGCATGGCAATCATATTTAGATCCAATTCTTAGACAAGTAATTACAACTATTAAAAAAGAACCCGTTCTAATTAATTATAGTATCAATAACAAAAAGTACAGCAAAAAATTATCTTTTACTGATCTTTCCTTGATAGAAAAACTTGATTCAATTGAAGCAAAAAATGTTCCTTCTGAGAGGATGCCAGAGGGAGATGAATCAAGACGAAATGATAAGATAGGAATGACACATGTACATCAGTTTTATACAAAAAGAAATCTATTAGCTTTGTCATACTTATTCGAAAAAGCGAAGCATTCATTACCACTAACTATTATTTTTACCTCTATTTGCAGCTCGTTATCATCTATGCTTGTGAGATATAACATGGGTAACAGAGGAAATGGGGTTCTTAGTGGCACCCTATATGCTCCCTCGCTTGTTGCGGAGACAAATGTTTTCAATCTTTTCAGAGGAAAACTCAATGATTTTAAAAGAGTTTTTGAAATGATTAATCACACAAACGTTACATTCACAAATAGTGCCTCCAGCTTGAATATTCAACAAAATAGTGTAGATTACATATTCACTGACCCACCATTTGGAGCTAATATAATGTACTCTGAATTGAATTTTATGCAGGAAGCATGGCTTGGCCTTTTAACCGCAAACAAATGTGAAGCAATTGAGAATAAATCTCAACTAAAAAGTCCATATGAATATCAACGTATAATGACAAATTGTTTTATTGAATATTTTAGAATTCTTAAACCAAACAAATGGATGACAGTTGAATTCAGTAATACCAGTGCTGCTATCTGGAATGTTATTCAAACGTCATTACAAAATTCAGGTTTTATTATTGCAAATGTATCAGCATTGGACAAACAACAAGGTAGTTTTAAAGCAGTCAATACTCTGACAGCAGTTAAACAAGACCTTGTAATATCTTGCTATAAGCCTTCTTGTGAATTTGATATTAAATTTCAGCAAAGTCAAAACCACGATATCGGAATTTGGGATTTCATGGTAGAACACCTCAGTCATTTACCTGTGCATTTGTTAAAAGAGAATGCCACTACGGCAGTAATAGAGCGCAATCCTAAAATCTTATTCGACAGATTAATTGCCTTCTATGTGCAACGAAATTTACCGGTTCCCATTGATGCCGGATTATTTCAAAAGGGCTTGCGTGAAAGGAATGATCAGTTTGTCGAGCGAGACGGTATGTTCTTTACAGCGCAACAAGTTCATGAATACGATCTGAAAAAGGCCGAAGTGCCCAATTTTGTGGATTTATCACTTTTCGTTGGCAGTGAACAGGATGGTATAATGTGGCTTAAACACGAGTTAGAGCATTCTCCCAAAACTTATCAGGATCTTCAACCCCATTGGATGCAGGCACTGGCCAGTGTTCGCAAGGGAGATATTTTACCGGAACTGAGAGATATACTCGAAGAGAACTTTCTGCAAAACGAATCCGGCGCATGGTATCTTCCCGACCTCGAAAACGAAATAGACCTCGAAAAAGTTCGTACCCGGCGATTGCTCAAACAATTCGATAGCTACAAAGAGCAGGCATCAAAACCCAAAGGCCAAATCAAAGAGGCAAGAGTGGAGGCACTACGTATCGGATTCAAGCAATGCTATAAGGAGAAGGATTTCAAAACCATTGTTTCGTTAGGCGATTGCATCCCCAATAACTTACTGATGGAAGATGAGGTGCTGTTACAATTTTACGATATTGCGATTTCGCGGGTGTAGATAAAGGAGAATTTTAACATAAGGAATTATTTTAAGTGAGTGTAAATAGCTGAAATAAATTAAGTTGCAATTTGGTCATCTCGCAAATAAGAGAACCAAATTTACTAAATTAGTGTCGAATAAAAACAAATTATTGACAGATGAATAATTGGGAAGAAAATGCAGTCAAATTATTGAGCAAAAGTTTAATTCCTGTTCCGCAGGAATTAAATGAGATAGACTGGAAATGTGCATTGTCAACTAAAACAGAACGGCTTGCACAGCACATTTCCGCCTTTGCAAATTATCCTGGGGGCGGCTTTCTTGCAATCGGCATAGACAATAATGGTCAATCAAGTCCACTTGGCAAAACCGAAATGGATGAAACAATTCAGAAATTGGGGAATATCGCCAGAAACAACTTGGCTCAACCTGTTGGTATTGAACATGCTGTTATAAGTTACAACAATCAGCCGGTATTATTTATTCATATATCTGAGCAATCAAATAAACCGGTACATTTAAGAGGTTCTAATATTTTTGATTGCTATACCCGCAGTGCAGGCCAAACAGTTAAACTATCACGACAAGAAGCAACTCAATTAATAGCCCTTTCCACAGGCTATGATTTTGAAGCCCAATCGGCCATGTCAGATGTAAATAATGATGAAGTTATTAAGCAAATTGATTATGACAGTTACTTTACTTTACAAGCAAAACGACTACCTGAAACAAAAAACAATATCATTCTGGCTCTCGCTGATGACAATTTAGTAAAAAAAACAAATACTGCCTGGGATATTCTCAATCTCGGAGCAATACTCTTTGCCAAAAACCTAAATACTTTTAAAAATCTTAGTCGAAAAGCGGTAAGAGTTATTGTATATGATGGAACCAGCAGAATCAAGGCATTTAAGGAACAGGAAGGATCAAAAGGTTATGCGTCCGGGTTTGAGGGCTTGATAAGTTACATTATGGATCAATTAAATCCCAATGAAATTATTGAAACGGCTCTCCGTAAAAATGTAAAAGTATATCCCGAAATAGCTATTCGGGAGTTTGTAGCTAATGCACTTATTCACCAGGACTTTATGGTCTCAGGAACAGGAGTAATGATTGAGATTTTTGTCGATAGAATTGAAATCACAAATCCGGGTGTTCCATTGGTTGATATAAACCGCTTTATCGACACTGCCCCAAAATCAAGGAATGAAAGTTTAGCGTCATTAATGAGACGTTTAAATATTTGCGAGGAACGAGGAAGCGGTATCGACAGAGCTATTGATGCAATAGAATTATTTCAACTTCCAGCCCCTAAATTCATACGTGGAGATGATTACACACGTGTTATTCTTTATGCCCCAACTCCTCTCACCCGTATGAATAATGAAGACAGAATAAGAGCATGCTATCAGCATACATGCCTGCACTATGTTAATAATCAGCCAGTAAATAATCAATCAGTCCGTAAAAGATTCAACATAGCAATAAACAATGTTTCCTTTGCTTCAAAAATCATTGCCGACACAATAGTATCAGGTCTAATTAAACCTTCCGATCCGGAAAATGCTTCCAAGAAGTTTGCTTCTTATATCCCATTCTGGGCCTGATTCTTTATTTATTCAGAGTCAATTTATCATTGCCTTACCCAACTAAAATACAGATATACAGCAGATATCTTATTTCATTTGAAAATCACGGCATGATTAATAAGTGAAAAAATGCAATACAAAGGTAAACCGATAGAGAAAATTGGTGAAAAAGAGGTTTTTGGTCAAAAGGTACTTTGGGTGCGTGTACTCGAAGACAATACTTTTTTACAAATTTCTGAAGAGGATGTGGAAATTGATGATACCAGAAATTCTTTGTCTTTTGTTCGCTTTATCGCCCTGGCTGCCCGCATTAAAGATGAGATCGCCAGAAAAAATATACTTGCTCCTTACGAGAGCAGCTTAATTCCATTACCGCACCAGATATTGGTCCTTGAAAAAGTTATGCAGGCAGCTCAAAATCGGTTTTTGCTGGCCGATGAGGTTGGGATGGGAAAAACAATAGAAACCGGTCTCATCCTGAAGGAATTAAAATTACGCGGTGAAGTAAAACGTACATTGATCATAGTTCCAAAATCGGCTATGATGCAGTGGCAATGCGAGATGAAAGACCACTTCAACGAAGTCTTTCACCTGTACGACTCAGATTTAATTACTTCCTTAACACGCACATTTGCCAATATCAATGCCGACCAGGAATTTAACTTTTGGCAGCAACACAATCAAATTATTGTTTCAACAGATTCACTCAAACCCATAGATCGTCGTCAAGGCTGGTCAAACGAAAGAGTGGATGAATACAATAAATACCGAATGGAGGCGGTTCTGAATGCCAATTTTGATTTGGTGATTATCGATGAGGTACACAAAATGGGTGGAAGTAATCAATTGGTATCTCGGTTCCAATTGGCACAGGCACTTTGTAATACCGTACCAAATGCACTATTACTCTCTGCAACTCCACACCGGGGGAAAGCAGACCATTTTAGGAGAGTACTTCAACTTATAGATCCGGAAGCATTTGCAGGAGAAGGAATGCCCACTATAGCAGAAATTGAGCCCTATGTAATACGCACAGAAAAAAGATTAGCCGTCGATTATGAAGGGACCAAACTATTTAACGAACGGCAAACTATACGGCTGGATGTTGAACTTGATCCAATATATCATCGGAAACAACTGGCACTTTATGAAGCGGTTACTGAATATGTGAGGAAAGGTTTTAACAGTGCAAAAAAGAGTAAAAACAGTGCGAAAGGGCTGATCATGGTCTTGTTTCAACGCCTGGCAAGCAGTTCAACCGCTGCAATTCTATCGGCTATGACTACTCGCCATTCACGACTGGCATTAGGAGAAGAATCTGACCTCGCTGAAGATTTTGCTCAAGAAATTGATTCTGATATTGATATTGAAAGTTTTGACACTGACAATTTATCAACAGGAATAATTGGTCCTCTTTATAATGAGATATCCCTATTGGAGCAATTAATTGCTCAAGCCTCAGATTGCCTGGCCACCGAAACTGATGCCAAAGCCACCAAATTAATGGATTACATCAAACAACTGAAAATAGATACAGATAATCCCGATATTAAAATATTAGTATTTACGGAATTCCGTTCTACACAAGCAATGTTATTGAAACGTTTAAGAGAGGACGGTTTTCTCTGTGAGTTTATCAACGGAGGTCAGGATTTGGACGAACGAAAAAATGCGCTTCGGCAATTTAAAAATGACAGTCAAATCCTGATTGGGACTGACGCTGCAGGTGAATCCTTGAATATGCAGTTTTGCCACATCATATTCAACTACGACTTACCCTGGAATCCAATGATGATAGAACAACGCATCGGTCGTGTTGACCGTATTGGCCAACAGAACAGGGTTCAAGCCTTTAATATGTTAACTTCCAATAGTATTGATTTGCGTGTATATGAGGTGATCGAAGAAAAACTAAATGCCATTTTGCAACATTTAGGAATTGACAAAACATCCGATGTACTGGATTCGACAATTGATGTAAAACGCATCAATCAACTTTATTTGCAATCATTGTT
>Ga0118677_10014553_pt1 | contig 11078 bp, 13 predicted proteins | sample AliMusrvi5mmetaG_FD_86154 | JGI IMG/M metagenome (GOLD analysis project Ga0118677, IMG submission 86154)
GCCCTTCAGTGATCAGGGTGCCACCCGGCACCCTGATCACTGAAGGGCATTGAACGTAACGGCGCGTAAAACGAGCCGCGCATGGCCGCCGCCAGATCGCGATCCGCGCGGAAACCGGTCAGGTCGGTGGCATCGATGCTGATCGTGTCGTCATCCCGCCGCACTTTCGCGCCCAGCAGCGAGATCAATTGGCACATCTTCTCGATATCCGAGATGCGCGGCACATTGCGCAGCACCACTTCCCCTTCGACCAGCAACGTGGCCGCCAGCACGGGTAAGGCGCAATTTTTGCTCCCGTTCAACGTCAACTCGCCCCGCAACGGGGTGCCACCGATCACACGATAACAATCAGCCATGGGACTCCTTGGATGGATTTTTGATTTTAGATTTTGGATTTTAGATTATTCGGCGGGAAGCTTGTCTATCATTTTTAGCCATTGTTCAAGCTTGCGAGAGAAATATCACTTCCAGAACCGGTAGCGTAGTCGAATCTAAAATCTAAAATCATGTTATTGCCGGAACGTATACAACAACCACGACATTAAAAAGTTGCTGGCATACAGCAACACGATGCTCCAGACCACCGCCGCGGTGGTGGAACGGCCCACGCCCGCCGAGTAGGATGTCGTGTGGAACATCAAGGACGGGTCCGAGACGAGGGCTGCCGGGTCCGTTTCCCAATCGTTCCGCATGGTTGTGGTTATAGGAGTGGGGCGGGGTGCGGGCGGCCGTGGTGTGGCTGGTGGCGGTAATGCCCTCACCCGCCAACCTGGCCGGCTACGACGGCAGCATCTACATCCCGGCGTACGACGGCCGGGTCTATGTCGTCAGCGCCGCCGGCGCGGTTGTGCGCAGCTATGCCACCGCCGGCCTCATCCGCTCGTCGCCGATGATCGCGAACGGCCAGCTCATCGTCGGCAGCTCCGACCGCCTGGTGTACGCGTTCGCCCTCGACCCGGTGTCCGACCAGAGCCCCGCGAACTCCGCCTGGCCGGTGTACCAGCACAACCAGCGCCACGACGGCCAGTACACGGACAACGTCATCACCATCACCGTAGCCCCGCTCGGCACGTCCGTCGCCATCGGCGGCACCATAAACTTGAGCGTGACCGCGACCGGCCCCGGCACGTTCTCCTACCAGTGGTACAAGGACGGCGTGGCCATCAGCGGCGCCACCAGCTCCACCTACACCAAGACCAACGCCCAGGCCTCCGACTCCGGCTCCTATACCGTAAGGATCACCAGCACGTCCGGCGCCACCACCACGTCCGGCGCCGCCACCGTGACCGTGGCCGCGGGCTCGCTCGGCAAGCTGTCCGCCCTGTCCGCGCGCGCCAGCATCGGCACGGGCAACAACGTGCTCATCGCCGGCTTCGTCATCGCCGGCGGCACCAAGTCCGTGATCGTCCGGGGCATCGGGCCCAACCTGTCCTCGCAGCTCTCCTCGGGTTACTTGCCCGACCCCACGCTCGAGATCTACGACGCCGGTGCCGTGAACTACACCTACTCCAACTCGTTCTGGGGCGGATCGGCCACGCTGATCAACGCCTTCACGGCCGTCGGCGCCCAGGCTATCAACAACGGCTCATCGCATGACGACGCCCTGCTGCTCTCGCTCTCCGGCGTGCACACCGCCGTCGTGCGGGGCCAGAGCGGCGACACGGGTGTCGCCCTCGCCGAGGTGTTCGACGCCGACGCCGCCAACGCCCCGAGCCACCTCACGGCCATCTCCGCGCGGGCCAACGTGGGCACGGGCAACGACGTGCTCATCGCCGGCTTCGTCATCACCGGCTCAGTCAACAAGAGCGTGCTGATCCGCGGCCTCGGCCCGGCGCTCACCGCGCAGGGCGTCACCTCCGGCTACCTGCCCGATCCGCGGGTGGAGATTTATCCGGCCGGCTCGTCCACCTACACGTACGCCAACCAGAAATGGGGCGGCACTGCGCAGCTCCTCGCCGCGTTCAACGCGACGGGCGCGAGCCCGATTGCCGACACGAACTCGAACGATGCCGCGCTGCTCCTCTCGCTCCCGCCCGGTGCCTACACCGCCATCCTGAAGAGCGCCAGCGGCGCCACCGGCGTCGGCCTGGTCGAGGTCTACGAGATGCCGTGACCCCGGGAGCGCCGCTGGGCGCTCCTAGGGCCGGCGCCTCGGCGCCGTGCGCTGCTGCCGCGAGAAGTCCGACTCGATCAGGGCGTCGGTGCGCACGTCGCGGTTCACCGTGCCCACGCGGCGGAAGGCGACCTTCACGATCACCGCGTCGTCGAGCCAGTTGGGGTGGGCCGGATCGGCCAGCTGCTCCGCCGTGAAGCTGAACTTGCGCCGCTCCAGGCCCACCGTGCCGGCGAGCGTGTAGAGCTGACGGGCCTCGGCCAGGGGGAGGCACTTGGTCCGGTCGCGGCTGCAGAGGGCGTAAAACATGCCCTGCACCCCCACTCGGCCGGAGGCGCCAAAGCCCATGAGACTGTAAAATCCGGGAATGAGATCGAGGGCCAGCACCGGCTCGGATTCGGCCGTGTCCACCAGCAGCCCGCCGTTGGCCGCATGCTCCAGGCTCAGCACCTGCACGCGGTGACCTTTGCGCCCGTCCTGCGCCCCGGCCTTGAGCGGCACCTCGGCCACGACCTCGCCCAGGAATACGTACAGCTGCAAGTGTCCTTGCCAGACCGGAGTCTGGTTCCGCAGCTTTTCCACGAATGAGCGCGGGAGGCGCGCCGTGACGAGCATGCTCGGTGCGCGGCTCAGGGCCTGCATCCGGCCTGCACCCTCTTCGGGCGCATGCACCGCACCCATGAGCTGCCAAGCGACCGGGCCGGGATACGTGTTCACCCAGCCGGACCGCTCCAGCTTCATCCCGTCTGGCCAGCGCAAGGTGCCCTGGAATTCTCCACCGGTGAAGGCGAAGCCGACGGGAACGTGGTCGGCCCGCACGCCGATGCGCATGTTGACGATCGACTCGTCCGCCTCCGCCGTTCGACCATTATCGAGAAAGTCCACTTGGCCGACCTGGAGCGAGACGGCCGCGAGTTCGGACGGCTCGCTGCCAGCCCAGGAATATCGGCCCATCCAATCCGCCGTGGAGAACCGCACCACCAGCAGCGTGAGGGCAAAGCCCGCCCCTAGCATCGCCCACGACCGCAGGGTCCGGCGCGTCAGGAACTGGTGGACGCTGATCGCCACCAAAGTTCCCAGTGCGATCAGGATCGCCAGGCAGAATCGCGTGAGCGACACGATCGGAGCGACCGGCGGAGAGTCCACCAGGATCGTCGTCACGCAGCAGATCCACGCAAAGATCAGCACCCCGTTGGCCACCACGAAGCTCGCGGCCGTGGTGGTGACCGTCGCCAGCCCGAAGGCAAACAGCGAAAGCCCCCCCTGCGCCACGGTCAGCTGGAGCGAGGCCAGCGCCATCTCGCGGCCATCGTAGCCGCGGTTCAGCCACCACGGCAGCATCACCACGAGCGGCAGCACCCAGAAGCAGAGCACCAACGCGGCCAGCTTTGCGCCCAGGAGCCGCGCGCCGGAGATCGGCCGCGTCACCCACCAGGCCCGTTGGTCCGACAAGGGATCCTCCTGAACCAGGGCGGCGACCAGGATGTACCCGAAGAACACCTGCCCCACCCACAGGATGAGGCGCAGGCCGTCGAGCATCTCCAGGGTTCGCCGGAGCACGATGGGTTCGCTTTCGACCTGCCGCAGGATCTGCGCGCCGAGCAAGAACTGGCCGGCGATCAGCGCCGCCCAGAACACCAGCGGCCAGCGGAGGCGCCGGCAGTCCTTCCAGACAATTTGCCAGGTGGGGCTCATGCGGCCGCTCCTTTCCGCGCCGCGCGGCCCGCCCGGGCCAGCGCGATGGAAATTTCCCGCAGGGTCAGCGGCTGCGCCGTGACGGTCCCGGTCGGGAACCGCTCGCGGCAGGCCCGCTCCGTTGCCTCGCGCTGATAGCGTGAGTCAATCACGCGGACCAGGTCGCCGGTCCGCTCCAGGCCCAGCCAGCCCGGCGGCGGCGAGCCCAGCTCGGCCGGCCCGCCCTGCAGCGAGACCTCGATCCGGCGAAACCGCGCCAGCAAACCCTCGGTGGCCTCCGCAAACTGCAGCCGGCCCTCGTCCATCACCGCGATCCAGTCGCACAGCCGCTCGACCTCCTCGATGTCATGGGAGGAAATCAGCACGGTCCAGCCGCCCTGCTCCGAGACCTCGAGCATCCCGCGCACCAGCTCGTCCCGCACCAGCGGGTCGAGGCCACTGAAGGGCTCGTCCAGCACGAGCAGCTTCGGCCGGTAGGCCAGGGAGGAAAGCAGCGCCACCTTCATCAGCATGCCCCGCGACAGCTTGGCCAGCGTCCGCGTTTCCGGCAGCTCGAACCGCGTGAGCATGGTCTGCTCCAGCGTTCGGTCCCACGACGGATAGAACGCCCGGCAATAGTCGAGATACTCCCGCACCGTCATCCAAAGCGGCAGCGCCTGGTTCTCCGCGACGTAGCCGATCTGGGCGCGCTGCCGCGGTCCCAGGGCCGTCGACGCCACGCCCAGCACCCGCGCCTCGCCGGCCGTCGGCGGGATCAGGTTCATGAGCAGCTTGATCGTCGTGGACTTGCCCGCTCCGTTCGGTCCAAGCAGGGCGAACACGCTGCCCTCCGGCACCGCCAGCGCGAGCCCGTGCACCGCCTCGGTGCGCCCGAACCGCCGTGTCAGATTGATGGTTTCAATGATGTTCATGGAAAGTTCCTCATTTGCCGCCGAGCTTCCGCCAGTGCGAGGCGACCGCGCCCTGCACGTCGTCCAGCTCCAGCCCGAGCTTGCGGGCCTCCACCACCAGCCGCTCGACATCGCCGCCCAGCAGCTCCGCGCGCTCCCGGCGGCCGCCCGCCTCCCGCGCCGCCACCACGCTGCCCACGGCCGGGGTCGTCACCAGGACGCCCTCCGCCACCAGCGCGGCCACCACCTTGTGCGCCGTGTTCGGGTTCACCTTCAGCTCCTGGCTGAGCACCCGCACCGAGGGAAACTTGTCCCCCGGCCGCAGCTGGCCCGCCACCACCGCGCGCTTCACGGCGAACAGGATCTGCTCCGCCAGCGGGAGACCCGCTTTCAGTTCGATCGAGAAAGGCAGCATGCTGTACTATGTGATATAGTACGGATAGGACGGCAAGAAAATTTTTGCGGCGGCTGCGCGGCCCGGGACAGGACAAGGATTTGAGTCACATCTTCGGGGCCGCGGAAGGTCGGCAAAAAAAGTCCTTCCCTCGCCCTCGCGGAACCGTCACAAAGGTGTCTCGTGGCCACGTCCCAGACCATTGGCTCGGCGGAGATTCGCGCTGCGATCGAGCGGCTGGCCGGAGCCATTTCCCGACGCCACGGACCCGGCCGGAAGCTCCTGCTCCTCGGCATCGCCAACGGCGGAGTCGAGCTGGCCCGCCGCCTGGCGCTGAGCCTGGCAAAGGGGCCGAAGGCCCTCCACCCGGTCGCCGGCACGGTGGACATCTCCTTTCACCGCGACGACATCGGGCGCCATCCGATCCCCAAGGAGTTCGCCCCGACCCACATTCCCGCCGAGGTTTCCGGGGCCACGATCATCCTGGTGGATGACGTGCTCTTCTCCGGCCGGACGGTGAAGGCGGCCCTCGACGAGCTCTTCGACCACGGCCGCCCGGCCAAGGTGGAGCTGGCGGTGCTCGTCGACCGGGGCTGCCGCCTGCTGCCCGTCGCCGCCGACTACGCCGGCCTGACGCTCACCGCCGGTGCCAGCGAGCAAGTGGCCGTCCATCTCGATGCCGCGGATCCGCGCCGGGACCAGATCGAGGTCCGGGCGAAGCATCCAGCCGGCGACGGCGCCCAGCCGCGGCGACGCCGCAAATCCTAGCTCCCCAGTAAATTTCCCATGCCCTGGACCCGCCGCCACCTCCTCACGCTCGAGGAACTCTCCCTTGCAGAGATCGAGCAGATCCACGCCACCGCCGCGGCCTTCAAGCGCACCCTCGCGCGCAGCGTGAAAAAGGTCCCCGCCCTCCGCGGCAAGACCATCGTCAACCTCTTCCTCGAGCCCAGCACGCGGACCCGCACCGCCTTCGCCATGGCCGCCATGCGGCTCAGCGCCGACGTCATCTCGCTCGACGGCACGAGCTCGAGCACGACGAAGGGCGAGACCCTCCGCGACACGGCGCAGAACATCCAGGCGCTCCAGGCCGACATGATCGTCCTCCGCCACTCCGCCGCCGGCTCGCCGCTCTACCTGTCGAAGATCCTGGACATCCCGGTGATCAACGCCGGCGACGGCGCGCACGAGCACCCGACGCAGGGCCTCCTCGACACGTTCACGATGAAGGAGCACCTCGGCCGCCTCAAGGGCCGCAAGGTCGTCATCCTCGGCGACATCCTCTTCAGCCGCGTCGCCCGCTCCAACATCCACGCGCTCACCAAGATGGGCGCGGCCGTCACGCTCGTCGGCCCGTCCACCCTCGTGCCGCACTGGTTCACCGACCTCGGCGTGCAGGTGTCCCACGACCTCAAGTCCGCCCTGGCCGACGCCGAGGTCGTGATGCTCCTCCGCATCCAGCACGAGCGCCAGGCCAGCGGGCATTTCCCCTCGCTCGGCGAATACACCGGCATGTTCGGCCTCAACAAGACCCGCGCCTCGTGGCTCAACCCCAAGGCCATCATCATGCACCCGGGCCCGATCAACCGCGGCGTGGAGATCGACAGCGAACTCGCCGACGGCGAGCGCAGCGTGATCCTCGAGCAGGTGACCAACGGTATCGCGATCCGCATGGCCGTCCTCTACCTGTGCTCCGGCGGCCAGCCTGAAAACGTCTACTCCGGCTCCGACCCGAACTGATCCCTTTTCCCGATGCCCACCCTCTGGATCCGCTCCGCCCGCGTCATCGACCCCGCCAGCAAACGCAATGGCGTGGATGACCTCTTCGTCGTCCACGGCAAATTTGTGCCGTCGCTTTCCGCCGCCGCCAAAAAAGAGGCGCAGGTCATCGACGCCAAGGGCCTCGTCGCCTGCCCCGGCCTCGTCGACATCCACGTCCACTTCCGGGAACCCGGCCAGACCCACAAGGAAACCATCGGCACTGGCGCCCGCGCCGCCGCCGCCGGCGGCTTTACCACCGTCGTCTGCATGCCCAACACCGCGCCCGTCGCGGACAACGCCGGCACCATCCAGTTCATCAACGACGCCGCCCGCCGCGACGCCGTCGTCAAGGTGCTGCCCACCGGCTGCATCACCGTCGGCATGAAGGGCGCCGCCCTCGCGCCGTTCGGCTCGCTCAAGCGCGCCGGCGTCGTCGCGCTCACCGACGACGGCGAGTGCGTGCAGAGCAACGAGATCATGCGCCGCGCCTGCGAATACGCCAAGATGTTCGGCCTGCCGATCATGGACCACTGCCAGGACGCCGCGCTCACCCAGGGTTCGGTGATGAACGAAGGCACCATCTCGACCCGTCTCGGCCTGCGCGGCTGGCCGCACGCCGCTGAGGACATCATTGTCGCGCGCAATGTCATCCTCTCGGAATACACCGGGGCGCACATTCACATGCAGCACATCTCGTCGCGGTATTCGGTCGGCATCATCCGCCGCGCGAAGACCCGGGGCGTGAAGATCACCGCCGAGGCCACGCCGCATCACCTGGCGCTCACCGAGGACGCACTCGGGACCTACGACACGAATTTCAAGATGAACCCGCCGCTGCGCACCGAGGCGGACCGCCGTGCGCTCATCGCCGGCCTGCGTGACGGCACGCTGGACTGCATCTCGACCGACCACGCGCCGCACACCGATTACGAGAAGGACAAGGAGTTTGATTATGCCCCCAACGGCATCCTCGGCCTCGAGACCTCTCTCGCCGTCTCGCTCGACGTGCTCGTGCGCCGCAGCAAGTTCCAGCTCAGCCAGGTCATCGACCTCATGACCCGCCAGCCCTCGCGCATCCTTGGATTGCCGGCCGGCACACTCGCCACCGGCGCCGCCGCCGATGTCTGCCTCTTCGACCCGAACGAGTCGTGGATCTACGACGCCAAGGCGGGCTTCAGCAAGTCGAGCAACTCCCCCTGGCACGGCGCGAAACTCACCGGCCGCGTCAAGACGACCATCGTCGACGGCCGCGTGGTATTCGCCGACGGCAAAATCGTCGCCTGATCCGGACGGGGCGTCCCTTCGCGGTTCAATCGACTGAGGCGTTGCGCGGGCCGGAATTTTCGTCCGCACTGTTTCGGCATGCCGCCGTCCGCCACGAACGCCGTTTTTCTCGTCGAGTGCCTGTTGCTCCTCGTGGGTTTGGCGCTGCTCTGGCGGCTCGGGCTGAGCCCGTTGGCCCGGCAGGCGCCGGCTCGTTTGTCAGCTTGGGAAATCAGCCTGAGCGACTTCTTCCTGTTTCTCTGGCTGATAATCCTGGGCGGCCTGGCCGCACAGTTTGGCCTCAACGTTTATCAGAAATTCCGCCCGCTCGACCGCACCCACCTCGTGATCATCGGTACCGGCGCGTTTCAAGGGGGCCTGTTGCTCGGCATGCTGGTCTATCGCGTGGCTTTCACGCGCCCGGCCTCGCGCTCGCCGTTTGTCTTTTCCGGCGCCGTGGGTTCCGGCATCGCGACCTTTCTCATCACCCTGCCCGTCATCACGGCTGTCAGTCTCGTTTGGCAGGCGTTGCTGGCCCTGGTCCACATCAAAGTCGAAAATCAGGAGGCCATCGACCTGCTGCGCTTCACGGATTCCGACGCCCTTCGGTTCCTGTTGCTGACCGTCGCCATCATCGTGGCGCCCGTCACCGAGGAATTGATCTTCCGGGCGGGCATTTTTCGCTATGCCCGCACGCGCCTGCCTCGCTGGGCGGCGCTGCTGCTGCCGGCCGTCCTGTTCGCCACGCTGCACCTCAACCTCGGCAGCTTCGCCCCGCTCATCGCCCTCGCGGTCGTCTTCTCGCTCGCCTACGAGCGGACCGGCCTGATCGCCACGACCATGGTGGCCCATGCCTTGTTCAACCTGAATGCGAGCGTGCTCGTCCTCGCGGGCGTCAACGTCTAGCCTGTCCCGCCGTTGCATCCGTACACCAAACATCACTCCGAGTCCGTCTCCGCCTGGGGCGAGGAAAAGCTCCTCACCGCCATCCGTCGCTGGCTCGGCTCCGCGTCGCCCCGCTCGCCGTTCGGCATGGGCGACGACTGCGCGGTCCTGCCCGCCAGCCGGGGCAAACAGCTCATCACCGTCGATCCCGTCATCTACGGGCGGCACTTTGACGACACCGTTTCGCCGCGCGCCGTCGGCGCCAAGCTGCTGAAGCGCAACCTCAGCGACCTCGCGGCCATGGGCGGGCGCCCGACCACCGCCGTGCTGGCGCTCACGCTCGACCCGCGCGTCAGCCGCCGCTGGCTCGAAGAATTCTACCGCGGCCTCGCCGCCTCCGCCCGTCACTTCAACGTCGCCCTCGTCGGCGGCGATCTGGCGCAGACCGACCGCGTCATCGCCGCCAGCCTCACGCTCCTCGGCCAGCCCGCGGGCCCGCGAATTGTCACCCGCACCGGCTCCCGCCCGGGCGACTGGATCTACGTCACCGGCGTGCTCGGCGGCAGCTTGCGCACGGGGCACCACTTTCGCTTCACGCCCCGACTGGCGGAAGGCGCGTGGCTCGCGCGCCACACGGCGGTGCGCGCCATGATGGACGTGAGCGACGGCCTGGCGAAGGACCTTCACGCCCTCACGCCCCGCGGCGCCATTCCCATCCTGCACCCCGACGCGCTACCGCGCCGCAGCGGGGCCTCGCTGGTCGAATCGCTCTCCGACGGCGAGGACTACGAGCTCGTTTTCACGGTCGGCACGCGCTCCGATCACAGCGCATTCGTGCGGTCCTGGCACCGGGCCTTTCCCCGGACGCGTCTCACCTGTATCGGGCGTTTCATGCGGCCGGGCACCGAGCCGTCCGGCTCACTGAAACTCGCCGCCTTCCGTGGCTACGAACATCTTCGCTAAACTCCGCGCAGGCGTGACGACCGCTTCCGCTGCCGAGACGCAGGCGCTCGCGACGGAATTCGCGGCGGCGTTGCCGCCGGACACGACGCTCGCGCTGCACGGCAATCTCGGCGTCGGCAAGACCACCTTCGTGCAAGGCCTCGCGCGCGGCCTCGGGCTCACCGAGCCGGTCACGAGCCCCACCTTCAACATCTACACCGTGCACCATGCCCCGCGCGCGGCCTCCCTTGCGGGGAAGCTCGGCCCAAAGCGCGTCCCAGCCGGACCCACGCTGGTCCACCTCGACGCCTACCGGCTCGAGTCCGGCCAGCAGGTGGAGGACTTGCTGTTGGAGGATTTCCTCGAGTCACCTTGGTATCTGGCCGTGGAATGGCCCGAGAAAATCGCCGACTGGCTGCCGTCCGGCGCGCTGCACCTCGACCTCGGCATCGCGCCGGACGAGCATCACACCCTGAAATTGCGCTGAAGGCGTGCCTTAGCGCGCCGCCACGTAGTCGCCGGTGAAGGTCGCGGCTTTTTCACCCTTGTAGGTGAGCACGGCGGACAGCGTCGCACGCGCCTTGCCGTAGCGGTCCAGCGTGCGAAGAAACTCCTCGAACTGGGCCGCGGGCAATCCCGTGCAGCGGGCCTCAAACTCGCCCTTGATCGGCGCGAGGTAATTCACGGTGTTGCGCTGGATGACGAGCCGCGAGGTGTGCCCCGCCCCGCGCAGGGAAAAATTCAGCCACGTCCACGCCGCCAGGATCCCCACCGCCGACGTGCTGCCGCCGAAGACGGTGGCATGGTGGTTGATGTTCGGCGCCAAGGGTGCGCGCAGCGTCACGCCGGCGACGTCGCAGGCCACGACGCGCACGCCCATGCCCGCCGACAGCGGGATATGCTTGTGCAAATAGGCCTCCACCTCCGCCAGGGAGGAAACGGGACGCATGATCGGCGCCCGGCTCAATTCGCAGCCGGGGGTTCCGGCGTCGGCTGAGTTTCCGCGGCCGGCTGCGTCTCCGCTGCGGGGACTTCCGCGACCGGGGCAGCGACGGGCGCCTCGGGGGCTTCCGCCGGTTTGGCTTCAAACGGCGGGGTCGACGGCGGCGCTTCCGGGAAGTTCTCGGGATCGTGC